>Ga0315286_10000845_pt1 | contig 26738 bp, 59 predicted proteins | sample YL17G10_0_MG_FD_205038 | JGI IMG/M metagenome (GOLD analysis project Ga0315286, IMG submission 205038) | Sediment microbial communities from Yellowstone Lake, YNP, Wyoming, USA - YL17G10_0 | ecosystem: Environmental > Aquatic > Freshwater > Lake > Sediment | place: USA: Wyoming | collected... | reverse complement strand
TGGATTATAAAAATATGAAAACTCACTCAATAACCATCAACGGAGAGACAATCGTGTTTACCATAAAACTAATAACCGGAACAGAAGTCATTTCCGATATGAACTTGTCACGATTACCCCCCAAAAAATACAATCAATCGTTATTGTTTAAATTATATGATTATTGCAAGGCGGAAGGAATCGTAGAACTAAAACAAAACACGGTGGTCATGGTATCACCGTTACCCTTCCCTCAAGTATAAAAAGTATAGAATTCTTTTCCAGTTATATGCCAAATCTAGACGACGACAAGTTATCCTTAATATATATATATACGATTACTTATTAGAAGAAGGAATAGTGATTCAAGACGAAGAAGACAATATATATATTCTTATCAAATGCCCTTCCCCCATACGTATAGAGGCTTTGGGGGTACCCCCCCCCCATCAGCTTCCTACACCCAGCCTTCCGCTTTGCGAAAGTGCTGTCCCCTATATAATAAATGATATCAGTAGTATATCATATAATATATATTGTTCTAGTCAATGATTGGTGCTATTCAGATGAATTTATATTACATTTTATTTTTGGCGATCCTAATCTACCCGTATCTCCTTCTTTCTATCATTAGCGTATCGTATCATCCGACGATACGGTGTGAAAACGCTACATAGCGCTCATTAGTTTGTTTTATTGAAATCATTGAGTATTTTAAGGATTATTGAATTATTAGATATTTTTGTAGCGCTTAGCGCTTTTGTTGAAATGTGTTAGGGCATGCTCTATTGTACGGTTTTTAGCAGGAATACTGGATTCATTGGATTTTTAGATATTTATTTTTTTGTAAGTTTACCGCGCTCGATTTCAAAACTTCAAAAAAGTCATGATTTTTGAGCGTTCCTGTCGTTCCTATATTGTCCACATGGCATCCTGGTATGGGCCTAATGGCATCCTGGAGTGTGGCCAGGCCGGCTGGTAATGTGCCAGGCAGTCGCCTATACAACGGAAAAATGCACACAATGCCCTAATATACCACAGTTTCGGCGGTTTGTCAAGTCGTCCACGCCCCATTTTTGAAATATTTTTATATATCTATATTGTCCCCAGGCGCCTATACAACAGGAAAACGCCTGCGGGGGGCGTGTGCTCTAATATACAACAGTTTAAGCGATTTGTCAAGTCGCTCACAGCAGATTTTTGAAATATTTTTATATATCTATATTGTCCATAACGGGCAATACAACAGAAAAATCTGTGCAGCCTCACCGTGGACCAATATACCATATGTTGAGCGCTTTGTCAAGTGAAATTTTTATAAAAAATAGCATGACGTTATTACTCTAAGGTCAAGTGGTATTATGTAAATTTTTTATAAAAAGGATTGATTGTAATCTCTACTATTAGAGAGTGCCTAGAGGGAGAAAATGATTGTTCAGTTAAGCATTCAAAATCCCAATGATTTCAATAAATTTAGCTAATGACGTGAATTTCAAAAACCATTATTTCATTGGGGTTTTTTCATATTGCGTGATGTAGAGCTAGCCTAATGATTTTAATAAGAGTTTCACAATATTGTATAATAATGATGATTGATGACGCTAGAAATTTAAATTTTTACATTCATAACAGAATCAAGATGTTATGAAAAAAATGTGTTAGGTTTTTGTTAGGGATATAAGTTGTAGTAATTATAACGTTAAAGTATATGTGCAACCGCCGGTCCCCCATTCTCGGCGCCTTTCGGTCGGCCTATCCGGCTATCAGTGTTCGCCGCCACTCTCCCTTTAACTGAGGACAATATACCACAATTTTATAATAAGTCAAGGAATATTTAGTACTAATTGCGAGGCCGTTAGTCACAGAGCAGAATGAAAAAACGGAGGGTAAAAGCCATTGGGGAGAATATAAATAATGGTTTCTAAATATAAATAATTCAAAACATATTTTTATAATTTTTTCCTAAGTACTTCTGGAGCGAGAATCGTTTTTGATTAACGAGCGATAAGAAAGTAATTAAGTAGTACTGTACTTAGCAGTACTGTACTTAGCAGTACTGTACTTAGCAGTACTGTACTTAGCAGTACTTCCAGGATGGGTACAGGGAAGGACCATATTATATTCTATTGAGGGCAATACAACGGGAAAATCTGTGCAGGTGCCGGTCCCCCATTCTCCGGAGTGCTATCTCCCCAACGCTCTTAATATACCACAGAGATATAAAAAGTCAAGAAGTTTTTTAGGATTTCTTTTCAGCATCCATATACCTACCCAAATTGATTTCGGCGTATTCTCTAATTGTGTCACAAGTGTCTTTGTCGTAAATGTTGGGAATGGTAACGGTCATGCGTATGTCTTCACCACATTCAGAATAACCGGTGAAGTGATCCTCTGCGGAAATTTCTGCGCCCCATTTATTGAGAATATCCTGAAGTTCAGCACGAAACTCTTTTTCCACTTGTTTTTTGGTTATCATGTTCTCAATATACAATACATTTTATAATTGTCAAGAAGTTTTTTGACCCCTCTCCTGGCTGGGGTGGGGATAATTTTTCTTGTTGATATCATAATGATATCTAATAATAGTAATAATAATAATGATGATGATGATGACCCCTCTGTACACCAGAGAGGGAGGATGTATAAAATTTCACTTGACATTTTATAATCCTGTAGTATATTGACTCTATGAACGACAAAACATTTTGGGCTCTTGTAAAAGAACAGAACTGGCCGGCCACGGCAAAGAATACAGATTATGAGAAGGCTCGATTCTTTACGAATCACACGGTCGAAGTTTGCGGGGAATATAGAAAGACTATAAGAGAGAAATATCTGAATCTTCATGATGCTATGGTTTCGTGGGAGCGGAATTCTCACCGGCACGTTCCTTGTGGTGATGATGGCTACAGCGATCTTCTCAATCACATTATCGGCCTCGGACAGAAGATATATGAGGCGTCTCTAAAAAATCCCACGTTGATATTTAATCGTGCAGAAAAAGGAATGTATGTCGAAAGTTTTTATTATGTTGTTCCAGGTGAATATGATTTGGTGGACCTGAATCCTCAGAAGTATGTGGATTGGGCGGCCAAGACTTACTATGAAATCGTTCATGGAAAAAAGATGGATACTGGAAAAATCCGCAATCCGTACAAGAGGTTGAAAAATCAGTATGCGGTGGATCAGGCCATTCAAGTTTGTACAGAAGTGGCTGCCGGAAATTTCGAGTTGAAAGGATGGAATGTGGAGAGTGCTCACAGGCTGGCTAATAATCTTGGCCAGTGGACGGTTCCCAACCTTATCCTTGATGTTATGACTTACAGGGAATTCTTTACGAAGAATGATATTGCGGCTATAACGTTTCATGCGTTTTTTCGTGAGTCGCCTACCGCGAAAAGATTTGATAGGGAAAAAGCAGTCAAGATGTTGAATGAAAAACTTCTCCACAAGTTGTTAGCATCGGAAAATCGGGACATTGTGGCTAAGAAAATTGTGGAAGAGGGATTTGTTCCCTATGCTAAACGGAGTTGGGAAGAGTTGCAAAAACTTCTTGACAAACAATCGAAATAAGGTTATAATAAGTCATATGAGCACAAGATCGAATATCGGTATCCTCGAAAAAGATAAAACCGTTCGGATGATTTACTGTCACTTTGACGGTTATCTATCTTGGGTCGGTAAAATTCTTTTGGAACATTACACGGATGAAAGTAAGGTTAGGGAATTGATCGCCTTGGGTGATATCAGTTCTCTCTGTGAAAATGTGGCTCCGCCTCCTGGGATGAAACATACGTATGATACGCCCATTAAAAACGTGGCGGTGGCATATTATAGGGATAGAGGAGAACCATTTGAGGCTTCATCAAGGGAATATTTTACTATCGAGGATGCTAGGTTATATATGCAGGAATACCTTTACCTCTTCGACGTGGCCAGGAACAAGTGGTTTTTCACCGATGGTAAAATTGGTTTGGTTGAACTGACTGAGGAATTGTGCAAGGAAGATTAACAAATAATATAATAAACATCACCAACAAAGCCGCCAGACAACTGGCGGTTTTTTATTGCATAAAATAATTTGACAGATATATGTATATTAGGTTATGTTAACACACAAACACAAAGGAATTATATGTTAGAAGCATACGTTATTCAGTATACACCAAACGGAACTTTCGTCGGCCTTTCCGAAGGCAAGCCAGTATTAGTTCAATCAATTGCAGACGCAAAGTTTTTTCATACTCCTAATGAGACTGTTCTAATTCAACATAAGTTTAACTTACAAGATATATCAAAAATCTTTTTTGTTAAAGTTGAGTTGGAAGAACTCAAGCACTAAGATTAGAATCACTTATTGCAATCATTACGGTTGTGGTGAAATTTTTTCTTTTCACTAATCTTCCAGAGTTTTTATTTTTTTACTTGACATATTATAAAGTTGTGGTAAACTACTTTCATGATGAAAACATTTAAGATTCGGTTGAACGGCGCTGAAAATCTCATTGTCGTTGTTGATAACAAAAACGGACGACTCGTTCAAGGGTTCCGTAAGTCTGCTAGTATGGATATGGAGGATTGTGCATACAATGCTTCATTGAATGTTATCGAGTCGATGGTTCTCGCACACGCCTGCGCTGGTATTGATATCAGTTTAGCCGCTTACGTGGAAGGCATCGTGACTGCCCTTGACGCGATCGTTAACAACATGGATAACTGAAAACAAAGTTAAAAAAGTATTTGACAAATAGAAAAAGTATAGTATAGTAAATCAAGTTCGAAAAAACAAAAACAAAAAGAAAGGAACGATAAATGAACAGCACCGAAACCAACATGACCGAAACCGTCACCCCCGCTCAGCCCGTCGCTGAGGTCACGCCCGCCGTCGCGAAGCGTCCCGTGGGTGCCCCACAGAAACCCGTGGTCTTCCCGAAGACCGTCTTTACCATCGTGGATCTGGCGACCAAGAACCCCGGCATTTGCACGCTGACTCTTCGAAATCGTGTCAAGGCTGGGTTGGCCAGTCAGTCTCTCATCAAGTTGGCCACCAAGTTGGCCAAGGACGCGAAGGCTGGTGCGCCGGTCAAACGGTATATGCTGAAGGCTCAGTATGACGCCAATCAGACCAATCTCGCCAAGGCGGCGGCCCGAAAGGCTCAGGCCGAGCAGATTCCGGCCGATCAGACGCCGGCTGCCTAAGATCTCGGATCGATCTCAAATGGAGGCGGTAAGGAAACTGCCTCCGTTTTTTCTTGACAAATATAAAAAATGTAGTATAGTATTTCTATGAAACTGAAAACCTATTGTGTAGTCGAAGAGAGTGAGGGTGACCTGTTAGGAGTTTTTACTTTCACTTGTGATAAATCAGGCAAAGCCGCTGCCATAAAATATTTTAAACAATGTATTCGTGAGAATTGGGGTGGCGTGGATGATCCTCTCAATTCGGAAGTGGATGAAGCGGCTAAATATACTGTTGAACGTGCTAGTAGAGTTTGGAGTGAGCCTGATGGATTTTATTCTGTCGTCTTCACGGAAAGTGATTGACAAATATAAAATCCGTGGTAGAATACTTCTATGATTGAGACAATTGAACTAGCGTTGAAGAAATTTCCCAAGGCTAAGAGAATCGCTGTGGAAAATTTTGTTTCTACTGCGTCTACCGCACTGATCGATTGGACCGACAATGTAGAGAATCTGAAAATGGATGCTCGGTTATATAACTGGAACAATGATACAGTATATGCCATTAAATGGGCTATGGCCGAATTGGGAAAGCAGTAATAATATGAAAAAACTAACAAAGAAACAACAAAAGGAAAAAGTGTTGAGCCAACTGCGCGGAGCTCTCCGAATAGTCAATATTGGCTATCCGTGGTATGGTGTTCCAATTACCATTCAAATGGCCATCAAGTATATCAAAAATTCAAAGTAAAATGACTACTCAAGAAATTTTAGAGAAACATCCCGTTAAGGTAAAGGCTTGGACTTACGTTCCGGAAACAGATTCTCTTGTAGCCGAAGCCTCGGAGTTTGAAACTTTTGTGGACCCGTGGGGAGATGATCTGTATGATACTCTCCCCGTCGTTTCCATCGCCGTAGAGGGTGCAATCTTCGGTTGGAAGTTTGTTGTAAAGGTTGATGGTCATCCAGTGAAATTGGTTATTTTCAATGATTAAAATATGAAAAATTTCTTTACTCAAGAAGAGCTTTTGTCTGCGATTCTCGAACTTCGTAAGATTTGGGAATATGAGAAATCAACTTATGATGGTTCGTTTTTGACGGAACTTGATTTTGCTAGGTTGGATGATCGAACCGTTGGCTATGGCATTCGCTTGGGAGCTTTGAGAAAAATTTTTGATGAAACCCCTCGAACAAGTTAGAGGCGACTTAATTAACAAAGCCGAAGAACTCACTAAGGAATGGGTGGTTAGCTTAAATGGACTAAAGCACCGGACAATAATCCGGATCACTAATGCTGGACTGAAGGATGAATGATAGATGACTACTATTACACCGCAGTTTGGTAGGTGTCGAATTTAAGCTTAATGATTAGTCATCATTAATCTTAAGTCGATGTTGGTTCGAATCCAACACCACTCACTAATTTTTAACTGAGCCAAATCCTTCCGTGTGGAGATCCCTGACGAAAGTTGGGGCTTCTTTTTGTCCTCACTCCATGCCGGCAGAGGTTTGGGGTACCCCCCAATGCAAAAAAAATCCCCCGTATGTTTGCCGGCTTACGGGGGGAAGCTTATTTATTTGGATTATGTCCGATTATCGCTCAGACGCTTCTGCACTTACGGCCTCATCGGCGTAGATTCTTACTGCCAGTCACAAATGAATCCGTCATCCTTGAAAAACATTTCTTTTTTAATGAATGTCGATTCTCCGATGGGCGTCGATTCAACGATGTTGATTTTTTCAGGCATCGTCAATCGCAATGGAGTATTCGTGCCGCTTCTCAAGAAGTTCAGCCACGATATTCTATCTTCATCATTAATATAATTTTTTCTTTTTTTACACATTTATGTTATGATGTTGTAATGAGCCGCTCCTTCACTAACCCCCTTGGGGACAAAGTTCGGCGTCGTCAAGTTTCTTTAAAGAAAGAGAATATCCCAATCTCCGACTCTTTACAACAAAAATTGGAGCGATCTGCAGGTAGCGCGCGCTGCACCTCCCCGCTGGTAGCGAGGCGTGATTCTCCTTTCACCAAGACCGCGTAAATTAGGACTATTTGGATTTTACAAGGCCATAGTCAGTCCTTGTGAGGGATATCCCTCAGATGGTAGCGAGTGTTGGTGCCGCCCCAACTATCTCCTCGTTATGAGCGAGGCGAGATGCTGTTTCTCCAACTCGCAAATTCTTAACACTCTAAACTTACCACTCTTAACAATCCCTGTCAATAATATAAATATATCACACTCCAAAGAAATGTCAAGAACTTTTTAGTTGAACAACAGACTTGTTCTGATATCACCCTTACCAACCCGGACGCCATCTCGGTTAAATGTTTCGTTTGTACGACTATCGTATTTACCACGAATGTTTCCATCCCGATCTCTAATCCATATACCGTCAATCGTGCCGATGATGTTGCCTTGCCTGTCTCTAATATGTTCTCTCATAGTTTTTGTTCCCCCTCCTACTGGTGTTAGAGGGCGAGGGGTACCCCCCGCGGTCAGTAATTAATTTCGGAGTTAATGATAACGCCGATGAGTTTGCCTTCTTTACCGAAGACTCGGATTTCGATTTCTTCCGTGGGGTTGTTTTCAATAGTTTCCATGGATGGATAATCGACAAGAATAAAAGTCAACCTATCAATGAACAACTGCCGGATTTCGTTCATATCTTCATGGGCTATATGTTTCATGTTATGAATATCATACATATCAGCCATAGACTGATTTTCCCATATTAGTTCGGCTAGCCCGGCAATGTAATTGTCGAACAGATCCCTTGTGGTAACTTTTATTGTAATCATAGTTTTTGTTTTGTTGTTGTTGTTGTTGTTAATCTATCACACTTTTTATATTTGTCAAGCCCCTACCTACTATACCGATAGGGGCGGGGGTACCCCCCCTCTTACTTTTTGCCCTTCATCTTCTTCATCTTGATTTTCTGCCAACATTTGCCGGCCAGACTGCCCGCCGGCTGGCTGCCGTGAATAAGAAGGGCGAATGACTTGTCCTGCTTCCAAGCGTGGGAGTCATCGGTATCAATCGTGAGTTTCAAATCCTTGGCATCTTTCTCCGTAAAGACAACAGTAGCCGATTTAAAATCATATTGATTTATTGCCTTGTCGAACTTACCACCAGCGGATGCGTTCAACTTAACATTATATGGAATATTCTTGACACGATTAGACCACAACCGGAGACTCTTAGTGTAGGTATAGAAGGTGACTGCTGGCCTTTGTCGGGCAACTTCCATCCAAGCATCGAAATACATTTGATTGAAAAAATCACCCGCAACGTGCAACCGAACCAGCTCGGCGTCATACGGAAGCCCTTGAAGGATAAGTAAAACCATTTCTTTGACGGTCTTGGCTTTCCTCAGCAGGTCAAAATTGTGCCACCGAATCATTCGGACTGAAGTATAAACCGCTTCCTGACTGGCGGAGAAACAACGAAAACGACAACACGGACCGTCTTGGATTTTTCCATTTTCTTTGTTGGCCCTTGACAGACAATCCTTTGCCCCAGGACACGTCCACCCAGACGGTAGGGAAAAAGTGTGAGTCTTTTTCAACTTTGAATTTTCGTAGCCGAAGATTAGAGGCCGAGATCGAAGTTTGATAGCGAATTTTTTACGGTCAAAGGTCGATTTGTTTTTCTTCATGTCGATACTATACTCTACTTTTTATAAAAGTCAAGAAAATATTTGAAAGAAAATGCCCTCCCCATATACGGAGAGGGCGAGGGGTACCCCCACCGGCTAAACCAAAACAGACCCCTCGGGCAGTTTAATCGAGTCGCCGTTCTCATCCTCAAGAGTCTCAATAGCGAAACTACCACCGTCAAGCCCTTCGTAGGCACCTTGACAGAAGGCTGGCTGTAGCGTGCCGTCTGGGTGTTCAAGTGTTCCCTCCCAGACTGCCCACTGTCCCCGATCAAGTTCATCGGCCACCCCGGTTTCGTGAAATCGGTATGTTAAGTTTTTATTCATTTTTTTATTCATTCAGATAATCCATAGCCTCGTTAGCGTTAAAGTCGGCCAAATCATCGGTTCCAGACCCGTCTCCAGGCCAACCGCCGTCATAAGGATCTTCCCCATCGCCGTAAACTTGACCCAGTGGAGTGTCCTGCTCCTCAGGTAACACGGTCATTTCATCCCGAAATTCGCTTTCGGCCGATACGTTGTCAAAGTCATTCATCATGGTAAGAGTATTATACTATACTTTTATAAAATGTCAAGAAGAAACTTTTACTCAAAAAAAGCGTATTCCAATGCCTTTTCGTTACAATCGGTTAGTTCAGCAGTCTGCCAGTGAATAGACTTCGCCCAACTAATCCTAATAGCCACATTGGTTTTGACAATAACCCGGTTATCGGGATAGTCAATATATTCCCAATCATCCACAACAGATCGCCATTTAATGTCATTCATAATATCACTTCTCCTGAAAATTTCATATTCATGATCACAATTTACCACAGTTCTATAAAAAGTCAAGGACAAATTTTCGTAATAGATCAAACATGACTTGATATATTGCCCCCAATAGGCGCCTATACAAAAGTTATTTTTGCGCAGGTGCCGGTCCCCTACTCTTAGCGCCCTCCGCCGGGTCTGCTTCATACAGGTTCCTTCCAACACTCTTAATATACCACAAGAATATAAAAAGTCAAGAAGTTTTTTTACACAAAATTCGGTCAAGAATTTCTTGTGCCTGAGATCGGACCCGCAGAGAATAATAACGATAGTTAGAAATCCTTCGTAGTTCTTTTACGTATGATTTGGGTGATTTCGATTCAACGATGGCTTTATAAATCGCTCGTGCGCCTTTTGGTAGTAATCGTTTCATAAAACCTCACTCTTTTAACTACGTTCGGCCAGTATCATTCTGGCGTGCGCCTTAACTTCGTCAAGAGAACTGTATCGACGGCTGATTGTGTCGTTGACATATTCGACGCCGGTTGGCCACTTTTCACGCCACACACCAAACAACGTGATTGTGCGGCCGGCTTCATCGACGGCCTGAACTGCGCGCCAGGCACCGTCAGGCTTGGAGAGAATGATTTTCTTCATGCTGTCAATATACCATAGATTTTATATTTGTCAAGTATATATTCCGTCCAAGTAACCCTCTATGCTATCGTCAATTCGTTCGCACTCTCTGAATGTTTCATCCCCATACTCAGACAAGAAAACATCATCGGTTTCGCATTGACCTTCCCAGATACCACCCCAGTAAAGGTCGATCATGTTTGACACTGAGTTGCGTTGAAAGATATAACAACTACCTTGAACGGCTCCCCCGTTGTTTATAATGTGAAGGGCGCCGTAAGCACAACGCCCTTTCAACTTTTTAGGTTTCTTCTTTTTCATTCAGTAACCGTGGCCGCCACCAACGTTTCAACTTTGGCCTGATCCGAAATCGACACTAACTGACTCCAATACTTCGGCATTTTCTTGAAAACCAAGGTCATCTGTTTATCGCTGAGCCGGCCCCATTTCATATACTGTTCACAGAAAGAGGAAAGGATTTCAGCATCACAACCGGAGAAACCAACGTCATTGATTACCTGAGTTGTCTGAGAAGCCTGCTCTTGAGCGGTCTGCCGTTCGTAAATCTTCAGCATGCCCCTGGTCGCCCACGTAGCGTTCGACGCCAGTTTGGTTTTGAAGGTTTCTTTGATATGTTTCTTGGTGATCTTCATCATGACAATACTATACTCTATTTTTATAGAAAGTCAAGAAATATTTTACATTATTCCACCAACAAACTTTTCCAAAATACTATCCTTGATTACATAAGTAGTCCAAATTCTCTCGATTCTCCGGCCTGATGTTTCCCACCAGAAGATTTTGATATGTACTATTTTGATATCTTTAGTGTAGGAAGGATTTTCAACCGGAGAATTAAATGGCTCGGTATAGACTCTGACAAAGTAAGTCATATCCGGCTGATTTATGGTATACGTTTCGTTTGTAGTCGCGTCATACCGACTAATAACTTCCGTGTCGTTCAACCGGCAGTAAGGCAACCGAATGATTTCTGTCTTGTCAACTATAACATTCTTGGCGAAGTTTTGGTGTCGAGCGCTTTGAATTTGATGAAATCCCAAGAGGAACCCGTTAATGATCGCCACTGCACATATGCCAAACAAAGACATTGCAACAATGGCTTCTACCATCATGAACGCCTTGATACTTTTGTGGAAAGTAATTTTCATACACGTATTTTACCATAACTTTAAAATAAGTCAAGAAGAAAGTTTTGCCTTCAAGTGATTATGAGGAACACCGTAGCGTTCATATATTTTTCTCATATCCTTATAAGCTTCTTCAAGAGTAGGATAAAGACGGCGCAATGTTGGTTTAAAACCACAACCTCTAGCCCATTTTTCAAAAGAAGGAATATGTTCCGATTCTTTAATTTGTCTCCCGTTATTGCATGATTGACAAGCTAGCACATACCGCTCTTCATTCTGTTTCCCACCAACCCACCGCCTCAAGTCAATTTTGGAATAAATGTGGTCGATTGTCGCGCATTTCGGATTGTGTTTCTGATCGCCTACGCCTGCTTCGGGCATTTCTGTTAATACTCCGCAGTAATGACAGTGGGGGTTTTCTTTAAACATCTTTAGCCTTCGTTTTCGAAAGTTTCCCATACTTTACCGTTTTGCGTTAACGCCTTATTACGCTTGAGCGGCAAAATCCATCATTTCCCGCTGAAGTTCAATAAGACTTGTTGCCTTCGCCGGCTCCCACACCCGAGCGTTATTACCCTTTTGTATAATGATCAGAAAGTTGCGGATGCGACCCGTTCTGGTAATGAAAGCCAGAGCGGATTGAACGTCAACATACTTGGTATAAATTTCGTTTGGTTGGTTTAAGACGAAGATTTGAATTCTATTCATGGTAATACTTTACTATATTCTTTTCGGATTGTCAAGTTATTTCTTCAAAACTTGATACAAAAGTTTCTTATAGTCGTCGTTATTCAACGGTTTAGAATCAAGTAATTTGAAACAGAATGACGCTCGGTTAGTATTGCCGTAAGAAGAAAGGATTTTCTGAGCCTGATCTTTACGGGTCGGCAAAGTTTTGACCGTCACCACAAACCCTCTCATATGGTCAATAATCTTTTCTACTTCTTTGGATAACTCACAGATACGGCTTATGTCGCCTTGAATCTGAGACATTTTTTCGAAATCGAATTTGAAGGTTTCCTCAATTTCAGAGTAGAATTTCTGAAAGTCAGGCCGACCAAGAATTATCCACAAATCCACTACTCGGTCAAAATTGCCCAACTCATCCTTCATTCGATGTTTGGCCAGATAGTCCAGTGATTTAATTTTAAAAATTGACTGCCCGTTATTGGAATAGACACAAACCCCTTCTTTACCCTTCCACTGTTCCACCGTCGCCATAAGGTCTTTAACTGACCCAAAGGTATAGGTAGCCGGCCTCTCACAACCGAAGTTCTCAGCCAGAGAAGGCAACCAATCTTGATGCCAGAGAGAATAATTATCGTGATTAACAATACCGATGAAATACCACTTGGGCTCGTCGCCGTAGTTTAGGACAATCTGATTAAATGGAGAAGTCCACTCAAACAATAAAGAAAATGGCCAGGTCTCAAAGTCAGGCTGAAACATGAAAACGTTGGGGTGATTCTTCTTGAACGTCTCCAGTTCACAACCGTTGTCCAACTTGGTGGCATCGACTGTGCCTCTGGTTCGGAGGATAAACTGCCCTTTGTATTTTGAAACGATCAAAAGCGACCCGTCAAGTTTTTCCATGACGCTAGCGCCTTTCAATGAAGTAGGCACAGGAAAAACTTCAGGCTTTTCACCCCAATTGGTGAACTTGGGGAAGCCGGCGGAAATTAGTTCACCTTGAGAATTCCAGACGGAAGATCGGAAGACTTTGGTTTCTTGAGTCCAGGCACAACCTATATGTTGGGGCTGAACAAGGTATACCGTTTCACCATTCAATTCATGTGAATGAACCATGAACTGCTCCGGGTTTATTGTGGTCAAGTCAATCTTCATTGTTTATACTTTACCACATTTTTATAAAATGTCAACAAAATTCTTCCACCTGAGTAATCTTCGCGTGCCGGTTGTTAGCGAAGTCAAGTTTTGCCCACACGGTTGCCTTAGCCTCCTCCGGACTGTTCGCTGAAACGATTGTACATTCCTCTGTGATGTAAGTTACATCACCCCTACAAGGCCAGATGAAATACACTCTGTATTTCTTTATGTATTTATTCATAATTAACTGCTAACCTCAATCGAAGCGCTCCCGTTCTCGTCAACAAGCGCTTCAATGATAATCGTTTTCTCCGTAGTAGTGATAATCAACTGATTTTTGGTTCGCTTGACTGCAGAGACAACGGGCTTACTCAAGAGGCTAATCAATCCGATTGTTGCCACAATATCCTGAATCTGGCTCCACTGAAAATCCACGTCTTTCTTCTTGGCCGCATTCTTTTCAGTCTGCTCTTTGAAATGTTGTTCGGCTCCGTCGTAATTGAAATCGCCGTTGTCGTTGTAAAACTCTTGGTAAGGATCTTGTTCGTTCATGGGATTATTATACTATACTTTTAGAAAAAGTCAAGAAGATTTTTGTGTAAAATATAACCACCACAGCCGGATGAAGAGATACGGAACAAGGATGCCAAGCCAACCGCCGGCAATCAGAATTCCAAGGATAATCGGGTTTATCAGATTCGGAAGGATTCCTGTTGGTCTAAACATATGACTCAATATATCATTGTTTTAATAAATGTCAAATTGTTTTTTTAGAATTGTTAAACGTTATTTTTCAGTGCAGTAGCGTCGGCGGGCGGCGGCGGCGTTGGCGGTGGCATGGGCGGCGGCATACGCGTTGCAGGCGGCGACATATTCGGCGTCGGCGGCGTCGAAGGCGCAGAGGGCGGCGGCATATTCGGCGTTGGCGATGTCCCGGGCGTCGGCGGCGTCGGCGCAGCGGCGGTGGGCGGCGTCGGCGGAGCTTTTGGCGGCGGCTTGGGTGGCGTCGCGTGCGCGTCGGGCGCGTCGGGCGGCGTCCCAGACGGCGTCCCAGGCGTCGATGTTGGCGTCAGCGGATGCTACGTAGGCGTCCCAGGCGGCGCCGGCGGAGGCGGCATCGGCGGCGTCAACGGCGGCGCAGTAACCGGCGTAGGCGGCGGTGGCGGCAGCAACAGCGGCAACAGCGGCAACGTTAGCGGCGATTGCGGCGGCGTCGGCATCGGTGGACTTAATTGGTTCATTCATAACGTCAATATACTATATTTTTTAGAATTGTCAAATTGTTTTTTTAGACTCAGCATTCCTCCAACCCGTTCTCCAGTGAGAATTATTCATAGAACCGACCGGGTAGGGATTTTGAATGACGGATTTTCCTTTTAGAAAATCTTTTTCTCCCTGTTGGTATGCTAGTATGGAGTTTGTTTTCATTTTCATAAAGTCAATATACAATACTTTTACAAAATGTCAAGCCGATTTTTTAATATTACATTTAAATTTTCAAATTCTTCTATGAGATGTACATTTCTGGTTTGGTTAATTTTTGGTTTAGAATACCTTATAGTGAGGCCCGTTTTATTTTTACAAACTAATGAAGAAGGTACAAATATTACTTTGTCGTGATTAGGTAAATATACAGAAAACATATCAATGTCATTTTCAGTATAATTATATCTATATCCGTTTGGCCCACATTTTTTTGAAGGTATAACTATTATACCATTATTTTCTGTAGCGTATTTGACCTGAAATTTTATTAGTTTTCCATCGGTTTCTACTATTAGGTCTGTTTTTGAGTTGTCTCCTAATTCAATGAAAACATTGTAGCCAAGTTTATGTAGTTCTTTTAAAGTAGCAGAAAACCCGAGATTACCTTTTTGTTTCGAGTGCTTCATGACTTACTATATCATATGTATAGAATAAGTCAACATAATTTAAAATGGTGGCTCCACGGGGAATCGAACCCCGCTCAATCGGTTAAAAGCCGATTGCTTCTCCACAAAGCTTTGGAGCCGTTGGTGCCAAAGGCGGGACTCGAACCCGCACACCGGTTTATAGGTAGCAGATTTTAAGTCTGCTGTGTCTGCCATTCCACCACTCTGGCTGTTGCACGGGCAGGGACGCTTCCTGTTTTTACCCTGCGTTGTGTCGAGCGTGACTTATCCGTGCAATGTTATTCTACCACTAATCTATAAAATGTCAAGTGGTTTCTTTCACCAACCATCCGCACTAAAACTATCGGAGTCAACAACATCATCCAAGTCTACAGGAAGTCGTTTATCGTAATCGGGAACATCTCCGAACGATTGAGGTTTCTTCCATTTGGTTTTCTTGTCTTTCTTCTGCAAATGCTTGCGATACTTATCGCGGTTTTCTTTATAAGTGCGACCCATACTATCTATTATTTTGTTTATTGTTTATTAGTTTATTTTAACTTGACATAACCAATCAGAAAACTCTTCTTCCGACATGTCAAATACTAACTTACCAACATCTTCGGCAAATCTTTTTTCCAATCTTGACTCAGATCCTCCTATGTAGGCTAAAATTTCGCTAATAATTTTTTTATCTTTTTTTGTCATAATTTTTAGTATCTGATGTTTATTGTTTATAATCAACATTAAGAATCTTAACGCTGAGTTTCCTTCCCAACACTTCGGACCAACACGGAATCACAGGTCGAAGCACAATACCTTCTCCAGCCCTTTCCTGCCCGTTGCGTTGTTTGTATTTGACGCCGTTGGCCATTGTCTGTAGTCGATCAATGGTCCAAGTTTCGTCAAATATAAAATCTTCTTGAATGACTGGCACCGTGGGCACCTTGAACAACTCCGAAGCGGTCTTAAGTTCGTTCCAACAGAACCAGGCGCCAGTGTCGAGGTTTCTAACATCAAAAATAAATAGTGATGGATTGACCAAATCCATTTTGTTGGCCTGAATTTTACCACCACACGCTTCCGCTTGAATGGCGAGATTTCTGTTAAGAGAACGAAGCCCGGTGAGAAGTCCAGTTGACTCAACCAGTTTCCAAAATCCTGTTCCTTCTTTCTGTTCAAGTCGCCGGCTACAAACTCTAATTGTATCACCTTGACGGATAATTGTGCAACTCGAACCATCACACTTAACGGTCAGATAACATTGTTTTCCGTATAGTTCATGAAGAACGTCGGGGTTATTCAACAGGTTCTCTTCATCCGTAATCGGAATGATGCTTGAAGGAAAATGACCAGCGGTATCGCCGGCAATGCTTGCGTCAATAGGTTTTTCATATTTGATGACGCCCAGCAGTTTCGTAACATCATCACCTGTGATATAGGGAGACGGTTCGTTAGTGAGACAAGAAATTCGTGGAGGCAGAATACTTAATGGGCAAACTAACCCCTGACTTGGAGCGCCTCTAAACTTCGCATTCCACACTCGGAAATGCCGGTCTTTGAGAAAGGCAAAGTAAGGGTTGGCCTCAGGCACGATTGAATCAATGACGATAAACACAACGAGATCGCCCTCTTTGTATTCACCCTTCTTGATGACCACAGGCCAGGCTTTGATTTTTGCCACTTCCAAAGCGTCAGCATTCGGGTGAGCTTGAATACTGTGAATTTTTTCGATTGTCGCTAACTTCATAAAATTACTTATCCAACCCTTCTTCTTTCATCCACTGTTTGACTTCAAACATATCACATCCATACTTGCGAGGAAAGTTCAACCAACTTGTAACTTCATCGTCGGACAGGATGACAAACCCAACGTTGTCGCACAACCACCACTCACTCATCCCGTGAGGGTCGATACAGATCAAGTCGCCAATGCTCATTGAACGGATGCGAGCCTTGGCCCAAAAATCGTGAGCATGATTGACTCCAGCATCGCCTGAATCGAAAGGCATGTTCGGATTGCCGTCATGTAGGCCAGGATGATTCCCAAACCCAGCGTAAATCAGATCACAGAAACCCATCCTGATCGCTGTGTTGGTCTTCCAGGAATCACAACAGATGTTCAGATTACCTCTAATCGTTCTCTCAGGATCTACATAACAGTTATCAGGCCTATCGACTCTTGGATAAACAACCAGATATTCAACTTTTGTATTCATGGGAACAATATACCAAAGATTTAGAAAATGTCAAATTCTTTTTATACTTTTTCAACAATTTCTTCGGTGTAGGCAGGAAGGTTCACTTCGGGACATTCTGACAATTTAACTTCGATGTTTTCGGCCAGTCGAGCGACTTCCATAACAAACTCATCGTAAAATCGGCTATGTTGTCCTTTAGACAAGGCGTCTTTAATGGCCAACTGCTTCCAATCAACTAACGTACTCCAAGTTTGACGATACGCCAGTTTGTACCGTTTCTCCATATCGACGTAATTTGTCTTCATGCTGATAAATATACGGCAGTTTTTTAGTTTGTCAAGATTTAATTCGCCCACTTCGACCAATTATTACCCTGAGGCCGCTTGTAATTCTTCTTGGAGGGAATTGCCCTCTGAACACCAGGGCTGGGTTTGCGAACCATTTTCATGGTTTCGATTTGAGATTTGAGAGTATTTGTCATATTCATTTTCATAGTAGTATTATACCACAAGAATATAAAATGTCAAATACTTTTTTAGAAAGAATTCCTTAAGCGGCCGGGCCGACGATTTTACGCGGCCGGCCCCTTCTCTTCAACACGATTCCTTGGGCAGCCGCTTCCGACTCAAGATTGACTCTATTTGTTTCGGCCGCGATCAACTGATTAAACTTTTCTTCCGCTCTTTCCAACGTCATTGCGTCAAATCCAACCTTACCCCACTGTGAGGAACCAGGATAAGTTTCGGATGGTTCGACGTATTGACCGCCGAGGGTGTAACCGTTATGACGATGAATTTTGATAATTTCGTAAGAAATTCTGCCTGCCTTCGTGGTTCGACTGTAGATCGCTATATCACCCTCTCTCTTGAGTTGACGAAGGGTAACAGACTGAGAATTTCCAAGGCCGTCGCCGGTCCAGACAAATTCAGTTTTGATCGGTTTGTATGATATGTTATTCATTGTAGAGAAGTATACACTATATCCGTATTTTTGTCAAATATTTTTTTATTTAAAATTCAATCCGACCACTAATGATGGGAGGAATATCACCGTTGGTCTGAATTTTATTGACAAACCTTCCCCAGTTTTCAATAATTTCCTTAGATGAAACTAACGAAAGAGAATATTCATTTTCATAAAATGAGTTAACGCTCACGATGAAATTATTACGAAGGGCTCGAATGGCAGCGATTTTGTTTCCACCCGGAACTCCGCCCATTCCATCCGTAAAAGGGCTTACGGAGTCCAGAACCTGGCGAGCCTTGGTCGAAAGGTTGCCAACGACAAGATTTTCGATTTCGAGAACATCCTCATCGTTCAGGTTTAGGATTTCCCTAATGTATTTTTCAGCTTCGATGCGAGTAAGAGTAACTTTCATTGTGTTAATATACCACAATTTCTATATTTGTCAAGAGGAAAATTCCTTATCATGCGGACCGCAAACGAAAATGGCCATCCAATATCCCAGCCAGAGGATTAAGCCGGCCAGTATAAACCCACAACCGATTTCACCAAGGCCTTGAAATTTTTCCAAAACGTTGTAAGCATTCCTCCAGGTTTCCATGCCACATATAAATCCCACATGACAATGAATATACTTTTCGGCACCAGTGACTACACCAACGCCGGCGATGCCAACACTGGCCGCTAGGATCATAAAACTCAGTAATGCTCTCATTTTTAAATCCCCGTTAAAGTTTCCAAGTCAAGGTAGTTAATACCTTTACGATGTTTAAAATAGTAGTCCCGTTCCAGCCATGCGCCGTGAACCTTCATTGAGGGCAATTCTTCCACTAAACAGAGACCGCCCCACTCAACACATTGCATTCCAAGGTCGGCATACCCATATAGAACATCATCTTCAATGCCTGTTACCAGCCAGGTCAGGCTGCTCATGAACAACTTGACGATGGGGTCCATGTTACCGTGACCCGCTTTCACAAGGGCTTCATATTGAGGATTGGTAATCAAAACCATGACTTTATTTTTAATTTGCATGACGATATTATACTACACTTTTTTTATTTGTCAAGAGACTATTGAGGCAATCGAGTTAAATTTCCGGCCTTTGCCTTATCCAACTTCAATTGTAAAAGGTTATTGCACTGTTCCATCTTTACCGAAACTTCGTCCGGAGTGATCTGTTCGCAGTCATACTGAAAAGAGAGAACGTCAAATAGTGTCGAAAGTTTTTCTAATGCCGAGCCAACGGGAATGTAATCAAAACAAACGTCGGCCTTGAAGTCACAAAAAGCTTCTTCAATGGTCAAATCTTCAATAATGAGATTCGCTCCAGTTTCTGTATAATGGTAATTATAGGGCATTAGAAACCTCCAGTTAACTCAAGACGCCAGCCCGATCCGTTTTTGTAAGCTTTGAATAAAGCCGTGCTGCCGGTAAAATGTTTGAGAAATTCAGCCAGCTCTTGAAGATTGTCAAAATCAATTGTTCCGTTCATGGTAATACTATACACTACTTTTTGTATTTGTCAAGCCCTATCCATACGTATGGAGGCCGGGCGCACCCCCCACTCGTTTTTTTGTTTTGGTGGGCTCTGCCGATCCCGACACGGCATCAACGGCTTATGAGGCCGACGCTCTTCCTTTGAGCTAAGAGCCCTGAAAAGTTTCTATCCGCCCCCGCGGAGAACACCGACTTTGATTTTCTTACCCCAGTATTCGGGATGTGTAGAGAAGAAATTGACGCGAGCGAACCTGATCGTAGGAGCGTCAATTCGATACCGTTCGCCAGTTTCAACCACGGTAATCTGATACGTTTTGACTTGAGGAATGCGTTCACTCATGGGAATAGTATACCACGGAAATAGAAAAAGTCAAGAAGTTTTTTGTCGGCGTTGGATATCCTTAATCAGTTCATCGACAATTTCTATTGTGTTTGCCGTCGCAGCCGGAGCGAAGGCGACAAGACCCGACCGGATTTCCAAGAGGGTGTCAAGGTCAATAATCGTTTCGCCAATCATAATTTTTCATAATTTTCCTTTCTTAATGTCCACAACAAGGTTTTCGATTTCGGCATTTATTTCAACAACAACGGCAACGTTTTTCATATGGATATTATATCACAAATGGAAAGATTGTCAAATTACATTGACATGTATGATTCACTCTGCTCCCACTTGGCATACCACTCATCATGCGCTTCAACCACTTCCGAAAGGGGAACGTGGCGGTGGGTGATTCGGCTTTGAAAGATGGCACACAGATTCACATGAGTTTTGAACCGAGAACGAACCTGTTGATATCCGTCTTTGTATCGAACAATCGAACCTTTGACAATTTCTTTCATGTCTCTACTATACAATACTTTTTCTATTTGTCAAGAGTTTTCCACTCAAAGATTCCGTTGGTTGGGTTATACTGAGCATAACCTTTACTTATGGCAACCTTTTGGTATTCTCCTTCTTTGGTGTCACGCCCGAACATGAACCCGATGAGACAAAAAATTGAAATGAAGAAGGACACCCATAACGCATTCCAATCATAATTTTTCATAATTTTCCTTTCTTAATGTCCACAACAAGGATAATCAATACAACCACAGGTGCTACCGATCTTCTGGCCGTCCGGAGTATAGACACCGAAACAATCCAGGCGGGAGTAGGTCAGCCCGAGCGGTTCGCCTTCACGATAGATACGGGTCCGAGCAGGCAAGTCAGCCGGCTTTTCATGACAACCGATACCATAGACTCGACCCCGGCCACACCACTTGGCTTTCGACCCGACGGGAAGATCAGCACCACAATCAGCACAACGACCGGCGAACTTGAGCGTTATAATTTTCATTGTTATAATTATACCACAGATGGAAGGATTGTCAAATGATTTTTTTATCTAATTCTCTGCTCCGTTCCATTTCATCTTGAGAAGGACATTCACCACAGAGAAAGAGAGGACACTTGTAACCGCATCCTCCAGAGATGCCCACAAACTCACAATCGGTCATATTCCTACCACAGGCAACCCGTTCGTCATGTGATACTGCCGGATGATAAAAATCGCTCATATAGAAAATGTGGGGCGCTCCGTCGCCCCTTCGTTGTTGTTGTCAAATGATTTCTTATCGGGCCAACTCTTTGGCAATCACAGAGTCAGAGAGATCGAACCCAACGTCTTTGAAGAGGGCGAGGCTCGGTGTCATTTCGATTGTGGAACCGTTGACCGTCATTTTAGCGACGTTCTCAGCATCCAACGCAAACTCACGAAACTTACTGACCGTCAGCTGATAACGGATTTTGTTCTTGGCGATTGTCATTGGGGAAGATTTTACCTCTTTCCGTGTTCCCTCTTGAAGAACAACCTTAGAGTGAAGGAGCCCGAACAACTGAACCGTGTTGTCGGTGGTATTGATATTCAGACCACTAGCTACCGGGATATACTGCCCGGCCTTCGTGTAATCTTCATTCTGTTTTCCTTCAGCGTGGGCAGCGAGGGTCTTTTGAAGAGAGGCCACGACCGCTTCAGCCGCCTGGTGTTCCAACGTGCCAGGGGTCAAATCCTTCATGATGATTTCAAGTTCCGTAACGGACTTCTCAACGGCCTTGTGGTAAGAGAAACCAAGGTTGACCGTGTAACGAGCCAGGCTCTTGTCGCTCTTAGAAAGATAGGTCAGAGAAGCGAATTGACAGGTGGGGATTTCGGCGATAGCCTTAACCATTTCAACGATGTTGTTTTTCATTATGTCGATACTATACCACAGATTTATAGAAAGTCAATCATTATTTTTCAGTGCAGTAGCGTAGTCTTCAGCGACGTTCGCCCGCGCTGCGGCAGCGGCCGCGGGCGCTGCGGCAGCGGCAGCGGCTACAAAGGCGTCCCAGGCGGCGGCGGCGTCGTCAGAAGCGGCTACAAAGGCTTTCCAGGCAGCATCGGCAGCGCGCCGGGCGTTGACGTCGGCGGCGACGTCCCAGGCAGCGCGGGCGGCGGCGTCGGCGGCGCGGGCGGCGGTGGCGGCGGTGGTGGCGGCAGCAACAGCGGCAACAGCGGCAACGTTAGCGGCGATTGCGGCGGCGTCGGCATCGGTGGACTTAATTGGTTCATTCATAACGTCAATATACTATATTTTTTAGAATTGTCAAGAGATATTTTATACTGTGACGCCCAACTCTTTAGCGATCAGCTCGTAATTCTCCATCCACTGACAGAGAACATTCTTAGCGGCCTGGCGATCAAGATCACACTCATCTTGAAGATACTGAGCGGCACCATACATATTGGTCCGACCACTGGATTGCAGGTCAAAGAGATAACGGAAGTTGTCTGCGTTTTCGAGAATTTGTTCTTTTGTCATGATGTTATTATACTACAGATTTTATATTTGTCAAGTCAAAATGGTGCATCATCCGGCCAATGAGTCATAGAATTTTTATAATCCTCTAGCTCAGCACGTTGAACAGCCAACTTAGCATCGTGTTCAGTTCGTTCTTCTGGAGTCAGACTGTTTAACCAAACTTCGTAAAGATGTTCCTCATGATCGCGGTCAACCTGAGCACACAAATCAGTTTCACGACCGTAAGTTTCGTAAAGACAATCTTCTCGGGCGGCTTGATCGGCTTCCAGTTCTTGACGTTCTTGTTCGTTCATTGTAGCAGTACAATACTATACCATAGGTTTATAATATGTCAAGAGATTTTTTTGAATTATTTCGGGGTGGCTGACAGAGAGTAGGAATGAAAGAACGTATCATGAACGTAAATACCATCGCTGAGAAGTTTCCAGATAATCACGTTCGAGGTAATACTCTTCCGCTCGAGAAAAACTTCTCCGTTATCAGTGGCGAACCGAACCCAGTTAGACGAGATTTCGATGATTTGGTTTCGGACGAGAGTGTAGTTTGATTTCATTATGTAAATACTATACCACAGAGTTATAAAATGTCAAGCAGATTTTTTGGAAGAAAAATACGCGATGTAGAGACGGCTACCGCCCACAACAGAAACGAAATCTTTCGCGTCAACATCCGGCTTAACTCCAGTTTCAAACAGCCGGTTCATCTTGTTGACAATCAGTTTAACGGTGCGATCGCTGACCTGGTCATCATCAACTTCATATCCCCGATGTTTACTGGCCTCGGCCCGATGGGCATACGCGTAGGTATGCTTACCAGCACAACCACAACAACAACAGTCAGGACGACCCGAATAAACCGACATAACATCTTCAATTTTTATCATGTCGATACTATACCACAGGTTTATAAAATGTCAATCATTATTTTCAACATTATTTAAACTTACGATACCGTTAAAGTATATGTGCAGATGCCGGTCCCCCATTCTCTGGCCTATTTCAGCCGCATCCAACTATACTCAATTTACCATATCTTTTTATATTGTCAAGAGGAAAAATATAATTTGACAAATAGCCGGATTATGGTAAAGTATGGACATGAACAATGAACTTGAAAATGTTTTGGTCAATATTATCAATAAGCAGAAAGCCATTCTGGCTGCACTTGAAGCCCAACTGAACGATCTCCGAAATCCTCGTGCTTATAGCCATGAGGGTCGTCGTTCAGCAGCCGAGTGGTGCAAAATCACCGGCATTGAAGTTCTTGACCCAGACGGTTGGGACCGGGCCGACGTTAATTTCATGGATAACTGGAACCATAAGCCCATTAGTCATTCTGAGTTTAAGGCACGGGCCGACATGTCAACATGTAGTCACCGCCGGTTTTCATAAAAGAAAACCACTTGACATTTTATAAAAGTGTAGTATACTTCTACCATGAAACTGAAAGTAGAATCCGAATCCTGGTTCGTCAAACCCGAAATGATGGGTCATGTTTCTGCTAAAGAGCAGGTGATCAAGGTCAAAGAATTGGCTAGCAAATACGCCAAGCGAAATCTTCAAAAAGAAGTGTTAACCTGGTCTGTTGATCTGGATTCAACCGATTGGCACGTTTGGCATTTTCTTCTTACCAACAAGTATATTGATCAGATCCGATACGTTCTCCGTAGGGTTGGTAAGGCAGAGTGGCTCAGTCTACTCTGGCATCACTACGCTACGAGCGGCTGTCTCAAAGACAGTTTGACCCGGTATCTTGAACTTCAATCCTACCGAATGCAGCCTGCCGATTACTTTGATAGTTACAAAGTTGTCTATATGGGGCTTGGGATGACTGAAGATGATTGCCGACAACGGTTTACTGAATACCACGAAAAGTTGGCGAACAAGATGGAATTTGACTTGACAAGTGGAAAGAATGCTTGTAAGTTAATCACGTTATGAGCCTGACAGCGGGCGGCCAGGGATGAGCCGCCCAATTTTTCGGAGTAGGTCCAGGACGGATATTTGTGCACAAAGAATCGGGTTCGAGTCCCGAACTACTCCAGTTTTTTCTTGACAAATATAAAAAGTAGAGTATATTCCTACCATGAAAACATTCGGAGTTTCGCCTGAGATTATTAAACAAATTGAGGATAAAATCATCTGGTGTCTCGAAACAGTTCATATGGCCACCGGTAAACTTCTGGAAGTTCCCACCTGGGAGTTTCGGCAGTCAGGTCAAATTGCTGGTTACGCTGACTGTGGACAAAACTTTGTTTCGATCAATCCCGATTTCATTAACAACGGACAGGCGGAATATATTGTGGATCAGACCGTTCCCCATGAAGTTGCTCATCTTATTTCAGTTGCTCTTTACGGACTAGACATGGGGGGGGCCCACAAATACGGTTGGAAGGCTGTAATGAGGATGTTGGGTTGCCCGGCAGATCGTTGCCACAGTTTGAGTATGGAGGGAGTTAAGACAAAAACAAGAAAACGTTGGGAGTATAAGTGTGTCTGTTGTGGTAAAATTCTTTATCTTACTACCAACAAACATAACAAAATTCAAAAGCCTAACTGTTCATCCGCTTTCGTGCACTCCCAGTGTGGACGTAACGGAACTCTCCAGTTCACCGGCAGTCTCAAAGTTCTATAAAAACAATTTGACTTTTTATAAAAATAGAGTATATTCTTACCATGAACGAAAAAACGGTATACTCTAAAGAATATAAAGTAGTCGCTCTCAGAGAATGTCCTCTTCCTGAAAGTCTCCAGTTATGTGATACTCCTGATAAAGCGGCCGAATATTGGAATCTTCACGTTGCACAACATCCCTACTTCAACCCCGAAGTAGAATGTTGCGTGGCGCTAATGTTGAACACCCGCCGCAAGGTCAAGGGTCATTATCTCATTTCCACCGGTACACTAGATACACTTCTCATTCACCCTAGGGAAGTCTTTCGTCCGGCCATTGTTGCCTCAGCGGCTTCCGTCATTCTCATGCATAACCACCCAAGCGGCGATGCATCGCCGTCGGAGGCGGATATCAAAGTTACCCGTGATATGGTTCGCGCTGGTCAATTGTTGAAAATCGAACTATTGGATCATGTTATTGTTGGTATCAATACCCATGCTTCTCTCAGAGGACTTGGTTATATTCAATGCTAAAAAGAATTTGACTTTCTCTAAAAATAGAGTATAATATCAGCATGAATATTTTGTTGGATCAAGCTGAAAAATGGTTGAAGGAATTAGGAATTTCCACCATTAGAATTGACGGCGGCGACCTTGCCGTTAGCCGTAAGGACATGGTTAATCTCCTTGGTTCAGACGAAGATAAAACTTATGGGGAAATATTGAAAGAATTGAAATCAGGTTGTTATTCTAACAAGTTCTGTTGGATGGGCAAGGATGATGATTATCTTTATCTTGGTTGTTTCTAATGATATACGAACCAAAATTCCGTCTGGGTCAAACCGTGAAAGTTGTTCTTCATGGGTTTATGGATGGGTTCCCGCTTGATACTACTTGTGACGGTTGGATAATATCAATCGAAATCAAGAAAATCTCGCCTCATAGTGTATATCATTATCAATATGGTATTAGTTCCTCTAATCCGGCAGAAGTAGGAAGTGTTGAAATTTGTATTAAAAGAACTGAGGATGAACTATTTGAATTAAATCCGATTTGCCCTTGACTTTCTATAAAAGTGTAGTACAATAACATCATGGAAATTACAATTACTTTCTCCGAAGACTGCCTCAAGGACATTATCAAGATTCTTAACAGCGTCTCCAGTAATGAAGTGGTCACCAGTGGGAGGATGGGGAGCGTAAGGAAAGATTATAAATCACCCCCATATGGGGCCACCAGCTAGGGGCTTAAAAACCCTAAAAAACCCCCTAAAACCCCCACGTACGGGACAGCGGGGGTGGCCTTCTTGATAGGGGTCGCGAGGGGGCTGCGACACCCCCTCTTACCAGTTCGCTATACGGGGCCAACTTTTCCCGAAAAAAGAAATAAGTATTCATGGGTAGAACGCAACTCGGTTATCCAACAATTTTAAAATTTTTCCCCGTGCCAATAATTTTCAACCATTGACATACGTATCTACTTATGATATATTGATGTCAAATGGAAAAGAAATATAACATATGTTAAAAAAGCGATCCCCCCCCCCCCCCCCCATGCTGCGAT
>Ga0315286_10000844_pt1 | contig 26761 bp, 26 predicted proteins | sample YL17G10_0_MG_FD_205038 | JGI IMG/M metagenome (GOLD analysis project Ga0315286, IMG submission 205038) | Sediment microbial communities from Yellowstone Lake, YNP, Wyoming, USA - YL17G10_0 | ecosystem: Environmental > Aquatic > Freshwater > Lake > Sediment | place: USA: Wyoming | collected... | reverse complement strand
TGTCTGGTGCAAAGGTTGGTTCTGGGGTGATGGCTAATCTTTCCCCATGCTGGATTCCCACCAACTTAATATTACAAGCTTTCCTTGGCGCACTCATATTACATTCCCCCTTTCACTAACTTAGACACATAAGACCGGCAAAAAGTTCCCTTATAAAAAATATTCCTCTACATTTGTTCCCAGATCATAAAGCAAATCTTCGTTCCCGCCGTTTATGCTATAATCCGCCACCGTCTCTCTGTTGCTTTGATTACTAACGGACTGTTTCTTCTGAATATGAATACCAGCAAAAATCACAACAAAGATTATCACCGCAAACGCACTGGCTAAAGCAAATACCGGCCGCGGCGCCCATAGTAACTCTCTTAGCCGCTTGAGAATTCCACGACTTACCTTACTGTCATGATTCAATCGTTCCGTAATGATAGCATCTCGAACATTCTGCCATACGCGTCCGGGGATCTGCTGACGTTTTGCCTTTTGAAAAAGCATGCGTTGAGTCTGTAATTCTTTTTCCAGTCTTAGGCACTGCGGGCAATTAGTAAAATGTTCCTTAATAAGCTGTTCTTCTTTCTGGCTAATTGCGCCGTCTAAATAATCAGACTTAAGTAATTCCCGTATCTTTTTACACCGCATCTTTCACCAACCCCTTTCTTGCCTCTTCCAGCAGCGCTTGGCGCGCCCGTTTCAGGCGGGAACGCACGGTATTCACCGGAATTTTTAAGGCAACGGCAATCTCCTGGTAACTTAACCCCTCGATTTCACGTAATATCAGGCATGACCTATATTCCGGATTTAATATTCCTAATAATGCGTCAAGCTTTGTTTCATTATCGCTTTTGTTAATCTCTTCGGTAATCAAACGGCCATCGGGTAAAGATTCGATTATGCCATCGTAATCTAGCCTGCCTTTTTCTTCCCTTGAGGATTTACGATAATGGTTAATCGCCGCGTTCACCGTAATCCTGTATACCCATGTCTTAAATGCCGAGCGGAACTGAAAACCCTTCAAGTTATGATATATCTTCATAAAAACGTCTTGCGTGACTTCCTCCGCGTCCGCGCTATTACGGGTAATCCTTAAGGCCACATTATAGACAAAACTACTGGCTGCTTTATAAACCTGCTCAAAAGCCCCGATATCTCCCCGGGAAGCCTGCTCTAATGTATCTAGGGCAATATCAATCATCGCTGTCCTTCCAATATATTAGACAAAGTTTATCCCTTAAAAGTTCCCTTAGGTAACGATAGTGTTGATTACGTTTTACCTCAAGGTCACTGGTTCCAGCAGTACGCCATTATTATATTCGTAATAAAAAGCTTATCAAGGAAATCTTACTTTCCATACAATGCCCTTAATTGCTCAACTGTCGGATGACCCCCATAATACTCTCCTTGCGGCCCGATATAACCATTATTACGTTTCACCAATGTAACGGGAGTATAACTGCCGTTTGAATTGGGGACATTTATTGTCACTGTTTCAGCGGATGATGTCTGAGACGGTATAGCAGAAAGAGCATATACGACATTTGAATTTACCACAGGTGCTGGAACAACGATGTACCCGGAAGGACAAGGCCTGTAGTAAACATCGTCATAATAATAATACGGAACTCCTGCGGCTATAATGGCTCGGTGCCCGAACGGAAGAACAGTAACAATTGCTCCTATCGGAGGAACAACAACAGTAAACCCAAAAAACCATGGCCTATAGAATCTGCCATTATTATAATGATATTTTTCGCCCCGCACCATAACAACTTCATGTCTAGAAGGAAGAGATCTAAACCACCCCCCCCTCCTATCTCCGGCAAATGCATTTGAGGAAGAAAACGCAAATATCAAATAAAACGCTATAACTAACCAGAGTTTTTTAGAAACATTTTTCTTAATCATCTTTATGCTCCTTTCATTATATAAAGCGGTTTAATTTCAAATAAATAAACTTTCCCTTTTTCCGATACATTAGACAACGAAAAAAGATAAAAAGTTCCCTAATTAAAATATTTAATTGGGGGGGACCTCTATGAGGACGCCCATACCTTGGCATAACGCACCTTGGCATAAAAGGCACCTTTGCCTATCGGATGGTAACACACTTTGCCTTATTTGATGGCAAGTGCGCCACATCAGTGGCGAGTGCGCCTCTTGTGAGGCGATTGCCAAGTGCGTCCCTTCTGGGACGGAATGGTAAGTATGGGGCTTTCTGCCCCAGAAAGGGCTCACCATAAAAACACTCTCTGTAAACAGGCAACCTTACATCCGGCCTTATACCCACCCCCACCATATACCCACCCCAACATATCGGAGTGTTGGGTACGCCGCCTTTGCGGCGGGATTGGTGGGTACGCGCCGCCTTCTGCGGCGGGATGGGCCTAGCACCCCGCCTCCTGCGGCAATAAAAAACCCGTAACGGATGTTACGGGCATTGAGATATTGATAGTTTAGATATGAGCCGAGGTGAAACCTCTCTCTATTTACAGGTATGTATTATAAGACTGGATAGAGCGATTATCAAGGAAATCCGAGGTTTAGAGAGGATATTTCCTCGCGTAATTTGAGCACCTTAAGCTTTTATTCAGCGAAATCCTGCGAGTGCGCATAAATTTTAAGTATTTCTGAAAATTTATGTAACGATTACGAAGCAGGATGTCCTATTTGTCGGGTCTTTCTTGATCGGGAATTACGTAACTATTTAACAAATAAAGCGTTACTTTTTGTCTACCACGCAGAGGTGAACATATCGTTACTTATGCTTTTATCGCTCTTAAAAACCAGTTATATTTTTTGCACCGGCCGGAGATATTTTATAGCAGATTACTGGGGTGGTGAGAGGAAAAAAAATGGCTAAATTTTTTACGCTATTTATTGGAATCCTGCTTAGTATTACCGAATATCGACTGCAGAGACCTGACCGCATTTTCCGTGCTGCTTTTTTCTTTGCCTGCTCCGGCAGAAGCGCCCTGTTCCTTGTCTTCTTTTTTCCCGGATACCGCTTCAAGCACACCAGCAATTCCCTTATTGGCCACTTCGCTCTTAATCGCCTGGCCGATATTCTTTAAGTTCGGCTTGACTGTATTCATAAGCGAACGAGTAAAATCTTTAAATTGCGGCTTTTCTATTGTGCCCGATATAGTAAAATCCAGGCGCAGCGGGTTAATGTTATTGAGGGCCTCACAAAGCAAAGGCATAGGCATAGAAATATCAGAAGACCCTGTTAATCCTTTGGGTTTTAATTCGTGGTTACCCAGGGAAAGCCGATTAATAGAATTAATATTACCATTATCAAAGAGAGTTTCTGAAGTAATATCCAAAGTTCCTTTGACTATTTCGACGGGCAAAGATTTTTCGTAGATGAAACGTAAGGCATCCAGATTAACCTCTGTAAGCCCGACATTAAACTGCGCCTTAGGTGCATCTTTACTAAAAGTACTCTTATAAGCAAATTTAAGGCTACCTGCAGCAACCCCAGCATTTTTTATCTTCCCTTCTACTTCAGCCTTTCCCAGGCGCAAACCTAACTCAGGGTCAATAGTAGCATTACTTAATTCTATACGCGCATCCTCAACCTGCACAGAGCGGCCGTCTTGATTCTTTAAATCAAGATAAGAGCCAGTAATAGTCAACCTCTTTATCTCCAGCAGATAAATGTCTTTTGACTTAAAATGCACCCTGCGCCCTTTAGGAAGAACAGCCACTGTTTTAGTAATCTTTTTTGCCTCGGCCGCCTGAACTTTTTCTTTCTTGAGCGCATCGCTTGAGAATTTCTTTTTCAATAAATCGTAGCCCTTTGTGAACCAATCCTTCTTCTGGATTGCGCTTTCTAAAACCCCTGCCGGAGTAATTGGCTTCCCGGAGGTTTTGGGCTGGGTAAGTTTCTGAATATTGAAAGTTCCGTCTGGCTCACCCTCAAGATAAATATTGGCACCGCTTATTTTAACCTCTGATACCAACCGTTTAGAAAGTAACCCTAGCGGGCTCAAATGGATAGAAGCAAGCTTAATTTCGGCAATCTTATTATCCGTATTTTGCTGATCAAAGATTTTTATGTTTTTTAAGGAGGCTGAAAATGTTAGCGGCCAGATGTTTACCCGTTCAATGTAAACTTTTGCTGAGCTGTATTGATTAATTTTTGCGACCATAAACTCGCCGAGCTTCGGGCTGACTAATAACCCTACGGTGAAATGCACCAGTGCTAAAATCACCAGCACTATCACAATATTTTTTATATTCAGGCACTTCATCATTTCGTTTTACTCCTAATAACATCCATCTTATTAATCACCTTATTGAAGAATTTATAACGCTTGATGCGCTTTGCGAGTTTCGATTCCTGAATTTTATTTAAGCGAGGCGCGATAAACTTGACGTAGATAAACCTAGCAAGCAGATAAACCGGAAGACAAAGAATAATAGACAAAGCAAGGCCTCCGGCAACTAAGGTATTATTTAAATCCAACAAAGCCAAAACAGGTAAGTTTGTAACACATCTCCAAAACCCGGTTAAGAAATTAGCGTCGAGTAAAAGATATCCGCCGATGCGCTCTGTTAAAGAGTTTACTCCAAACAGATAAAGTATCTTAAACAAAGGCAGGGTAATCACAGTAGAGAATCTGTTAATCTTAAAGAGGAAGAAAAAAATAAAAAGCACAAGCGCCATCGGGCCGTTCAGCGGAATAAAACCCAGGAACATCCCCAGGCAAACTCCTCCCGCCACCTCTGCCGGAGAAATGTTTAGTTCCAGAATACTTAAGATTCGTGCCGGTATATTAACAAACGAAAACATTATTTTTACGCCTTTTCTTTCTTTTTTAAAGCATAAATACTTCTTACTACTATAAATATCGAAAAAGCTACAATAAGAAAATCTACTATATTATTTATAAACATACCATATTTTAGGGTAACAGCTGGCTGAGTAGCTGTTGCTTCTTTGAGTGTTACAACTAAATTCTTAAAATCAACACCACCTATTAACATACCAATTGGGGGCATAATAATATCATTAACCAAAGAGTTGACGATCTTCCCAAAGGCAGCACCGATTACAATACCTACTGCCATGTCCACGGCATCGCCTTTTATTGCGAATTCCTTAAATTCTTTTACTATAGACATGTACTCCTCCTTTTTTATCTACCAAAAAGTGAACCGAGGCTTTTCCCTTCCAATAAACCTTGGGAAGCTTTCTTCTGACCGACGATTCCCTGGACTTTTGCCACCAGGCCATCTCCCTTTAGTCCCATGGCGCTAGCCTGTTGTATTGCCTGAGAAACAAAGCCAGCAGCGCCCTTGATCGCCTCTTTGTTTTTCATTAAATCACTAACACAGCTGACCAAGCTACTAAGATTATTGCCCTTAAACCCCTTACCGATAAAATCAAGCAAGACGCTCTTTACCTCAGCCAGGCTAGTCCCCATGCCAAGTATTTTCTTGATCGGCTGCTCAGCAGCATTTATATCATTGGCTGCCACAACTTTATTCCCTAATTCACTCTTCAGCGTTATAAAAAGCGTGTTCACATCCAGAGCTTGAGCATTAGTCAAAATACCGCTGAAACAATTTACAAAGCACATGAGTATCAAGATTACGAAAACTCTCTTCATTTATGCCTCCCGCAGTGCAAAAAATATACACCAATATGGTTAATTCAAATAGTAAGTTATTGTACCACCATAATATCGCACCTTCAATAGATTAAATCTAATATAACTGGTTTAAATTAGAGGTATACCCTATAAGGACGCCCAGAAATACGGCGCGGCAGAAAGACTCTCTGTATACAGGTAGAAAAACGGCTATTGACCGTATCCGATCAATAGCCGTTAAGTTCTTCCGTTATTCTTGGGTAGGCACTTTCATCGTGGTTTTGATTAATCAAAACCACTCTTCAAGTGCCAAATTTTTTTCACATTGAAAAAAATTTGGGGTCCCTCTCGTATCAGCCGAGGGGAAACCTCTCACAATTCTTACCTACCAATTATATAGTTATTACCCTATTAGAGCAAGAATTATCTATTTTAGAGAGACTAATTACTGGGCTGGTGATAGACAAAAAGGCTCGAAATTTGTCCTATTTGTCCGGTCATTTTTGGCTGGAAATTGCGTAACTATTTGAGAGGTAAATGAATATAAAATGTCCACCCGAGAGAGGTGGACATTGGGTTATTCGTGCTTTTCTCCTACTTATAAATCGGTTATATTTTTACACCGGTCGCCTTAATATTTTAAGGAAATCACTTCGCTCTGTCAGCCGCACCTATCTTAACGTCTGTTTCTGTTTTTATTCTTTCGCAGTAATAGACATCTTCAGAAACGTCTATATTATTATTGTGTCCCAGCTCTTTTAACTTAAAAATAGCGTCTGAAACATAGGATTCTGCGGTGGTATAAAATTCTTTCGCTTGGAAGGGCGTTGAAGCACATTCTGCCTTATCTAGCCAATCTATGGCTTTTTTATAGCTTTCATTTGCCTCTCTTAAGTTGAGATTGTTAGATAGTTCTCTGCGGTATGATGTTTTGCATGTAGCACAGCCGCTAAGTGAAATAACGGCAATTCCTAAAACCAAGATACTAAATCCTCGAATATATTTCTTCATCATATTCACCTCCCTGCCCAGAAAGGGCGCACCAGCCAATCCTTTATGGCTGGGTGTTAGCATGGAACATTCCAAATATCTTTCGCATATTCCTTTATTGTTCTATCACTTGAGAATTTACCTGATTTAGCTACATTAATAATTGATTTCTTCGTCCACTCTTTTTTATCTGCATAAAGCCGAGAGGCTTTCTCCTGCTTTGCGCAATAATCATCAAAATCCGCGCAGACAAAGTAGCGGTCGCCACAAAACAGGCTATCTAAAAGCGGGGCAAACAGGTTGGGTTGACCGGAAGAAAAGAAATTGCTCTGGATAAGCCCAATTATCTCCTTAAGCACCATAGAACGATTAATATAGTCCCCAGGATTATATCCGGATGCTAATATCTTCTCGATCTCTTCAAGCCTTAAGCCAAAAATAATAATGTTGTCTTCACCCACAGCCTCGGCTATTTCAATATTTGCCCCGTCATAGGTCCCGATAGTCAGAGCACCATTCATCATAAACTTCATACAGCCCGTACCTGAAGCTTCGGTGCCTGCGGTTGAAATCTGCTCGGAAAGGTCACTCGCAGGAATTATACGTTCCGCCAAAGAAACACGATAATTCTCCAAGAATACTACCTTTAATTTATCGCCAATCACTTTATCACAGTTGACTACATCCGCGATGCTGTTAATAAATTTGATTACAAGCTTGGCCATGAAATATCCTGGGGCAGCCTTGCCAGCAACAATAAAGGTCCTTGGGACAAAGCTTGTGCGCGGATTATTTTTAACCTTTAGGTACTGTGAAGCGATATAAAGCCCAAACAAAAATTGTCTTTTATATTCATGAAATCTTTTAACCTGTACATCAAACATAGAATCCGGGTTTACACAAATATTGGTATTTTTATAAATATATTCGATAAGATGCTTTTTGTTTACCTTCTTTACCCCCTGCCAACTCTTACAAAAATCATTATCATCTTTTAAGGTAGTAAGTTTTCCCAATTCGTAGAGATCAGTAACCCATTTATTACCGATTGCCGAAGTTATTAATTCAGAAAGTTGAGTATTAGATTTCTGCAGCCACCTTCTTTGGGTGATACCATTGGTCTTGTTATTGAATCTTTCCGGGAAGAACTCATAGAAATCCTTAAAGAGCTGTTCCTTAATAAGCTTTGTGTGCAATTCAGATACGCCGTTTACCGAATGTGTTCCGATTATAGCCAAATTGGCCATGCGGACTTTATTAGGATATCCCTCTTCAATAATAGACATCCTTCTTAGACGATCTGCATCTTCAGGGTATCTTTTGGCCACATCTTTTAGAAAACGCATATTGATTTCATAAATGAGCTGCATATGCCTAGGCAGAAGACGTTCAAATACTGGAACTGGCCAACACTCAAGGGCTTCTGACATGACCGTATGATTTGTATAACCAAATGTCCTCACAGTTATATCCCAAACAGTATCCCAATCTAGATTTTCTTCGTCAATTAAGATACGCATCAGCTCAACTATTGCCAAAGAGGGATGAGTATCGTTAAGTTGAATCGCTATTTTATCAGGAAAAGCTTTAAAATCGGAATTGTCTTCCTTAAAACGACGGATAATATCCGCGATTGAGGCGGCGGTAAAGAAGTATTCCTGCTTTAAGCGCAGTTCCTTACCCTGGCTGCTGCTATCTCTGGGATAGAGGACCTTAGAAATATTCTCTGAGAAAACCTTGCTGTAAACTGCATGCTCATAATCACCTTCATTAAAATATGTTAAATCAAAATCAGCGCTGCTGCGCGCAGACCAAAGTTGCAATGTATTTACAATGTCGTTTCTATACCCTACAACTGGAATATCATAAGGTACCGCCAGAACATCTTCAGTATCAACCCATTTAACCCGTAACTTTCCCAATTCATCGTTAAACATAGAAGTGCGGCCGCCAAAACTTACCCTCACAGTACGCTCAATCCTAGGAAATTCCCAGGGATTACCTTTATTAAGCCAGGCATCAGGATATTCTACCTGGTAACCATCTATTATTTTTTGATTAAAAATCCCATATTCATATCGGATGCCATAGCCATTGGCCGGAATACCAAGGGTAGCCATCGAATCAAGAAAACATGCTGCCAATCTTCCTAAACCGCCATTCCCAAGACCCGCATCCTGCTCCGAGTTTTGCACTTCTTCAAGGTCAAGCCCAAATTCCTTAACAGCAAGTTTTGTCTCATTCCATAGGCCTAAGTTAAGCACATTAGACCCAAGGAGGCGGCCAATTAAAAACTCCAAGGATAAATAATAAACTCTCTTTACGTTTTCTTTGTGGTATTTCTGTTGCGTATTAATCCAGCGCTCAATAATCCTGTCTCTGATAGCGATGGCCAAAGCCATAAAATTATCATTACCGGTTACGCTATACTGATCTTTGGCAAGCGAGTATTCGCGGGTAGCAAGAAAAGAATACTTGATACCATCCTTAGACATATCTTTGCCGATATTAAACCAAGAATTGACGTCTATTTTACTCTGCGGCAAGAATTTTATCCTAAGAAGAGATTTTATCCTGGTAGAAAGCTCAGTTTTGTCAAATGGCTTAGAAATAAAATCATCGCAACCTGCCTCTACCCCTTTAATCCTCTCTTCTTCTCCCGTTAAAGAAGTGATCATAACCACAGGCAAAGCTCGAGTCTCCTTTGTGGATTTTATCTTCTTGCATACTTCATATCCGTCAAGCTTAGGCATCATAACGTCTAATAGAATAAGGTCCGGAGGATCTAAAGCCACCTTAGCCAGCGCTTCGCTTCCATTTACCGCCATTATGACATTGTAGCCGCGCGGGACAAGCAGCGCCTCGAGAAGTTCGAGGTTCTTCGGTTCGTCGTCAACACAGAGAATCTTCGGCTTTTTATCGGTCATAACGCCTCCTTGAACATCGACTACAGTTTATGGTCGTCTCACCGGACGCCGGTATTCTTTAATATGTAAAAATTATTCTAAATAAATATCTTTATCACCCCTGATGCTTTTTCCTTTAATCTTACTGTGTAATTCTTCTTTAGACAATGCAAAAAGAGGGCTAATCTCTACTCTTACCTGTGGCTCTATTTTAATTCCTGTATCATTAAGCCAATTTTTATACATGTTACTTAATATCGATCTCACGGTCTGGGGAGAATCATCGCCCTGCTTATTCTTAAGCGGGACAAATTCTTCTTCGCGGGATATTTCCATACAGCAGGTGTTTTTCGCTAAAGGTATGGCGTCGAAAATAAAGGTTTCAAATTTCCATCCTTTAATTTCTGTGATTTCATCTTGCGCTCCAAATGAATCTAACATTTTAATAGCGTGATGATACGGCAAGGCAAATCCGGACTCATTTAAACGCTGGATGAAAACTAGAGAAACCATATGTATTGCAGTATTGCCCGCCCAATCGCGGATTCGCCCGTTATTATCTAAGATGCAGCGGTTATCCGAGTCTAACTCGCTGTACTCAATAACTTTTGCCTTGCCATTAAGAGCGGCAAAGATCCCGACCTTTTCCTCACAACTTCTGCGGCGCACTATTTTAGTAGACATTTCTGAATCTTCCATCTTATGATACCCGATGAAAACCGGATCCATTAGCTTTACTAAAGGATTGTCGATCTGACAATAGAACAAATCGGAATACCCGTCTTCAATTAGTTGTTTTAACAAACCGGAATCATGCAACGCCTTAATACAACCGCCGTGACCGTTTGGATTAACGAATAGATGAGTTTTGTCCTTTAAAATTAATTTCCCATCTACAGTTAGGGTAGGAAGCATTTCCTGCTCAAAGAAATGCAAAGTTTGCGGATCGAGGCCAAAAAAATTATGTGTTTTAAAAAAGTCTTTTACTTCCGGCAGCATTTCCGTATCCGTCATTATCAACAACGGAATAACAACTTTGTAGCGCAAAGATAAAGCCCTGACCGACTCAGCAAAAAGCTGAAATAAAGATTTGTTTTTTACGGGAGAAATCGGAAACATTCCTTTAGGGCCATTAAAACCTAAACGAGAGCCATGGCCTCCGGCTACGATCAAAACAGCTATCTTATTCTTGCAAATTAAAGACTCACCCAATATGCGCGCCTCTTCCCAATGCACTTGCTCATCAGAATTTTTAGGGATACTAAATATCGGTGATGGATAGATGTCTATGCGATGTTTGACGGGGAATTTTTGAACGGACGCCTTTTCATAAAGTGAGAAGACGAGCTCAAAATCAAGATTCCCGATTTCACCCATAAACTTTTCTTTTTCCAGAAGGCTTAACGACTGGTAATGCCTAAGGATATGGATTTGGTTATATTTCTTGAGCAAATTGACAAAATATTCTTCTTTCATGGCTTACCTATGCAAATTTGAACCTTTAATCGTATCCAATCTTCCAGTCTAATTATTTATGGAGACTGTATTTTTTCATAAATAAAATATAATCAAAGGCACCTTTACCTTGTATTCTAAGCGGTACTCGCGGAGTATTTTTGTTGATCCAGATTTCAAACTTATCGGGGGTGCTTTTAAAATGGTAAGCCTGGAATTTACCGGCAGGAACTGTTATTTCATCAATTGAAACTAATTCTAATTTAAATTCAGTGGGCAATCGCGCAGTAAAATACCATCCTATTTTAAGGCCCTCACTACTACGTATATTAAAAGGGAGCGTAATTCCATTATGAATTGGGCCATTTGCTTTAGTTATCCGCTCGTATATTATTTTATCCCCTTTAAACTTTCTTGTCACGAATGTAAATTTCTTTTGATCGTATTCTTCCGTTATATATTCTTTACTCCATAGCTTATTAACAGTGCGCTCTATCCTAAACGGCAATAGGCTTTCCGGGTCGCTATAAATTTTTTCCGTATCTTCAAAAAATAATACTTTAGTCTTAAACGTTACTAAATTGACCTTCTCCCCTTTATAATCAACCACTCCGAGATCATTATATTCCGATCTTCCTACAGGGCTTATAAGATAAAGAACTCTTTCCCCGGTATAATCATGAATGCCAGCTTCTTCCTTCAATAAGTTATTATCTACATACGGCGTTGCTGCTGCTACTGTAGTTATTGTAGTTACTTTGTAAGCGCCAGCAGCGCACCCCGCGCATATAACGAAAAGAAATAAAGCAAGGCCTATAAAAGCAGTTATTTTAAACTCATGTTTTATTTTTTGTGGCCGAATTTTCATCTTAGCCCCCAGGCCTGTCTAAGCATATTTTCATAAATTGATCGGAAACAACATCAAACACCCTTTCCGCATGGCCACCTATATGTATCATGAGGAGTGGCTACATACTATTGAGAACCCGAGCAGCTCTTCCACCATTGATACAAGCAAAGAAGATTGCTTGGAGACGCTATCAATTGCTTTTTTTTGTTCCTCATTAAGAGCTCCATATGAGCCATCCTGAAGTAATGACAGGTTTCCGTTAATCACTCCCAACGGTGTACGCAGCTTATGCGAAATAAGAGTTAAGGTATTCTGTTTTAGAAATTCTTCCACGCGCGCTAAGGTAACATCACGTAAAATAAAAACGATGCTTAATAGCTCTCCGGCTGAATTCTTTATCACATTCAAATTTACCTCTAAATATAATGCCTCTGTCGAATCTGTCTTTTGGCGTACTATATCAAATGTTTTATGCGCAATCGTTAAATCCATAAGAGTTTCTTTATTTATAGAAACAGAATAATTCTTAAATAGCGTTTCGACCAAATTAACTTTTCCCGGATCGGTAATATTTAAGTACTTTAAAATCGCCGTATTGCAATCTTTAATTAAATAATCCGGGGCGCAGATTGCAATACCATCGCTTACTTTATCAACCACTGCCTTAAATTTCTCCTCTTCCTCTAACTGTCGGCGGTAATAACTTATCTTGAGTATAGACTTAACTCTTGCTAATAGTTCAACCTTATCAACGGGCTTGGAGATAAAATCATCGCATCCTGCCTCAAGGGCTTTTACCTTATCTTCGGTCTCCTTAAGTACGGTTACCATCACCACCGGGATTGCCTTAGTCTTTTCATCGGCACGCAATTTTTCCAGTACTTCTATGCCGGACATCTTGGGCATCATTACGTCCAGCAGAACCAGATCGATTTGATTTTTGCCAAGTTTTTCCAACGCTTCTTCACCGCTTGCTGCCTTAACAATTTCATAACCCTGCGGAACAAGATACGCTTCGAGAAGTTCAATGTTTTGGGGCTGGTCATCAACAACTAAAATTACAGGTTTATTTTCCATACTCTACCTCTTTTGAATTTTACTTTTGAACATACTATAAAACTCATTTAATAAGTTGACTAATCTCTGTCACAAAGGTGCGCGTATTTATCGGCTTGCCTATGAATCCACTGTTAGTTATGGCGTTTATCTCGTCTCTTTCCCCTGCCATAACCGAAGCAGTCACAAAAACTATTGGAATACCGCTTGTCTCCTTGTCTTCACGCAATATTCTGGCAGCTTCGCTACCACGCATATCCGGAAGCCGCACATCCATAATTATGATATCCGGTTTTTCTCTCTTGGTAATGGCAATTCCATCGGTAGCATTTTCAGCTTCAAATACTTCAAAGCCAGCGACCTCCAAAAGGTCTTTTTCCAGCATCAAATTATTTCTATCATCATCGACTATTACAACCTTCTTCTTCATCTCAAACCTCCTTTTTAGAGACAATAGGCAGAGTAAACTTTACTCCGGTACCTTTATTTAATCCCCCTGATTCTACAGAAAAATCTCCCCCGTGAAACTCAACCAGCTTTTTCGAGAGCGGCAATCCGAGCCCTGTCCCTTCAGTCAACCGGGAATACGGAGTATCAACCCGGAAAAACCCTTCAAATATTTTATTTATGTTCTCCGGAGCGATACCGACTCCCGTATCCCAAACCTCTATTTCTATCTTAGAATCAACCTTCTTCGCCCGCATGCCGATTTTACCACCTTCAGGGGTAAACTTGACCGCGTTAGAAAGAAGGTTGTAAATTATCTCTTTTACCTTAAGCTCATCCCCCTCAATATCCGGAAGATCCTCGGCTATTTCAAGCAACATTTCAATCTTCTTCTTGCTGACCATATCCTCTACCAGCAGTGAAATCTCATTTAATAGGCTTTTCATGGGTAAGCTGGATAATGCCAGCTTCATCTTTCCGGATTCAACTTTTGCCATATCAAGTATCTGATTTATCAGTAAGAGAAGGTGCTTTCCGCTGGTTAAAATATTATTAACGTATTTTTTCTGCTTCTCATTAAGCGGCCCGAAAGTCTCATCTGATAATATCTCAGAGAAACCGTTAATAGAGTTAAGCGGAGTTCTGAGTTCATGCGACATATTGGCCAAGAACTCGGATTTTGCCCGGGTGGTACGCTTTAACTCAACGGCCAACTTCTCTAACTCTTCATGGGTCTTTTCCAGGCCCTTTTCTATCTCTCTGCGCTCGGTAATATCCTCGATAGCCAGAAGGATAACCCGCTCTTTACCCAGCACTTGTTCAATCTGCCGGGCATTCAGAAGCATTGTGCGCCTGCCGATGGTAGTAAAATCGTGTTCCACCTCATAGTTATCAAAGGTTGTCTTTTGGGGAAGGATGGTTTCCAGCAGTTCCCGCAGCTTGGGGATATTCCACTGTTTATTACCCAAGTCATAAATAAGCTGTCCTACGGTCTCTTCAGGCTTTACCTTAAAGAATTCATAGAAGGAACGGCTGACGGAGACTACCCTTAAGTCTTGATCCAGAGAAATCAAGGGTTCGCGCACAGTATTGATGATGCTCTCGGAGAATTCAAGGGCACCCTGGGCCACTTGCTCTGTTTTTTTGCTCCCTTTAATTTCTTGGTGAAGCTGCTTAATAGTCTTTCTTTCCGTCACGGTGCGGCTTTCTACCTGATTCTTAAGCAATTCTTTTTTTTTCTTTTTATTTTTCATGGTTTCGCCCCTATTCATGAGAAAGGTTGTTATTTAGCCCTCTCGCTAGATTGATATATTTAGAAAACTTTTTTAATTATTGTGTAGACTGTATCCTTTCATTAATAAGGAACAATTAACAATACCTTTAATTTTTATTTTAAGCGGAATTCGCGGGCTGCTTTTATCGAGCCAGATTTCAAACGTATCGGGCACACTTTTAAAATGGTAAGCTTGGAATTTACCGCCAGGAACTATTATTTCATCTATTGAAAGTAATTTTAAATCAAATTCCACGAGTTTAAGTTCATTGAGGACCTTCGCAGTAAAATGCCAGCCTATTTTAAGATCAGGTTGTTTACGCAGATAAAAAAGAAGCGTGTTCATATTTTGAATCGGGCCGCCTGCTTTGATTATCTGCTCTTTTACTAACTTTTTGTTTTTAAACTTTTTTATTACAACTGTAAATTTCTTCTGATCGTATTCTTCTGTTCTATATTCTTTAATCCAAAAACCTGAATTAGTGCGTTCTGTTTTATATGGCAACGAACTTTCTGGGTCGTAAAAAATATTTTCTATGACCTCGACAAATAATATTTTACTATTAAGCGTTACCAAATTCGCCTTCACTCCATTTAAATCAACCGTTCCACAATCTTTATATTCCGATTTTCCGATAGGCTCTATAAGATACTGGATAGTCCCCCCACCATGATCAGCAATATCAACTTTTCCCCGCAATAAATTATTATATAAAAAATACAGTAAAACTATTACCAATACAATAAGTATTATTTTATTCTTCATATTCTTGGAGTGGTCGTATCCTTAATTTTTATGGGTTCTGTTTTCTGAAAGCCCCCTTCGAGCACTGACGTAACTATGGATTTAATATAATTGCTGCAAATATCCCACTCCGCTTTCATGCGCCACAGGATGAGATACCGCGAACTATTTTTCTTACCCCTAGAAACAGATCTTCTTGATCTAATTTTATCATAAATCTCTAACATATGTTTGGCAGCAGACATAATCGGGTATTTCTGTACCGTCATTCTTACGATCTGCTTTATGGTTTGCAACTCTTCAGGAGGACGATTTAAAGCCCAGATAAGAGCATCGACAAAACTTCGCTGATCCATCTCATTGAGCAATCGGCCGTTGTGATAATCTTCTACAACCTCCCGCGCTCCCGGCGCATCTAACGCCACCACCGGAACCCCTGCTGCCATAGCTTCAATGAGAACAATCCCTTGCGTTTCGCTTAATGAAGCAAATGCGAAAACATCCATGGCAAAATAAGCATCCACCAAATCCTGATAACGTAAAACCCCGGTTAAATGCAATCTTTCTAGAAGGCCAGCCTGCCCAAAAGCTTCCTTGATTAAATTTTGCGATGGGCCAAGGCCCACTATTAGAGCATGGACCCTTGGATCTTTTTTTAATAATTCGACCAGACAGCTTGTCAGGAATCCTAAGTTCTTTTCCGGAGCCAATCGACCAGCATGGCCAACCACTAAGGCATCAGAAGGAATCTGGTTAAGCTTTCGAAAAGCAATTCCGTCGCCTTTTGAAAAACGTTGGGCATCTATCCCCGTCGGAATAACCTCCATAGGAGTCTTGACACCTCTTTTAAGTAAGATATCCTGTACGCTTTCGCTGGGCACGATTACCTGATCCACTAAATTTGAATATCCGGCAGCAAGCTTGACCATAAATCGTTTCACTCCCTCATTTTGAACCGGCCAATCATGCACGTACTGCTCAAACATACAGTGATAAGTAAATACAAGCGGTATGGCGTGCTGTCGACTAAGGCGTAACGCGAAATCTCCCATGAAAAACGGGCCGTGGCTATGCACCATATCCGGCACGAATTCTTTCATGTATCGCTTTAAGAGCCTAGAAATCGGAAAGTTAACGGAAAAAACAGTCCCGCCAAATTTTTGGAAAGCCGGAATTCGAATAACACCCGGCTCCTCTTGCGGCGCGCCCCCAAAGGCCGGAGTAACAATCAAAACCTCATGCCCTAAACTTCTAAATGCCTCGCTAAAAGAATAAACCGATTGCTCTAACCCTCCTACCAACGGAAAATAGGTATTCGTCATCATTAGAATATTCATTATTTATCCTCCGTACTAACGGAGCACCGGCCAGCACCCAAGCTTTTCGGATAGCTTGGTGTCCATTTGTATGGAATCCGATACGGCCGGGTGCTTTGAGGCTGGGCTTTTAATTCCATAAGCGCTTTTCTCGCTGCCACGCATATTGCTTCGTAAGAATCCTTCGCGCCCATTGCTAACCCTTCCTTTTCTAAATCTTCAGGGAGAAGCGGCTTGCCGAATCTGACTCTAATCGGGTAGAATTTGGGATACTTTGCCGTACTGGGCCATGCCTCATAAGCTCCTTCTATAGCCACAGGTACAAGCTTTGCCCCCGTCTCCTTAGCTAAGATACCGAACCCTTTTTTAAATTTTCCGACTTCGCCAGTAGTACTGCGCAACCCTTCTGGAAAAAAACACAAACCTTTACCGCGTTGTAATACTAAATAAGCGCTGCGCAGCGCCTCCAGAAAATGTGTTGAATAATCAAAGGGAATAAGTCTTAGCATCTTTACAAGATTCCTTAAAAAAGAGGATTTTATAAACGGCCTAAAAAAATACGGTATGAATAAGAAGTAAAAAAGCTGAAACACCGGCCTACGCGGGAGACTTGCGGTAATGGCCGGCCCATCAAGATCACTCGTATGGTTGGGATAGAGAATATAACCTCCAACTTTCGGCACGTTATCTGCTCCTTCTGCCTTAATACTGAAAAACAATTTAAAAATCAAATAATCTATGGCTGTTACACTAAAACGAAGCAGCCAGGCGGAAAAAGCGGTACTGAATTCCAGCGCCCCCAGATGTTCTTCTTTCGGTAAGACTCGTAAATGTTTTTTCCAGTAGTCTGGTTCTAAAGGCACCCCCTGATCCTGGGAAGTAATCTCTTTAGCTCCTTTCAACGCATCCGTTATTCCCAGAATAAGGTCCTTTACGATAAAGGCTCGCGAGATTGCCTCGTCTTTTATATTTACCTTAAAAGCTAACTCAAGACACGTTGCCAGTTCTATCCTGCCTAATGAATCTATACCCAGGTCCAGCTCTAAAGAATCCTCAAGTATTATCGGCCTTTTAATGCCGGATATCTCCTTTAAACATTGCGAAATTTTTATACCGGTTGCGGATTCTATCAACAAGCGATCCTCAAACGTTAACTCACCTGACACCGGAAGAGCGCCTTCTATTCCGGCGATCACCCTGGGTTCATAAATTTGCTTGACCGCATACCTGTCTATTTTACCGAACAGGTTATGCGGCAGCTCCTCAAGTGTAACAGTAAAACCTTTAAGCCTCTTATGAATAGGAAGCGATGGCGAGGCATTATCAAATCTCTCCTTAATGGCTAAATGCAGATTCACTGAGGCGAATTTCCTGAATTCTTCAAGATCCGGTTGAATGACAGCCCAAAGAACTTTCGATCCCCTTACACCGCTCATTCCAGAGACTGTAAAGACGCACATCTCTTTGACAGGTCCAGCCTTAGTATAAAACTCCTCAATCTCTTCCGGGTAAATTTTCTTTTCCAAATTCACTACGATAAAATCTTTTAACCTAATTCTAAGGTCTTTTATCATTTATCCGCCTCAATTTTGAATTCAAGAGAATTTGTTGCAGGTATAATTCTTACGTTCTTGAAACCTTGTAATTGAATATCAATAGGCGGTTCTTTCGCAAACCAAAGTCCTCGCCATTCGATAAGAACATTTTCCCCTCGTGGTTTTAGGGAAATTTGAATATCCCCAAAGGTTGTCGGCGCAGGCCCAAACGCAATTGTTTGATTTTCTTCAAGCCACACTCGCGGTATTCCCGAACATAAAATCAATCGGTCGCCTTCTTCGCGCACAAAACAATTTCTTATCATCATTACCCATTCCGCTGCGGCCCAGACTTGCTGCCCGTCCCCCATACATCCTCCACCCGTACGCGGATGTATTGACTCAGGCCATTGTCCTGTTGGTGTTGCAAGTTTAGCCACCGCTTGCATCAAACCAAAATACATGGGGTCTCCCGCACGCAAAAGCACTTGAGCCAAATGCAATGTAAGGTAAGGATTTATCCCTGAATGGGTCATGTCATGGAAAAATCCTCCGTGAACCAAACAATTTTTCATTAAAAAATTAGCTGTGTCTAAAATCCTTGGATCGTTCTGTTGGAAAATACGAAGAGGATAACTGGCAGCCAAAGAGCCGATCGCTCCCGAATCCAAGCGGCGGTAAGGAGAAGCTGGTATCGCAGGCCTTTTTAAACGAACATCTACTTGCTTTAAACTTTGATTAATGCTCTCCAGCAGTGCGTTTGACTCCTTTTCAAACAAATTAGCCTCATCATTATTCTTGTAAGCAGCGCTCAAAAAGGCCGCTGCTTTTAATCCCGCGACACCCCAAAAATCATCCCAATAATAAAAATCATTCGGCCCCAGATGCTCGGCGCTAAATCCCGAAGGCAATAAGCCTGCATGGGGAGATTGTAAGTTACTAGACAAACGCTTTTTAGAAATCCACTTACCCGCCTTAGTAATTGATTCTTTCCACTCTCTTGGCGGAATATTTCCCGACATCTGGCAATACTGACGCATAATCCACAAAGCCTCGCCGTTAGAATCCCATTCCCCTTCCTGAGAGAGAAAATAACCTTGGGCTGTCTGACGGGCGCGGAAACAATCCAATGCCCGTAGAACACGTTCCTTTAGCCCGACACACAACAGGGCATTTAATATAAAAGCGGCATCACGAAACCAAAACTGCCGGTAAATATAAGGCCCGGGATAAACTTCCTTGGGAGAATGCAAAACCATGGTGTGAATAGCAGTTGTGTAAAGAAACTTAAAAATTTCATCGGGAATCTGCAAAGAACAGGCGCCTTGAAGACTTTTCTTCCACGCTAGTTTCGCAGTTTCTTGATAGCTCAAAAGGGATTCTAATTCAATTTTGTTTTTCGTTAAAGGCACGGAAATAGTAATTTCTTCTGATTTATTCGCTTCCAATATGTATATCGCTGCAGCGCTGGCCATACCGACTTTACAGGAAACTTCTAATTCACTTTCCTTCGCCGAATTGACTGGATTCGGCACTCCGCCGCCATCTCGCTCCGCTCGCCCAATGGCGGCTACGAAAGACAATCGGCTATAAACATCACCCCGATTATAATCCGAAAATACATATTGATCCGGGGGCTTATTAAAATAGACAAAATTCTTTTGATCTACTTGCCAGCCCAGTAAATCTTCAAGGAGAGTAATATTATTTATAAAGCTCACGCCTTCAGGGTTATAAGGCCTTAGAGTTACAACTAACCGAGCCTTCACGCCAGCAGATCCTGTAATTTTAACCTGACAAATAGGTGCTTGGGTCGAACCTATAACTTGCGCTTCCAATTTAATTTTTAATTGATCGAGGTGGGATTCTGTAATTACGCAAAGATTGTCATCCAAACCCAACTTTTGTGATACGTTTGGGCTACCTGCCTGTCCGGCAGGCAGGCGCGACGGGATTAATGGCTCTCCAACTTCTGGAATTATCCAAACATCAATAGACCAGCTATCGTAATAGGGAGTAACCAGGCCGCGAGGATCTACAAGAGGAAATTCGGTGCAACCGGGAACTCCCAAAGCTGTCCAATTTCTATGGGTTAGATTAATCTGAGTTAACGAAAATGACCGTGGAATAAACGCCTCATCACGAGGGTTATATTGACATTCCACCCAATAAGGCCAAATCCAATCAAGGTTATGCTGGATGGCTAAACTATTAACCAAGCCACGGGCGTGTAAAACAACACCGAAACGCAACAGTTCCATCGGAACTGTCACCTCTGAAGGTTGCGCAAAATTCTGTAACTGAGAGATAATCTTAATGGGATCCAAAAATCCCTGCCTGCGTGCAACGGCCCTTACTATAAATCTCAACGGGAACCATCTGGGCCGCATAAAATAAAACCCCTCTTTCTTTAAGGTTCTAAAAACCCACCATTTAAAGCAAACATAGGTAAACAAACCTGTTAATATCGTTGCAATGATTAAAGCTAAAAAAACTCTACCGGGCCAAAGTTTGAGAATACTTTGATTTGTTAAAACATTAATACCTAAGGCTAAAGAATTAATTAGCGCATATTGACCAACTTTAGCATACGATAATGGCTTGTTATGTTTAAACGTAAAAAATTTAATTAGGAAATACCCAACAATACCCGCGCACGTAAAAGAGATTCCTTTAGATATGCTATGCGGCAGAAAATGAAACAGAGTATAATAAATACTAAAATCTGTTGCATTGACAATAGTCCCTGCAATTAAAAACCGGATAATCTCTCGTCTAGTATTCTTATCAATTTTCAAGAAAATTTCTCCTTCTTTTAAACTTATATTTTAATTTTTGTGGCTGAATTTGCACATTCATATCCTTATGTAAAACTTATTTTCCTAAGACGATGGGACTTGTAACAACCCATGCTTGTCAGAGTTGAGCCTTATCCATTGCTTAATAATAAAATAACCCATGAAGCGAAAGATAGCATTTCTTAAGCGAAGCTTAAAGAGCAGTGAAATTGACCTATGAAGAGAATAGAATTTAGTATATGCCTTAAGTACGCAAAGTTGTAATTCTTGGGCAGATAATAATTTTGGCTTAAAAACAATATGTTGGCCGTCATAAAGGCTCCAATCCTTGCTGAAAATCCTTTTTTGAGCTTCCAGTTCCTGATAAACTTTAGTCCCGGGAAAAGGAGTAAGGGCTGCTATTTGAATGGTATCTATTTTATGCTTTATAGCAAACCTCAAGGTTTCCCAAACCGTATTTTTGTTATCATCTTCTCCTCCCAAAACAAACATGCCGTGGATTTTTATTCTTTTTTGATGAAAAGAGCGAATGGCATTAACAATTTCTTCGATGGTTTGGTTCTTTTGATAAGCCTTAAGAGTCCTGGGATTAATAGATTCAAAGCCTATACAGACAAGTTTACAGCCTGCCTTGCTCATCAGATTTAAAAGTTCGTTATCCTTGGCAACGTCGCAACGCACCTGGCAACTCCAATTACTTATTTTATGTTTTAACAAAAGTCCCAATAAGTGCTTTGTACGTTTAGTATGCGCGGTAAAATTATCATCGCAGAAAAAGAAGGATTTCGTATTTCTGGATTTCATTTCATTGACGATATTTTCAGCGCTGCGAAAACGGTATTTGCGGCCGAACATCTTTGTGACTGAACAAAAACTGCAATCAAAAGGACAGCCCCTAGAGGTAGAGATAGGATGCAATGGAGAAGGCAGCTTAAATCCTTTAATCAATGAAAAATCCGGGATTGGCAGGATATCCAGATCCGCAACCGGCTTACCAAAAACAATCGGCTCTGTCCTTCTGCCCTCAACCACATCAATGATAACCTCCTCAGCCTCTCCTACCACAACTTGTCTGGCAAACTCCAGCGCCTCATCAGGCATAAGACTTGCATGGACTCCGCCTATGATCACTTTTTCTTTAGGGAATCTTTTGGCTATTTCATAACCGCGTTTGGCTGTCGGAGTCAAGATAGAAATACCGATGAGGTCTGCCTTTAAACTTGCATAATTAGGCGCAAGGATATTTTCGTTATATACCTCGACCTCATGACCCCTATTTTTTAAAATAGTCCCCAGATAAACAGGGCCCAATAAGGGCATGTGTAGTTTGCTATAGACATTTGCCTCGCAAGCGCGAGGCTCAATAAGCACGATTTTCATTTTTATGGAACCCCATGCCTTTACAGGCGTGGTACCTTTATCTACCCGCCTACGCTTCGCTTCGGCGGGTCCGCCTTCACTACCATCTAGTGACATCCGCCGTAGCGCTACCTGCTCGCCACGGGTTTACACCCGTAGTTTTCTGCGCGAAGGCGGATAATTTATTGCAATGTATCAATTATCTGATACAAAACCCATGCTGCGATATCAAGCTGGGGAAGCATATATTTGCGCGCGGAAATCGTTATTTCAGTCTTATTATCTCTGCCCTTCCTAAGTATAAGCGCTACCATCGCTCCATTAATTTTGGCTTTAATCACTCCGCTTGACGCATCATGTTTAGTAATCGTTCCTATACGCTTTATTTCCTGAAGGCTTATTTCATACACATGTTCAAAACTGGCATCGATGATTTGCTGCACATTATCTTTACCTATAAATGTTGCTACTAAGGCAACCGGCAGCACCGCCACACCCGTAACAAGAGTAACCCCGTAGATCTCGGCGTTTTTTATCGCGGCGGCTTTCATAGGCTCTGTAAGCACAAGCAAAACCAACTGCTGTGCAGTAGGAATGCCCTTATAGCTTTTGTGCCTATTAACATCGTAAACTCGCACACTGGGTTGCGTGCCGATCGTGTAGTCCTTGTAAACAATCTTGCCGATGCTTAAGGTAAGGAGATCGATTTGCATGGGAGTAGGCGGACAAGACTTTGATTGCTGCACTATTTTTAATGCATCCACGTTGAGTTTTCCTGCTTTGTTTTTGGTAAGCCCCATCTCTTTTAATTCAATCTCCACAAGTAAAAAGTGGCGTTTCTGCTTAAATAAGGTAGTACGATCATATATGACTTTTATTTTAGGGCAAGATACCAGTACGCCTTCCGGGAAGCCGCTGGGATTATACATTTTAAATCCGGACATGTGTATAGTTGAGCTTAAAATATTCAATTGAAACCCGTCCATATGTACCGGCGCTCCGGTGATGCCAGAGGCAGCCGTTGTTAGCACGGATTTAATAATCAGATTTTTGAAAATTGTGATACACGCTAAAGAAATAGCTACTATCCCGAGCCATATAAGAAATTTCTTCATAGAGAGTAAACCCCCACTATACCAACGAACGCCCCCACAAATCATTGGTGGGGGGCATTCGCAAGAATGTAATCCTTTTAAGTACTCATAATGTTTCGACCTGCTGGACGATTTTTAACCATCCCCTTACCACCAGGACGGCCCGACTTAGCACGCTTCTTAGCTGCGGTCATTCTACCACCTCTGCTTTTCTTTGCCATTTTGAAATCACCTCCTTGCCCAATGGGCACACCCGCGCAATTCTCCGCCACGAGGCGGATGCCGACCCATTCCAATTGGGTCGGGCCGATAAACGCGGGGTGTACGCCCACAAGGGCAACACCCGCGTAATTCTCCGCCACGAGGCGGATGCCGACCCATTCCAATTGGGTCGGGCCGATAAGCGCGGGGTGTTGCACAGTAAGTGCACACCCGCGCAATACCTTATAAGCGCGGGGTGTTGCACAGTAAGTATTTGTTTTACCTATAAGCCTGCATTGTTTCGATAACCCGCTGGCTTACGCCTTGTCTCTTTAGGTAGCCGATGTCATCTGCGGTTAAAGAGTATTTGGGATTTGCGGATTTTATTCTAGATATAATCTCATCGCTTGATACGCCCTGCTTAGTCCAATCAACTATCTGTTGCATGGTAAGCTGCGTAGAGGCCTGGGGATTTTGAGTATTAGGCCAAGGCACGCTGACGCTATTTTGGCCAACTTGAACCTTAATATATTGCCCCTGTTCTGGTGGTGGTTTAGGACTGGCGCACCCTGCACCTATAACAACAAAAATAAATAAGGCGAGCCCCATACAAACACTTCTTTTAAACTCATATTTTAATTTTTGCGGCCAAATTTGCATATTAACCTCCTTCCGCAGAAAGCGGAACACCCGGCCCTCCGATAGGCCGGGGTGTTACAATCATATATCTCCATTGTATATAGTGGGCTATTTCCCCTCTGCCACAAGTCCGGGCGGAGCCTTGTGCCACTTATACCCTTCTACCGCGTCGTCATATCCGCGCTTAAAGAGCCTCTGCATTTCCTGCTTATCAAGCATCTCTTTTTGATTAGGCTTAAAATCTTCTGGAATATACGCTAAATTATAATCCCATCCTTTTTCCTTCGCGTATGCGTAAATCCTGTAAGTGTCCCCGATCATTTTTGCCGCTCCATTGGTTTCAATCAGACGCGAGGTCATCGCCACCATATTGTCTTCTACCTGTTGGGAGTGCGGTGACATATAACACAGATTTAGGACATAAACCTTAGTTTTGAATCCTCTGGGATTGATCCCGGAGGATTGAACCATAGATTCCACACCTTCCATTAACTGGTAAATATAAAAAAGCCCGCTAACAACCCCCCCATCAACATGCATCTCATCATAACGCCTGCCGCCAGCTTCAACTTGAAAATAGACCGGAGGAACCATGGCTGGAAACGAGCATGAGGCCAGAATTATTTTGCGGAACATCTTCACCGAATCAGGGCCTTCCTTGGATGCAAGCGCCCCCATGTCCCATATAACAAACCCCTGGGCGTCAAAATCCGTGGTTCCCACATATAGCCTGCGCCCCTTCCTATGCTCTCCTGCGATCTTCACCATTAAATCCTCATCCACAATATCATTGATTTTTTTAGCTAACGGGGCTGAGCTACTCACAGAATCTCCGAATAGAACGCTAAACATGCTCCTCTTTTTCAGAACATCTTTACTCGATATCGAGGTAAACAGATCCGCAATCCGGTCTTCATAGTCTTTTCCTGCAAACGTGGCAATAGCGATGATCGATCCGCTCGAGTAGCCTGTAACTATTTTAAATACCGGCCGAGAGCCTTCCTTTAACCACCCTTTCAATAACCCTATACCGTAAGCGCTGTTCGATACACCGCCTCCGATAAGGAGCGCGGGATAGGTCTTTATACCGTCAACTATATAGTCTGATTTACCTTCATCTTTAAACGAATTTACCAGGCTCTGCCGCATCATAGAGTAAGAATCGGGCTTACCTGCATAGTAACGTATATCCGGCATACCGACAACGACGGCCTTGCCGACAAGATTTTCCGGTACAGCATTTCGCATATGGGCGCACCCTGATGATGCCAAAAGACAGGTTATTATTATAAGTAAACGATATAACTTCTCTTGTCTCATATTGCCATCCTTAGTGTTGTGGAACGCCTTTTAAAGAGATTATCCTAACCTCTCAAGCTATGTCTTCTTGCCAATTAAAAAATAAAGCACCATACCGATAACAGGCAAAATAAGTATCAGAATAATCCACAATGCCTTTTTGCCTGTGTCCGTGAAACTTTTTAGAACATCAACAATGGCGATAATGTCTAGAACCAAAACTATTAGCCCTAATATCCCTCCCATAAGCCCTCCTTGCACAGCAAGTGCACGCCGAACAATCATATATGTTCGGGCGTTATCGAATAATTATGCGGATCGTGTCCTTCCGAAAATAAAGATGATAATCGCCAAAACTAAGAAAATAAAGAACAAGATTTTAGCGATATCCATAGCCGAACCTGCAATCCGCGTAAATCCAAACAGCGCTGCAACAATTGCGATAACAAAGAATGTAGCTGCCCATCGTAACATAGTACCCTCCCCGCCTGCCGGAAGGCAAGCGTTATTTTTATTTTCTTTTACAATTTATTTACCGATATTTTCAATTTTTCCTCCTGCATTCTTTATATCTGTTCCCGCACCTCTCATTGCGTTACATCCTAAAAGTGAAGAAGTCATTAAAATCATGGCTAGCAAGCTCAATAAAGTAAGTTTTTTCATATCATTATCCTTTGTGTACGAACACAACACCCGCGCAATTTCCCCACTAGGGGACACTGACGCAATTCCAATAAGCGCCGGGTGCCAGATTAGCACGGGGTGTCTGTTCTTTATTTTTTTTGAAAAGGCTCCTTCAGCACAACCTACCACCTATGCTGCTACTAGCCTTGCCTTACGACGAAGCGCGTCAGGCCCACTAAAACCAATGCTCCAGCAAGGGCCACTAAGAATGCGCCTACCGAACTACTGGTATATAGTCCCATTCCTCTGGCAATCCATCCGCCAAGCATAGCTCCTACAATCCCGATCACGATGTCTCCGATAATCCCAAACCCCCGGCCTCTGATGATCAGCCCCGCCAACCACCCAATCACCCCTCCGATAAAGAAAAACCACACCCAATATCCTATAGTATTATTTTGACGAGTAGGGCTCATAGCCACCTCCTTATGAAATTATTTTCATCCGGGGACGCTATGAACCCCCTCACAGAACCGTGCGTGCAGTTTTCCCGCACACGGCTCTTCAGGAAGGCATCCCCCGC
>Ga0315286_10000843_pt1 | contig 26804 bp, 27 predicted proteins | sample YL17G10_0_MG_FD_205038 | JGI IMG/M metagenome (GOLD analysis project Ga0315286, IMG submission 205038) | Sediment microbial communities from Yellowstone Lake, YNP, Wyoming, USA - YL17G10_0 | ecosystem: Environmental > Aquatic > Freshwater > Lake > Sediment | place: USA: Wyoming | collected... | reverse complement strand
AATGTTAAACCACTGCTACTACCTCCGGTCATACCGCTTTGGATGATAGGCGACAGAACATTCCAGAGCCGTTTTTCACCATCTGCTCCTCCATGCCGCCTCAGCCAGTCTCCGATAGCATCGCTGGCAGGATAATGTTTCACCTCAGCCATCTCTTTGTATGCTTCATCGTTTTCAAACAGTCGTACGTCCTCAAGGCATGTGGCGCTGTCAATGAGCATCTCGGCAATGCTCAGTACATACTCGCTTGCCTGAATGCCACGATTGGAACCGGGCTCTCTGAATGCACGGTTGATCTTCCGGGAAAGATTAATCTTGTCTCCGAAACGGTTAATGAGAATCAGCCCTGTACGTCTGGTAAGTCGTTCATCAGTTTGTTCGAGCTTTAGCATTTGTGTTACACGTTTTGTTGTTGAAAAAATGGCTTTCATCTAACGAGACTGTCGAAAAAGACAGAAGCTGGAGAATAAAAAATTGGAAAGGGGAAAAAATATTAATAAATTCCTGAAAACAATTTCACAAATAGTTTTTAAGAAAAAGACAAATGCCTCACTACAAAAGTTATAATTATTCCCAGACGACGCTGATACCTATTGAGTTAGAAAAACAGATCACCCCGGGCAGTCTTGAATATGCAATACATAAGCTTGTTGAGGAAAGAGTAAAGATAGATGCTTTCGAGAAAAAACTGAAGAATGATGAAACAGGTCGCCCTGCATACAATCCTAAAGTGATGTTAAAAATAATCTTACTGGCATATTCAAAAGGAATAATATCTTCAAGAAAGATAGAAAGAGCATGTAAAGAAAACATACTTTTTATGGCGTTAAGTTGCCAACAATGCCCGGATCATTCCAAGATAGCAGAATTTATATCAGCGATGAAAGAAGAGATACAGCCGTTATTCCGTGATATACTATTAGTATGTGAGGAGTTGAAGTTACTGGGGGGAACGAGTTTTGCATTAGATGGATTGAAGCTGCCATCAAATGCATCGAAGCATTGGAGTGGAACACATGGAGAGTTAAAGAAGAAGCAAGAGAAACTTGAGGAAAAAATAGAAAAACTGGTAAAAACCCATCAATTGGCAGACAAGAAAGAGAGATTAGAAGTAGAAGGAATGGAAGTGGAAAAAGAGGAGTTGGAACTTGATAAAATAAGGAAGAAAGCAGAGAAGATAGAAAAATACTTAGCAGCCACTGAACCAAAGATAGGCAAACAAGGTAAAGAGATAAAAAGCAATATAACGGATAATGAATCGTGCAAGATGTCAACGTCAAACGGGGTGATACAAGGCTATAACGGTCAGGCGCTGGTGGATGAAAAGCTTATTATGACTCTGATGGTTTATAAATTGATTAACAGTAATAGTGTTAATTTTGAACAATCGAAACGACTTTCCCGTTAACAGAGGTAGTTTCCGGGTAGGAACATTCAGGGAGATGTATTACTTTCCAATCAATCAAGAAATGTTATTTATCACGTAAAAAGTCTAATTTGAAAACTCCGCTCAAGACATTTACCGAATATTTTATACAATTCTCACAATTTTTCCTTGACATAGTGATATTCTTATTGTAAATTTCAAATAAGTATCAAGTCCCCCTTTTAATCAATGGGCCGTTAACTCTATAAAATAAAAAATAGTTTACGAAACAATAATCTATCAACTCGTTAAGGAGCTATGCGTATGAAGCAATTATCAGGTGTTTTAATTGTAGCAGTCTGTCTTATTCTCGATCTTAATATCGGAAGTGGTCAGGGTATAATCGCGTTTGAGGATAGTTTCAGTCAAGGAAATACAAATGATTGGACATGGCAAACAGGTTCTTGGACATTAGCAGAGGGAGTCGTTTCAACCGCAGCCGTTGATGGTCATCATTTTCTTATAGAACCCCACTATCTTTTCAGCGATTTTACATTCCGAGCAGATGTGATGAAGATAGACGACAGCAGCGCTGAACATCCCGGATTAGTGTTTCGATGGATGAACGATACGATGAACTACGTTTTTCGTATTAACGGTGTCGGTTCTCAGTCTTGGATACAGTTGGTCCGCGATATGGATAACCGCGATCAAAACGCCCAGATTATCAGCACCGTTCCGTGGTTTACCGAAGAGAACAGTTACCGAATGTATAAAGGAGTGTGGTACACGATGAAAGTAGAAGCGGACAGTAGCCGGATCAAGTGTAAAGTCTGGCGAACTTCGGACACGGAGCCTTCTTCCTGGAATCTTGATTTGACTAACTATCAATACACACAGGGAAAGATCGGTCTGGAATACTACACCGGCGCACACCAATTTGATAACGTTGTTGTAACTGGGGAAGGTATGCTATTAGACGATGTATTTGAAGTGGGTAACTCGAACCCAAAGATGTACGCGCTTAGGCAGAACTATCCCAATCCGTTCAATCCAACAACAGAAATTAAATATTCAATTCCCAAAGAGACGTTTGTTCGGCTGAAAGTATACAACATGCTTGGACAGGAAGTAAGAAGTCTTGTAAGTGAATGGCAGGCAGCCGAGAATTATTCAACTCGTTTCGATGCATCAACACTTCCAAGTGGAGTGTGCTATTACAGACTTCTGACGAACGAATTTTCTTCTACCAGAAAGATGCTGATAATGCGATAACTCCTTGCGATTCGATAGAAAACTTCGTATATTAAAGCCACAAATTGAATTAGAATTGGAGAATTTTTAATGAAAAAAGGTATTCATCCCGCTTATAAGAAATCAATTGTCTCATGTGTTTGTGGTGCAATTTTTGAAACCCGTTCAACCGGAGGCGATCAGAAAATAGAAATTTGTTCAAAGTGTCACCCGTTTTTCACAGGTAAACAGAAACTGCTTGACTCTGCAGGACGTGTGGAACGGTTCAATAAGAAATATGCAAAGAAGACACCAGAAGCTACAATCACAGTATAAAGGGAGATTATATTTTATAGAACGAAAAACGGAATCCTGAATTTTTAGGATTCCGTTTTTTACTCTTTGTGAACCTATGAGATTCTGTATCTTCGAAGACAACCGCTATACTAATTTTCTACCGCTCGTTTATTTCCGTCCGGTGTATGAGCTGCGCTGTGGTGCATTTAGCTTGCGGGAAAAGCTTGCAATGGCTTTGCCCGGCACAAAACAAATTCTGCATGTACGCAGTGAGCTTGCAGGTTGTCTCTCCGAAGAATTTCCAAAACTGCTTATAAACAACTTACCCGAGGATGATATCTGGTTTATTAACGGTCGGATATTGGCTGACGAAAATCTTGCAAAGTTTATAAAGCAAAATACCGGTAAGCAGACAGTCTATCTGAGCGGAGATGACGTTGGAGCGGTCTTTATTAAAAAAGATTCGATCTCGGATTTTAATAATATGCTTCTCGAATCACCGATTGATAAATCTATTTTTAAAAATTTCACCGCTGAGAATTTTCCATTTACGTTGATAAATTATACTTGGGAATTAGTTCATCATACCTCTTCTGAAATTGAAAAAGATTTTAATCGGTTGAAGGGAGCCAAGCGGATATCCGGTAAGATATATCCCAGTGTACATCTAATCAACAAAAGGAATATTATAATCGGTAACGGTTCGATTATTAAATCGGGTGTGGTAATCGATGCGGAAAATGGTCCGGTGATAATCGGTAAAAATGTTACCATCATGCCAAATGCAGTTGTGGAAGGACCGGTATTCATCGGAGATAATTCCATAATTAAGATCGGTGCAAAAATATATCAAGGTACTTCGATAGGTGAATGCTGCAAAGTTGGCGGTGAAGTTGAAGCTTCGATTATTCAGTCGTATTCCAACAAACAACATGAAGGTTTCCTCGGACACTCGTACCTTGGCAGCTGGGTGAACCTTGGCGCCGATACAAACACGAGCGATCTGAAAAATAATTATAGTACCATACGTGTTCGTGTGAATGGTCAGATGATTGACTCAGGGAGTCAGTTTGTTGGATTAACCATTGGCGACCATTCAAAGTCTGGTATAAATGTCATGTTCGATACGGGCACGGTGGTTGGAGTTTCTTGTAACATTTACGGTGCGGGACTTCCGCCAAAATTTATGCCGTCGTTCGCATGGGGTGGGGAAAAAGAATTGACAGTATACGATCTTGAAAAGAGCATCGATACAATGAAACGTGTGATGATAAGACGTAATGTAAAAATGTCGGAAAGTTATGAGAAATTGGTACGGAAAGTTTTCAAAGATACCATGCGTGAAAGACAAAGTTCAGGTGTGAAATGAATTCTGATACTTTAGAAGTAAAACAATCGGAAATTCAGTCAGTTGAAAAACCCACTCTTTATGCCGGACCGCGGGGGACGGCGGTCAAAATACTCAATCGTGTAGAACGAACAGATTCCTATCTTGATAAGCTGCTCGATGCCGAGTTTAAATCAAAAGATGTTGCCGATATCGACAAGAGTTTGCTCGCGGAAATCGTTCACGGTGTGTTAAGATGGCAGGGGCGGCTCGATTGGGTTCTGAATGGTTTCACACATGGCAACTATTCCAAATCGGAGGTTAATGTTCGCAATGCATTGCGGGTTGCGCTCTACCAAATACTTTTCCTGAATCATGTTCCACAATATGCGGCAGTATATGAAGCTGTAGAGTTTATTAAACGAATTCGCGGAGAGAAGTTTGCTGGTTTCGTGAATGCTGTTTTAAGGAATATCTTACGAACACTCGACGGAATTCACTATCCAAATCCAGATGAAGACCTTGTTCAATATCTTGCAGTTTACTATTCTCATCCCGCCTGGATAGTCAAGCGATGGCTGAGTCGTTTTGGCAGGGAGGAGCTTGAAAAATTTCTTATTGCGAATAACGAAATTCCTGGTTTAACACTTCGGATCAATAAATTAAAAATTAATGCATCGGAATTTCTTTCTCTTCTTGATAAACAGAACATCCCATATCAGGGGTCAAGCTTCATCGATTATTTCATAAAGGTGAAGAGTCTTTCCGGCATCTCACAAATGAATATATTTCAAAGCGGTTATTTTACAATTCAGGATGAGAGTGCGGCATTACCGGTTTTACTTTTAGATCCTCGTCCGGGTGAGCGAGTGATAGATATGTGTGCGGCTCCGGGTGGTAAAACAACATTCATCGCTGAATTGATGCAAAACCAGGGTGAAATCTTATCGGTCGATAAATATGAGAGTAAATTAAATATGATCAAGATGAGCTGTGAGCGGCTCGGTATCCAGAATGTTAAGTTATTAATTTCAGATGCCACACAGCTCGATTCATCGCTTGCAGATAAAGTTCTTGTAGATGCTCCTTGTTCTGGACTTGGTACCTTACGCAAGAAGCCCGATATAAAATGGAAACGTGAAATGGAAGATATTTTACGACTTGCAAAACAGCAAATGAATTTATTGGAAAATGGCGCGAGATTGGTGAAACCAGGAGGTGTTCTGGTTTACAGCACGTGTACGACCGAACCGGAAGAAAATTGTTTACTTGTAAAATCTTTTTTAGCACAGCATCCGGAGTTCAGCATTGATGACGCATCGAAGTTTGTCAATAAATCGGTTGTGACCGAAGATGGATTTATTGAAACATTTCCTCACCGCCATCATATTGATGGCTCATTTTCAGCAAGACTGAAAAAGAATTAGAATACTTAATTTTCTTAACATATTTGTAGTGATCTTATGAAAGCAGTTATTAAACAAAAACCTCAGATTAATCAAGTCTGGCAAAAGGGTTTTCAGCTTGTGGAGAGAGAGAAACCGGTTGTTCAAAGTCCAGATGATGTTCAACTTAAAGTTGTTGCTGCAGGTATATGTGGAACGGATGTCGGAATCTATAATTCCAAAGATTCGCTCAAGAATAATATGTCAAATATTTCACCCGGTGGTGTAACGATAGGCCATGAATTCTGCGGACGTATTACTGATATAGGATCTAAGGCAAAATTGAAGCTTGCATATCAAGTGGTCCACAAGTCAAAAGAGTATAAAGAAATTAATAGATTTGTTGAGAAACGAACTGCTGCACAAGTTGCGAAGGACAAATCTTTCATCGAGTTTCTAAATGAATATTTTATTGCAACTGCTGAAATGCACATCACTTGCGGTGAGTGTGCTCAGTGTAAGCTTGGCGATTATCATGTTTGCACAAAGACGGTTATCCGTGGACTTCATGGGGATGGCTCATATGCCGAGTACCTCGTTTTACCTGTTGAGAATGTATTGATATTCAAGAATGGAGAAATTCCAGATGAGATCGTTGGTTTCATGGATGCTATTGGAAATGCAACGCATACAGTGCAAGTATTAAAATCCATCAAAGGTAAAACTGTTGCCGTGCTTGGTCTCGGTGTGATCGGATTGATGTCGGTAGCAATTGCAAAGGGTGCTGGTGCAAAGAAAATTTTGGTTACAGATGCCTCACATGGCGAGAACACACACGAGAAGTTGGAGGTATTAAAATTCAAAATGGCTCGTTTACTTGGTGCCGATGCTTGTTTTGACGTTTCGATTCAAGAGGAAAAGTTAGCATTCTATAAGCTGGCAAAAGAACAAAATCGTGGCGCTGGTGTTGATGCTGTATTAGAAATGTCCGGAAATTACCAGGCATATGAAGATGCTTTCAAAGTTGTACGAATGGGCGGGGAGATAGCGCTGCTTGGTTTGACAAGTGGAACAATGCCTCTTGATTTCTCGAAGAATGTTATATTTCCCGGCATCACGATTCACGGAGTTATTGGAAGGCGTGTGTGGTCGACATGGGATATGATGACTTCAATCTTGAAGAAGGGCTTGGCAAAACGTTTTATGAAAGCCGGCTTCGTAACTCACCAATTTCCGCTGGCTGATTACGATAAAGGATTCCAAGCCATCATCAATGGAGACGCATTGAAGGTATTGTTGAGACCGTGAGTAAATAATTATGATCAAAGGCATCGGTGTTGACATTGTTGGAATTAATAGGTTTAAGGAAATTAAAAACGATCCAGGTTTCATTGAACAGATACTCACACAAAACGAGATATCGGAAATTCCGGGGAATAGCCAGAGTGAAGTTTATATCGCCACTGTCTTCGCATTTAAAGAAGCGATTATGAAAGCGTTAGGATGTGGATTAAACCATGGTTCATACTGGCATGATATAGTAGTGGCGCATGATTGGATTATTCATCTTACCGGTTTTTTCAAGAAGCTTGCAGATGAAAAGTCGATCTTGAAGATCCACAGTTCGCATTCAAAAACAAAAAATTATGTAACAGCATTAGTGCTTCTTGAAGGATAAATAAAAGGAAAGTATATGAGTAATATCGGTTCATATGAAGAGAGATATAAAACTTTTAAATGGAAACAATCGGAGGAGCAATTAGAATATGGTAAGAACGGGATGTACAACATCGGTTATTATTGCAGCGACTGTATTTGCGAAAAAGGCAACGGTAAAAAATTGGGTTTAATTTGGGAAGGATTCACCGGTGAAGTTAAAAAGTTCACATATGATGATATTCGTGTACACAGCAACACGATTGCAAAATTTTTGCAGGACAACGGTATCGGTATGGGTGATCGAGTGTGTTTGTTCATGGACAAGGTTCCGGAGTTGTACATCGGTTTCATCGGTATCTTGAAAATGGGCGGCATTGCCCAACCACTTTTTTCCGCATTCGGCGAGGAAGCGTTGTTCACTCGGTTGGATGATGCGCAGACTAAAGCGATCATGGTTCAGAAGAAACATCTCCCTAAAGTTCGAAGGATAAAAAATAAATTACCTAATTTAACCAAGATCATCGTTATCGATGCAGATAATACACAGCCACAAGTTAATGAGATTCATTTCTGTATGGAGAAAACACAAAGGGTCGATAAGTTCGATATTATGAAAGTTGGTCCTGAGGTTCCATCCGTCCTACATTACACTTCTGGTACGACGGGAAAACCAAAAGGTGCGCAGCATGTTCATTCTTCCATCATCGCCCAATATATTACATCTAAATGGGTACTCGATTTACGATCTGATGATATTTACTGGTGTACTGCAGACCCCGGCTGGGTTACCGGAACATCGTACGGTATCATCGGTGCGTGGGCGAATGGTGTTACGCAAGTTGTTCTGGATGCCGGTTTCGGAACTGAGAAGTGGTATGCATTTATACAGAAGTATAAAGTAACAATGTGGTATTCAGCCCCGACTGTAATTCGATTATTAATGAAAGAAGGATTGGAGGTTGTGAAAAAGTATGACCTTTCTTCACTCCGGCATCTTGCAAGCGTTGGTGAGCCACTAAACGCAGAAGCGGTGATATGGTCTGAGAAAGCATTTGGCAAACCGTTCTATGACACATACTGGCAAACAGAAACCGGAGCGATGGTAATTACAAATTATCCTGGAATGAAAATCAAACCCGGCTCGATGGGAAAACCGTTTCCAGGCATTATCGCTACCGTGTTAAACACTAAAACTCATGAACCGATAACAACTCCAGGTGTTGTTGGTCTTATCGCTCTTAAACCCGGTTGGCCCTCAATGATGCGAACCTACTGGAACAACAAGGTTACATACGATGGTAAATTTAAAAATGGCTGGTACATTTGCGGCGACCGTGCAAGTATCGATAATGAAGGATACTTCTGGTTCGTCGGCCGCGATGATGATGTGATTAACACGGCAGGACATCTCGTTGGTCCTTTTGAAATTGAATCTGCGCTATTGGAACACAAAGCAGTAGCAGAATCTGCTGCTGTTGGAAAGCCCGATCCCGTAAATATGGAAGTAGTGAAAGCTTTCATTGCCTTGAAGCCGGGATTCGAGCAAAGCGATGATATGGAATTGGATATAATGAACTTTATCAGGAAAAAACTATCACCGTTGGCAATGCCGCAGGAAATTGAATTTGTTCCCTCTCTTCCAAAGACCCGAAGCGGCAAGATTATGCGCCGCTTGCTAAGAGCGAAGGAGTGGGGTGAAGAGATTGGAGATACCTCGACTTTAGAAAACGACTAAGTATATTTTCAATTATTAATTAATGGAGTAAATATGTCTGATGATGTAAAAAAAATGATTATCGATTATGTCAAGAAAGAGTATCTCGAAGAAGATTCTGGCGTGGATGTCAATGAGAATACAAAGCTCATCTCGAGCGGTATTGTCGATTCATTCTCTATGGTTTCTCTGAAAATGTTTCTCGAGAAGAAATTCCAGGTTAAGATACCTGATGATAAGGCGACACCGGAAGCGTTTGATTCTGTGAACAACATAATTAATCTTCTTAAAGATTTTACAAAAAGCTAAGGAGAAAGTATGGCATACAGCAATAAGGCAAAATCGTTTTACGACAGTGAGATGAACGGTATTCGTCAGGGTGGGTTATTCAAAGAAGAACGCTACATCGAGTCACCACAAGCCGCAAATATCAAGGTTGAATTTCCCCTAGGTGCACCTCAGAAGCAAGTGTTAAATTTTTGTGCAAACAATTATCTCGGTTTATCGAGTCATCCTGAGGTTGTGAAGGCCGCCCATGACGGTCTTGATGCGAGAGGTTACGGAATGTCATCGGTTCGTTTTATTTGCGGCACGCAAGATATTCATAATGAGCTGGAGAAAAAGCTAACTGAATTTCTAGGAACGGAAGATACAATTCTCTTTCCTTCCTGTATGGAAGCTAATGCAGCACTCTTCGAAGTTATGCTCGATAAAGAAGACGCGATGATTTCCGATCGACTTGTACATGCTTCAATTGTCGATGGTATGCGATTGTGCAAAGCGCAGATGTTTAATTATAAACACAATAACATGGCGCATCTTGAAGAAAAATTAAAGGAGACTCAAAATTGTAGATTCCGCCTGATCATTACCGATGGTGTATTCTCAATGGATGGTGATCTAGTGAAGTTGGATGAAATTTGCAATCTTGCCGATAAATATGATGCGATGGTGATGGTTGATGATTCTCATGCCTCCGGCTTCATCGGTAAAACTGGCCGTGGTACACATGAACATTTCGGTGTCATGGGACGGATCGATGCGATTACGACTACGCTTGGTAAAGCTCTTGGTGGTGCTACTGGTGGTTGTGTAAGCGGACGGAAAGAGATTGTCGATTTATGCCGACAACGCGCTCGTCCTTATCTTTTCTCGAACACAGTTCCACCGGTTGTAGTTGCGGCCTCAATAAAAGTTATTGACTTAATTTCTAAAACAACCGAGCGACGGGATAAGCTTGAGAGAAATACAAAGTATTTCCGTGAGAAGATGACCAAAGCTGGTCTGGATATCAAGGAAGGTGAGACACCAATCGTTCCTGTTATGCTATACAACGCAAAGCTCGCACAGGATATTGCGCGCGATCTTTATGCAGAAGGTATATATGTTATCGGATTCTTTTTCCCTGTGGTGCCTCAGGGACAAGCACGTATCCGCACACAAATCTCTGCCGACCATGAGATTGAGCATATTGATAAAGCAGTGGCAGCTTTCACCAAAGTTGGTGCAAAGTATAATATACTTGGCAAGAAGCGAGATGAAATAATTGCGATGTACGGAATGTAAATAGTTGAGGACAGATGAAAAAACCTTTAACTGAATCAAATATTTTAGAAGCATTAAAAATCGTTCGGGACCCCGACTTGAATCGAGACATTGTTTCGTTGAATTTTGTAAAGGACATACAAATCAAAGGTCAAGATGTCAGTTTTAAAATTGAATTGACGACACCAGCATGTCCGGTTCGTGATGAATTCAAAAAGTTAGCTGAAACAGCAGTCCGAAATCAAATTGATGGAATTGGAAAAATTATTATCGAGATGACATCGGATGTGAGAATGAACAGCATCAAGCAGCATGTTGATCTCCTGCCGAATGTGAAAACAACTATCGCAGTTGCAAGCGGTAAAGGAGGAGTTGGTAAATCGACTATTGCAGTAAACCTTGCCGTTTCACTCGCTCTCGATGGAGCGAAGGTTGGATTACTTGATGCTGATATCTATGGTCCAAGCATTCCACTGATGATGGGAATTAATGAACGACCGAATCTTAGAGATCAGAAATTGGAGCCACTTGAAGCGCATGGCGTCAAAGTGATGTCAATTGGATTTCTTGTCGATCCTATGCAAGCAGTTATCTGGCGCGGACCGATGGTGAGCGGTGCGGTGAAGCAGTTTATGTCGGATGTACATTGGGGTGAATTGGATTATCTTGTTTTCGATTTACCACCGGGTACAGGAGATATTCATTTGACGCTTGTTCAAACTATACCGCTATCCGGCGCAGTAGTTGTGACAACTCCACAAGATATTTCAATTGCTGATGCCAAGAAAGCGTATGCAATGTTTGAGAAGGTGAATGTACCAGTGCTTGGAATTATTGAGAATATGAGTTACTACATCTGTAGTCACTGTGGCCAACGTGAAGACATATTTCATTCTGGCGGCGGGGAAAAAGCAGCGATTGAACTCGGTGTACCGTTCTTGGGTGAGATACCAATTTACACTCCGATTCGAATCGGCAGTGATATCGGAAAACCGGTTGTTGTCTTGGAACCGGATTCAGAGCAATCAAAATTTATCCGTAAACTAACACGTAATATGGCTGCTCAATTGAGTATTCATCAACTCTCAGGGAAAGCAAATCAGAAAATCGAAATCAATATTTAGGGTATAAAAAATGGAAGAACAGAAACAGTTAACAGTTCAGGAAAAAGTTGAAATGGCACTTGCGATGTGCCGTCCGTATCTTAAAGCAGATGGTGGTGATGTTGAGTTGGTCAGAATTACCAATGATGGCATTGCTGAAGTGAGATTGCAAGGAATGTGTGGTGGTTGCCCAATGTCACAGATGACACTGCGCGCGGGGATCGAGCGTGCTGTTCTTCAATGTGCGCCTGAGATTAAAAGAGTAGAGGCAGTGAAGTAATTACTTTGAACCTTGCGAAGGTTTAAAACCTTCGCAAGGTTATATGCTTTCAATCTCACTGATCTTCCCATCCTTGATTTGAATTATTCTTCCACCGGCTTTCCTCACAAGATCATAGTTGTGTGTTGCTAAAACAACTGCTGTCCCACGTGAATTAATCATTTTCATTAACTGTAACAAGTCCATCGCCGTCGCAGGATCGAGATTACCAGTCGGTTCATCAGCAAGTAGAACGATTGGCTCGTTCACTAATGCTCGTGCAAACACAACTCGCTGCTGTTCACCGCCTGAGAGTTCTTCGGGCATGTTATCGCGTTTATGACTTAAGCCAACATCTGCAAGCACACGTAAAACACGCTTACCGATTTCATTTCTCTTCACACCAGTCACCTGTAACGCAAAAGAAACATTATCGTAAACATTCCGATCATCAAGGAGTTTGAAATCTTGGAAAACCACTCCAACCTTCTTACGCAGTTTCGGGATTTCTCGCTTTTTTATTTTCCCTGATGAATAATCAGCTACTAAAACTGTTCCATTATTAGGCAATACATCGAAGTATATCAGTCGCAGCAAAGTTGTTTTTCCAACACCGGATTCACCAACAAGTGAAATGAATTCCCCTGGTTTGATATGAATATTCACATCCATGAGAATTGGCTGATTATTAAAAGAAACTGAAACATTCTCTAATCGAATCATCTTGCTTTTCTTTTTCGATTGTTGATAATCTTGACTGCTAATTTTATCGCTTCAATCATACTCGATGGATTAGCAATACCTTTGCCAGCAATTTCAAAAGCAGTTCCATGATCAGGGGAAGTTCGCACTATCGGCAGACCAGCTGTGTAATTGACCCCAATATCGAATCCCAACATTTTCAGTGGAATCAAACCTTGATCATGGTACATTGCTAGCACTGCATCATATTTTGTGTAAGAGTGTGTTCCCCAAAAACCATCAGCAGGAAACGGACCTTCAGCATGAATTCCTCTTCTGATAGCAGAGCGAATTGCTGGGATGATTATAGTTCTTTCCTCATGTCCTAAAATTCCATTCTCTCCTGCATGTGGATTAAATCCGAGTACTGCAATTTTCGGTTTTCTAATTATAAAATCTTTTATCATTGATTGGTTGATAACATTTAACTTTTCCGCAATCAGTTTTTTTGATAAATATCTTGGTACTTTTCTTATCGGTAAATGAACTGTTGCCAATCCAACGCGCAAGTTATTAGCTGCCAGAATCATCACCACATTATTTATACTAAAATATTTTGCTAATATTTCTGTTTGACCGGGGAAACGGTAACCCGCTTTATGCAGTGCGCTTTTTGAAACTGGGGCTGTTACCATTCCGTCAATCACTTGCTGTCGACATAGTTCAGCACCAATTTCTATTGCCTCTTTAGCATAATCACCAGCATCACTTGAAATTATACCAGGGTGAGGAATCAGATTTTGAAATTTACGCAAATGAAAAACAGGAATATATTCAATTGAATATTTATTGGGTATTGACTCGACCTCTTTGAAAAGTACTTTCAATCCCATTCGCTTTGAGTAGTATTCAAAGACGTCAATCGAGCCAATTACTATTGGAACACAAAGTTTCTCTACCACAGGCGAATGAAGACTCTTTAAAATAATCTCCGGTCCGATACTGTTACAATCTCCTATAGTTAGACCGAGGATTGGTTTCATTTTTACGTCAATGGTTTATTTAAAACTTCTTCATAACATCAATTTTATCATTACAAATGTACAAACGGTACTAACTAAATGCAAGGAAACATAGGGTACCTGATAGTAATCCAGTCTTTTTATTATTCGTGTAATCATAAAGAATATTTTGAGACCTCTGAAAAATTGACCCAAATGTCTCCCTGAGCGTAGCGAAGGGTCTCAAACAGAGTGAAAAAGAGATGTTTCGCTTTGCTCAACATGACAAAAAAGAATAATTCAGAAGTCTCATTTTATTAATAGATTGGATGCCTTAGGAAATATTTCTTCTCGATTTTATACACAATCGATAGGAATGTCGTCCAAAATTAGCTTGATAAGAGTCAAGTGTTGGTCATACTAAAATGCTCCTCTGGTAAGGGTTCTTTTATTATACCTATATCAAGGAACCGTTTTTCTGTTTTAGGTCGGTTGTACTTAAGATTCAAGAAGTTAGAAGATTTTACTTCTCTTTGTATCAAAATTCTGTGGTAGTTTACTCCCCAATAATAAAAGGGCTCTAATTCCTACCTACAAAATTAGAGCCACTAAAATTCGTTTTATTGCTTATGGTCTTGGTGAATCGGGAAGTGTAGGTACGTTACTCTTCGGTCTGGGCGAATCAGGAAGTGTGGGCACATTTGAAGCATATGATATTGCCATATCAACCCCAATTACTAACAAGATAGTAATTATTATTGACCTAAATCGTTTTAACATGATAAATCTCCTTAAATTTTGAAAAAAGCTTGATAATTATACATTAAATATTGGATTGGTTCTTAAACGACTATTTAAAAAATAGTCAATACTCGCCAAAAGGACAAGAAAATAAGTGAAAAAACGCTAAAATTTATTGCGAAAATATGTGCATGAGCAGCGTCACCTTTTTATGTTTATACAATAATATTTGCGATTTTTCTTGACAATCTATGGAAAAATGCATATATTTCTTCTGTTTAGAATATCAACGAATTTTAGTAGATAAAAAAATGAAGCTATCTCTGAAGATTGTTCTTGCATGGGCAATCATTATATTATTATATCTTTTGAGTATCAAAATATTTTCAAGCACAACCATACCAATTTCGGGTTATATAAATCAATCAATTCAGACACTACTTTTTGTAATATCAATTTTTATTTTATTCAAGGAACCAAATAAAAAAAATAAATACATATTTTTAAATTTTACAATTTATTTTTCACTCTCATTTCTTTCTTTCCTTTATAACTTTGTCGGAAAATCAATTCTAACGGATGAGAAGTATTCACGGCATCTTTTTTTCCAATATCTTTCGATAGCGTATATATTGATTTTATCTATTGCCGTTCTCTATCTTGTTATCGATCTTATTTTCCGTGATTATAAGATCTATCAGAAATATATCGCCAGCATCATAATAGTATTAGGTTTTGTTGGATATTTTTACTATCCGATATTAAATAATCCACTCTATCTCTATTCTACGGAGGACATCAAACAGTTTAAAACTATAGATGCGTACGTTTCAACTAACAAAGAAATATCAAATCCTGTTGAGTTAGCCAATAGAGTAACATTACAATCTTGGAAAAATGGAAATGCTGTTGGGGATCTTTATCCGGAAGAAAATTTAAGACGAATAGAGTGGCTTTTCCAATATCTAGAAGGTGATAACTATAAAATCCTGTTATGGAAACCAATATATATAAATTGCATGATGATGGATGCATTACTTGTTGGTTTTATATTATTATTCTTTGGGTATCAATATAAAAAGGATCCTCCGCAAGGTGCGTATGTCGATAAAATAATGTTCTTAATATTATTGTTGCAATCAATGGATATCTTACATAATTGGGGATTTATTAAGAGTGTTGAATATGGATCGTTTACTGAGTTATTTATTGTCGGTCAATATATCACTATCTTCGCGGAATTGATGATGATTTTATTCTTTAGTCTCAGATTGCGGTTTATTACATCTGTTCAAGGAGAATTTTATGAGACAGAGTTGGCAGCCAATCCGCACCAGATAAGTAGATGGAGAGATTGGGTAGATAATCTGGTCTTATCACAATTCTTCAATTATAAGGTTTTTAATGGTAGGTTATTTCAAAAATCAACTGGAAAATAATAAATTATATATCAATCAGAATAATATTTTTTCCTTCGAGAGGAATTTATGGAAAAAGATAAAAAAGTGAAACAAGCAGACGAGCAAAAATCCGGTACGATGGAGTACCCCATCATCGGGAAAAGTCGGGCTGTCGAACAATTAATAAAACAGATAAATACGTTGGCGAAGACTAGGCGTGATATTGTTATAATCGGTGAAGCCGGGATCGGGAAAGGTGCAGTTGCTAAGAATATTTATTCCTTGGGTCAACAAACTGGTGAGCATAAACCATTTATGTCTATCAATCTTTCCGTGCTGGATGATAAAGAATTAGAGGCAGTATTATTTGGATATGATAAGGGCGGTGAGGGATTGCCTTATTCAACGAAACGCGGCTTATTCGAGATAGCAAATGGCGGTACTGTACTCATAGAGGAGATTGAAGAAGCAAGTTTTCGAAATCAAATGAAGATACTTGCCTTCATGAATGAGCGAACTGCGCGACGATTGGGAAGTGGAAGGGCAGAACCGATCGATATCCAGCTCATAGTAACGGTGAAGGAAGATTTAAAAATTTTGGTCGAAAAAAGAAAGCTCATGGAAGAATTTTACGCAAAATTAGGTGATTTTGAACGTATTGTTCTTCCACCACTACGTGAGCGACCGGAGGATATACCTCTTCTCGTCAAACATTTTGCCAATGAACTGTGTCGTGAGATTGGAGTAGGTGAATTAGTTATTGATATTAATGCAATCGATGTGCTTGTTCGTCAAAACTGGAGAGAGAATATTCGAGAACTGAAAGCTGTTGTTGATAAGTCTGTTCTCTTCTCGAACAGTGGTCGCTTTATGCTACCGCCCGAACTTGTTGATGAGAAAACAGAAGTTGTTAAAATGATCAACAACATCGCGACAGGTCAAGACTTTATTCTTGATAAATCGTTGGATACGATTGAAAAAGGAATTATCGAGCGGGCGTTACAAAAATTTGGATTCAATCAATCGAAAGCTTCTACATTTCTTGGTATGACAGAGCAAACTCTGCGTTATAAACTTAAACGTCTTAATATCCAAAGCGCTCGAACGAGAGTATAGTCTAAATAAATATCAATAAAAATGTCCTCCGTTTAAAGGGCATTTTTTTCTTCTTTTATTATCCTTAAAGATATCTTTCTTTCCAAACCACTTGTTTACTGAAAAAGGCAACAAAGGGTATGATCAAAACATAGACTAAAAAATAAATAAAAAAGGGAAGGAAATATTTTAAGTATGTAATTGATTCAAATCGTTTAAGAGGTTTGAAGAGAAAAATAAATTCGCCAGCGATCATCAATAAGAATACTCCCAACCAAATAAGGGAAGGTGAAAACAATACTGAGAGTATCAAAATCAGCTTTGCAATCCAGCCAATAATCATTATAACGAATCCTCGAAATATCATATCAAGCCCACCTACACCCCAGCGCTGTTTCTGATGATAGAGAGAATTCCAATTCCAACATGCTGTACTTCGGACTAAAGTTCCGACATTCATTGGAAACCTTACATGAAATTTGGTTTTTTGAAGAACAGCTTGTACAAGAGCATAATCTTCTGTCACGCTAAAAGGAATTTGGGTAAATCCGCCAGTCTGCATGTAAGCCAAACGTCTTATGGAAAAATTGTTCCCAATTACAGTAAGTGGCATTCCCCAACCCGCAGTCGAAGATGCAAGCCCGAACAGGAAAATCCAATCTAACGATTGGATGCCTTCAAAGATACGGTTCACTTTAAGGGATGTAAAACCACCGACGATACCTGTTTGATCGTCAAAATATTTCACAGTTTCTTGTACCCAACTTGGAGGAACCGTGCAGTCGGCGTCTGTGAACATAAGGATATCTCCCTTAGATACATCAATACCTTGCGAGATTGCATTTGCCTTGCCGCGAAGGTTGCCGTATCCGGCTTTTGCCGTTACCTTTTTTATCGATTTATGCATTTTACTATATGAATCGATGATACCCTGAGTATTGTCTGTCGAATTGTCGTTTACGACAATGATTTCTAATTTTTCTTGGTCATATGAAAGATGTATTAAAGAATTAAGACAATCACCGATAAATTCTTGTTCGTTACGTGCTGCCACGATTATGGATACCACAGGTTCATATTTCTCTTTAAATGGCACACTATCTGCTTTAGAAAGTCCGACGCGCAGTAAAAGTAACTCGCTAAAGTAGAGAAGTGTTGTAATAATTAGAATTATTTCAAGCATGTTATTGATTTTAAATTTTCAAGATTTAATGTAGTGAATCGAAAAATTGGAAACAATTCCGTCTTGCTAATCCAGATAGATTCGTTTATATTTAAGCACTATGAAAAATCCACTAGTCATTGGTCTAGCCGGCGGAACTGGGTCCGGTAAAACAACTGTAACTTTGAAGATTTTAGAACATCTCGATCCAGCAAAAGTTGTTGTGCTGAGACACGATTACTATTATAAAGATATCTCCACATTCAACAGTTTAACACCGGATAAAATCAATTTTGATCATCCTGATGCGCTCGAAACATCCATGCTAATCGAACATCTATCCCGATTAAAAATCAGACAACCAATACACCAGCCGCTCTATGATTATACAACTTATCGTAGAGGATCGAATTCAAAGCTTATCGAGCCGAAGAATATTATCATCGTAGAAGGTATTCTGATTTTTGTGGATAAGGCGCTCCGTGAACTTATGGACATCAAAATTTTCGTAGATACTGACGCCGATGAGCGCCTCCTTCGCAGGTTGAAGCGCGATTTACTTGAACGAAAACGAACAATTGAATCTGTAATGCACCAATATGTATCAACCGTGAAACCTATGCATCTTGAATTTGTTGAGCCGAGCAAACGATGGGCAGATATTATTATTCCTGAAGGTGGTGAAAATATGGTTGCAATCGACATGGTGGTGACGAAAATAAGGGAGATGTTGAGAGGGGCGTAACAGGAAAAGGATATAGTAAGATCGAAGATAGAAAATGGAGTTGATAAAATATATTTTAGGGAAAAGTATTCAAATGTATATGTTATAAAGAATCGTATCAATATGCCGTGAATGAAAACGGTTTTAAGGAAAGAGGAATCAGATGAGATCCGAATTATTGAAAATTAGCAAAACGATGGTTGAGTTACTGGAGAAGCATGGTATTACAATTGCGACACCCATCCAAAATGAAATTATACCTGCGATTGTTGCAGGACGTGATGTTATAGCCCAATCCGAAACCGGTTCGGGCAAGACATTGAGTTTTGCAATTCCTATTATAGAACAGACAAACCGGCGCGACGGACTGGTGGCGCTTGTTCTTGTGCCGACACGTGAGTTATGCATCCAAATTACCAATGAGTTTATGAAATTCTCACACGGGAAACATCTTGGGATTAATTCGGTGTATGGCGGAGTTTCGATTTATAATCAGATTAAGAAATTAAAAAATACGAATGTCATCGTAGCGACACCTGGACGGCTTCTTGATCTTCTCGATCGAGGGGAAGTATACTTGAATACTATCCACTATCTTGTGCTTGATGAAGCAGACCGCATGTTAGATATGGGATTCATCCGCGATATTGATCGCATCTTAAAGAAAATACCGCAGAAGCGGCAAACGTTATTATTCAGCGCAACCGTTTCGAAGGAGGTCACTCAGTTGAGCCGGAAGTACCTTCAGGATCCTAAGAATGTTGCATTAGCATCAGCCGTAAAAGCTGAATTCCTGCATCAAACGTATTATCAAACAACACCCGAAAAAAAGATGGCACTCCTGATTTCCCTTTTGACACATGAGAGAGATCTTGCTCTGGTGTTTTGCAACCGCAAACATGTGACAGCGAAACTTGCAAAGAAACTTTCCGTGTTCGGTGTTCGTGCAAAATGTCTCCACGGAGATATGTCGCAAGCGCAAAGGGAAAGAACGTCTGCTGAGTTCCGGCATAAAAAATTCAATGTTTTGATCGCAACTGATGTTGCTGCGCGGGGACTTCACATAGATGATATCACTCATGTTTATAATTACGAGATACCGAAGGATGTCGATTCGTATACTCATCGTGTTGGTCGAACTGCAAGAGCTGGTAAAAAAGGTGAAGCGATTTCACTCGTCGCAACTCCCGAAGAACAAAAGTTTTTCAAACAAATTCTTTTCAAGTACAGCGGCAGCATCACGCTGAAGAAGGTAAATGAATCTGCGCTGCCGAGGATCGACCAACAATCTCCTGAATCGACAAAGAAAAACAAAACATATCTCCAGTTGGAAAAGAAAGAGAAGAAATATAAAAAACGCTGGCGAGAGAAGTGGCAAACGTTTCTAAAAAATTCTAAAGATTAAAAAATATTTCAGACTTATTATCATTGAAAACTATCATCTACTTCCTTATTATGATAGGTAGAAACATTGAATTAATTTCTATTGAATTATAGATAAATTGGAGTTTGATAAACATATCTAAAATTAACAACCTCTTGCCGGATTTAGAAAAGCAACCTGTCATGAATTCTTTCCCAAAGAATAAACACGATGGAAAAGGCAAGAGTGTACGAATATTGCTCGATACGAAAGGTAGAAAAGGAAAAAGTGTAACGATTATTTCCGGTTTGCAGCATAATCCTAAAACAATGGAAGACATCGCGCGTATTTTAAAACAGCATTGCGGTGCGGGCGGTACAGTGAAAGATGGGAACATCGAAATTCAGGGTGACAACCGAGAGAGGGTGGCTGAAAAGCTAAGAGAGATGAAATATATAGTCAATTTATAATAGAGATTTGATTATATAGAAATTATTCCTTAATGTTTATCGCATATTTTCCAAAGAATCCAACATCAGATATCCAGCATCAACCATATAATTTGAAAGAACAATTTAATGACTGAAGATAAAAAGTTTGCTCCGTTCGTTGCTGCAGAAACAAAAATGGCAGAGTTCACATTCCGTGCTGTGTTCCTCGGCGTTTTAATGGCTGTAATGATGGGAGCCGCAAATGCTTATCTCGGATTGAAAGCTGGAATGACAATCGCTGCAACTTACACAACTGCTGTCATCGGTATGGCAGTTCTCAAAACAATGAAAGGCACATTGCTTGAAGAGAATGCTGCCCGAACAGTTGGATCAATAGGAGGGAATGTTGCCACGGGCGCCATCTTTACATTACCTGCATTTTTTATCGCGTCAATTTGGAATCCTTTCTTCTCCATAGAGCATTATATTCTTTCCACACTCATGCTTGTCTTTGCCGGAATTCTCGGTATTATGTTCGTTACAATATTGCGTCGTGTTTTGGTTGAAGATGTTGATCTTCCTTTCCCCGAATCTATCGCGGCAGCGGAAATCCACAAATCGGGACAAAGTGGCGTCCAGAATTCGCGGTTCTTATTTACAGGGATGGGTGTCGGTGCATTATTCAGTGCTTTGGTCGAATTCAAGTTCATCGCGGCAGGATGGCAAAAGATAGTTTCGCTATCCAAAGGTGTTTTAATGCTTCGCGCACCGGGCATGAATCCCGCGTACTTCGGTGTTGGTTATATCATCGGTCCGAAACTTGGAGCGATCAACTTCAGCGGTGGTGTGCTTGCGTGGGGATTGCTGACGCCGATCATCGCCTTCTTTATTCACCGTGACAATCTGGGCGCTGTGAGTAATTGGACTGCTGAACTTACATCAATCTGGAAAAATTATGTCCGGTACATTGCCATCGGAGGAATGCTCGTCGGCGCTTTTTATACTTTATATAAAATGCGCAACAGTCTATTCACCGGAATTACCCGTTCATTTTCCTATATCAGGAAATCGAGTTCGGATGATGCAAGCATTTTGCGAACCGATAAAGACATCAACATCCGATGGTCTCTTTTGGTTATAGGAATTATCGCTCTCATTATGTTTTTCATCTTCAATTACTTTACGCAGAGCTTCTTGCCCGCCGCAGTTGCCGCAGTGGTGATGTTGTTTCTCGGTTTTGTCTTTGCCGCTGTATCCGGTTATCTCGTCGGTATCATCGGAGTAAGCAATAACCCAACAAGCGGACTTACGGTTTCAGTACTTATCGTTGTGGCTTTTCTTATGGTTGGATTAGGGATGACAGGTGTTGCCGCCATTGCCGCCGTTCTCGGTGTTGCGGCGTTTACCTGTACGAGTGTTTCAGTCGCCGGAGAAATGATGCAAGACTTGAAAGCAGGTCATATCCTCGGCTGCACGCCATGGAGAATGCAGGTTGGTGATATTTTCGGAGTGAGTGCGGCAGCTCTTGTAATGTTTTTGATCCTTTCGCTGCTACACCTCGGTGATGTGAAGCAGGTTGTAAGTAATGAATTTGATAAACTCGATAAAAGTGGAATTACTTCCATTGAGTATAAAGGATCGAACGCTGAGTTGAATGGAAAAGTTTATACGGTTGACGAAATAAAACAATTACCTCCTGAGCAGCAAAACGATATCCTCGGTACGCGAGCAGGATTCGGTGGAGAAAAATTACCCGCGCCGCAAGCAAGCTTGATGGCTGTTGTTGCACGAGGAATAGTGGAAGCAAAGACGGAATTTATTCTTATCCTCGTGGGGATGCTGATGGGTTGCGCGTTCATCATGATGCAAGTAAAAAGTCCGATGCTTATCAGTGTCGGGATGTATCTTCCGATCGATACTTCATTTGCAATCTTCGTTGGCGGATTAATGAAAGGATTACTCGATAAGATTGCGGAGAAGCGAAAGTTAGATACCGGTACAAAAGAGAAGATGAATAATATCGGAGTGCTGCTTTCTTCCGGTCTCATCGCAGGTGAAGCGTTACTCGGATTATTGTTTGCGGGACTGGCATTTGCCGAGATCAAGCTGTTTCATATGTTTGAAGAACCGATGTATATATTGAGTTTAGTTTGCATTACTATCATAGGAATTATGTTGATTAGGATTCCATTGAAGAATGTTAAATGATATAATTTATCTACTAAAACATTATCTTTATAAATATGACAACGTTATTTTTATTTCTATCTTTTATTATGGCTTCATCAGACATGACAAATCAAACTGCACTGCAGAAGTTCATTCCACCATCTATCGATTGCTGGAAAGCATCCGATTCGTCACGCTTATATACAGGAGAAGAAATATTCGATTACATGGATGGCGCAGGTGAAATCTATCGTTCCTACAATTTCCAGCAACTCATCGTTCAGCGATATGCTTGTCCGGATCAAGAAGAAATTCTTGTTGAGATTTTCGATATGGGATCCGCACGGAATGCTTTTGGTGTTTATACGTACATGCAAGGGCGGGGAACCAGAGTAAATATTGGTCAGGATGGAGAATACAAGATGGGCTTGCTTTGTTTCTGGAAGGATAAGTACTTCGTCTGTATCCGAATCGAAAAGGAGAATCAACAAGCATCAAAAGCAGTTTTCGATCTGGGAAAAGTAATCGCACGCGCTATTCCAACGGAGGGGAAACGACCGGATATCCTCAAACATCTCCCGGTTAATAAATATGATGTAAAAAGCTTGCGATATTTCTACAGGTATGAAATGCTTAATATACACTTCTACATCGCTGATGGGAACATCCTTCTTCTTAATGACAGCACAGAGGGTGTTCTCGTCAGGTTGAAGGATGATAAAAGTTACTTTCTGCTTGACGGTTATCCGGACAAAGAACAAACCGATTCCGCTTACGATAGTTTCCTTACGCATTATATGCCGGACAGCAAAGGAGAAGGAATCGTTAAAACCGAAAACAAAAAATGGACAGCGTGTGTGAAAGAGAAAAACTATATCCTTATTATATTCGACGCACCGACAAAAGAACAAGCAATGATTTCACTCGACACATTCAAGAGGAGATTACCATGACACATATTATCACTCGACGGGATTTTCTTCGCAAGACGGGCGCTGCTGCGCTCATAGCCACCGCGGGGGTACCATTATTCGCAAATCAAGCACTGGAAAAGAAATCAAAGGTCATACTTATTCGTCACCGGAACATTGTCGATAAAAACGGAAAGGTCGATCAGAAGATTTTTGAGCAAATGCTTGACGAAGCAATGGTAAAACTGTTCGAAACGAAAACTCCCGAAGCGGCATGGAAGCAGATCATTAAGCCGACGGATATTGTGGGGATAAAATCGAACATGTGGGAGTATTTACCCACACCTGCAGAAGTTGAGAACACGCTGAAATCACGACTCAGGGCTGCCGGTGTTCAGGAAGCGAATATAAGCATCGATGACCAGGGCGTGTTACGCAATCCCATTTTCCTCAAAGCTACGGCACTGATCAACGCACGCCCGATGCGGGCGCATCATTGGGCAGGTGTGAGCGGTTGTTTGAAGAATTATATCATGTTCACTCCCGAGCCGTCGGATCTTCACCCCGACTCGTGCGTTGATTTGGGAAGTTTGTACAAACTTCCGATAGTGAAAGGTAAAACTAGGTTGAATGTTTTATTGATGTTGACGCCGCAGTTTAATTGTCTTGGACCTCATCATTTCGATAAAGAATTTGTATGGCAGTACAAAGGATTGCTCGTTGGCACTGATCCGGTAGCACTCGATGCGGTGGGATTAAAGATAATCGAAGCAAAGCGGCGGCAATATTTCAAAGAAGATTTGCCAATACGTCCGGCGCCGAAGCATATCGCAGCAGCTGAGCAGAAACACGGAGTTGGTGTAGCTGACATGAACAAGATTGAGCTTATCAAGCTTGGGTGGAAGGATGGAGTGTTGATCTAGCAGTGAAAGTACGTTTAAGGAAATAAAAGATAGGAAGAAACAATAACAAAGAAACCCAAGAGGAGGTTGGACTATGAAAAACGGAGAAGAGGTAAAAAAGATTGAAGCGTTACGGGAAGAAGTTGAGGAACTGAGGAAAGAACTTGAAGTAGTTCGCGAGGCGGGCAAAGCTCTTGAGCTGAAGCTCAAGGCAATAGAGGTAGAAAGCGAAGGGTGGCCGGCTGAAGTACGAAGGACTCAGGAAGCGAAGCGGAGGAAGAAGCAGCCAGCGCAATGGAGGAAGCGTAGGAAGCAATGACACAATGAACAGGCGCAATGGACAATTGGAGCCGAGCAGTGACACAATAAACCCGCGCATTGACACAATAAAGCCGAGGAATGACATAATAAACCACCACAATGAAACAATAGACTCAAGCAATGAAACAATAGACTCAATCAATGAAACAATAGATTCAAGTAATGACACAATAAAGCCGAGCATTGACACAATAAACTCAAGCAATGGCACAATAAAGGCGAGCATCGACAGAATAACCTCCCGCAATGAAACAATAAACTCAAGCAATGGCACTATAAAAATAAATGATACCTCGAAAGCGGCACAAAAAGAGGAAATGATAAAAAAAGTGAAGGTTAGGGTGCGAGAAATTGTGGTGAAGAAGCATAAAAAAGGAAAGATTATAGATAGAAAGATAGAGCGGCTGACGGAAGTATTGACGATGTTAGCAGGAGAAGAGGTTAAGATAACGCGAGCCGAGTTGGTTGCGCAATTTGGCAGTACGGCTTCTACGATGCACAGGGAAATGAAGATATTAAAGAAAGCGGGGTTAGTGCGTTTCCGGGGAAGTAGGAAGAGCGGAACGTTTGTGCTTCGGAAGCAGGGAAGGAAATGGTAGAGATGGGCTGAATATGACACACCCCCGCCTGCCAAAGTCCCGCAAAGCGGGATGCGGCGGGCAGGCCTAAATCCCCTCTCGACAAAGTTAGGGCTATGAAAGAGGGGATTTTGCAACGGTTGGTTTGAAGCTGATGAGAAATTTGTGTAGATTCCTACCATCGAGAAAAATTTATTTTATTATTTTAAATGTTTGCATCTACAGAATTCATTGAACTGAATCGTCGTTTCGTTCCGCTAAATGAGGAAGAGCAGCGAGAGGATATGGCTCTTTTCAGTTATACTCGCGAATTATTTGGACGTGAACCAGGACTTGGCTGGAATGATCTACTCGATAAAAGATTAGTCGTTGTTCTCGGAGAACCTTACAGCGGTAAGACATGGGAATTTGAGCGGCGTGTGGACTTAATGAGAAATGAAGGACGCTTTGCTTTCTTTATTCGGCTAGATAGATTAATAGATCAGTCTTTGGTTGAAGCTACTGGTACAGATGATTACAATTACTTTGAAAAATGGCTTCAAAGTAGTAGCGAAGCATTTTTCTTTCTTGACTCGGTCGATGAAACAAAATTCCGGAAACTTACCGATTTCTATACAGCATTGGATCGCTTTCGCAACGACGTTGGCACAATTAATCTTTGGCGAGTACGGATTTTTCTAAGTTCACGGATAAGTGAATGGCAACCAAAGAACGATCTATATGAGGTTTCCCGTCGCTTTTCGCTACTAGCCACCACAAAGGAAAAAGCCCGCACTCCAATTGCACAAGGAGATCAATCTGATAATCAAGATGGAATCATTGTCGTCCAAATGGAACCTCTAGATAAAGCTCGGGTGGAAGCTTTCACTCAAGCAAAGAACATTCCAGATGCTGATAAATTTCTTTCTGCATTAGAAGAGCATCAAGCATGGGAGTTCACCAGAAGACCAGGCGATGTAGTCGACATACTTAAATTTTGGAAGGAACAAAAACGGTTTGGTTCACTTAGTGAACTCATAGAGCATGATATTCGTATTAAACTACAATTACCGGAACGTGATAAGGACTCGCTGTCTTCCGACCAATTATATGAGGGGGTAAAATCACTCGCTGCAGCCACAATGTTTTGTCGCCAATTTAATTTCAAAATACCGGAGGATAATTCGGATAGCTTGGCACTAGATGCTAATAAGTGTTTGCAAGAAAATTGGAGCAAACAACAATCAAGTTCATTACTAATGCGCCCTCTTTTTGACAGCGCAAGTTATGGACACATTCGCTTTCACCATCGACGTATTGCAGAGTATCTTACAGCACAATGGTTGGAAGATCGGTTGCGTGACCTGCCCCCAATTTATGTACCAATTGGAATAATAGTTAAAACCTTGTTCAGATACAATTGGTTTATCTGAACAGGTAGTATTGTTTCAGGTGCCG
>Ga0315286_10000841_pt1 | contig 26843 bp, 25 predicted proteins | sample YL17G10_0_MG_FD_205038 | JGI IMG/M metagenome (GOLD analysis project Ga0315286, IMG submission 205038) | Sediment microbial communities from Yellowstone Lake, YNP, Wyoming, USA - YL17G10_0 | ecosystem: Environmental > Aquatic > Freshwater > Lake > Sediment | place: USA: Wyoming | collected... | reverse complement strand
GCCTGGACGAGGTCGACCTCATAGTCTTCGACGAGGCGCACAGGGCAACCGGGGACTACGCATATGTCTCCATCGGCAAGAGGTACTCCGAGAGTGGGAAGCTTGCCATTGGCATGACCGCTTCCCCCGGCTCCGATGTCGACAAGATCGCGGAGGTCTGCGAGAACCTGGGCATTACGGACGTCGAGATCCGCTCGGAGCTCGACGAGGACGTCGTGAAGTACACCCAGGATGTCCAGACAGAGTACGTTTCTGTCAATGTCCAGGAAGGCATGTCCAAAGTCACATTCCTGCTCAAGCAGATAGTCGACGAGCAGATCACCAAACTCCGAGGCTGGGGCTTCCTGGACCCGAAGAAACCCACGACGACCCGCGACCTTCTTGAAGCTGGGAACGTTATCCGGGCGAGGCTGAACTCCGGAAGGAAGAACTTCCAGGTGTTCAGGGCTGCGAGCACGCAAGCCCTGGCGATGAAGATCAACCACGCCGTCGAGCTGGCCGAGACGCAAGGTAAGGGCGCGCTCGAGAACTACTTCGACAAGATAGTCAAAGAAGGGGCCGTGAAAGGGGGCTCGAAGGCCTCGAGGGACCTGATCAAGGACTCGAGGTTCCAGCAGGCCAGGACCTTTCTCTACGGCATGGAAAGGGACCACCCGAAGCTGGAGAAGATAATCCCGGTCCTGAAAACGCAGTTCCTCTCAAAACCCGATTCCAGAGTGATCGTCTTCACCCACTACAGGGACATGTGCGATACAATGACTCAGACCCTGGAGAAGGTCGAGGGGTTCCGGCCGGTCAGGTTCGTCGGCCAGGCGAGCAAGGGCGAGGATATCGGATTGAACCAGAGAGAACAGAAGGAGATAATCGAGAAGTTCCAGTCGGGGGAGCACAACATCCTCGTCTCCACCTCGATCGCGGAGGAGGGGCTGGACATACCTTCGACGGACCTGGTCGTGTTCTACGAACCAGTTCCATCCGAGATACGCACCATCCAGAGGAGGGGGAGGACTGGCAGGAGACGCGCGGGAAAGGTCATCGTCTTCGTCACCAAGAACACCCGAGACGAGGCTTACCTATACTCTAGCCGGAAGAAGGAGATGCAGATGCGGCGGGAACTGGACTCGCTGAGAAGAAGGTTGCGTGTGCGGAGAGGCCTCCCTGACTTGCCAGCCGCGCCGCGAGCAGCGCTTACCCGTCTTCAGATGACCGACATGATGAAGCCCGAGTCCCCGAAGGAGGAGCTGTCCCGCACGGTCTCGGAGAAGAAGGGGCAGCGGTCACTTGGCCATTTTCCCGAGAAAGGGAACGCGCTCGTGGTGTCAGACCGGGTAGAGAAGACGGGGCTGAAGGACGCGCTCGCCGAGCTAGGTTTCGCAGCTGAGGTGCAGGATATCGAGAACGCGGACATCATCATTTCGAAGAGGGTGGCTATCGCTTTCAGGACAGTGCAGGAGTTCATCGAGGGGATTTCGGACGGTTCGATGTTCTCGTACCTGGCGAAGCTGAAGCACGGGTACCTTCACCCGATACTCATTGTCCAGGGGAAGGCGGAAGGAGAGGGAATCCAGGCTGGGAACGCGGCGGTTTACGACGCGCTGAGCTCGCTCCTGTCGGAATATCACATGCCCGTGCTGTCCACCTCTGATCCCGAGGAGACCGCATCCGCGGTCCGCTCGCTCTTCAGGCAGGAAGAGGCAACGCAGTCCAGCGCCAGAGGCCTCCAGACCACACTGGACGTCCCGAGCAGGCAGATGTTCCTAGTACAGGGGCTGCCGAACGTCTCGGCCACTCTGGCCCAGAGACTGCTGGAGAGGTTCGGGAGCGTCAAGGGCATCGCAGACGCAGACGTCGAAGAGCTTATGAAAGTCGACGGTATCGGTAGGGTTATTGCCGAAGGCATTCATACGGTGCTCAGGAAGAATTTCAGCCAGGGGAAGGATTAGTTGCCCACGAACAAATGTCCGCTATGCGAGAGCGCGTGCATAGTCAAGATAGTCGCGACTCAGAACGAGAAGTACTGCGAGGTCGATGTCTGCAAGATGTGCGGTACGATGTATCCGCGAGGACGGGACGTCGTGAAAGTGCAGGCCAAACCGAAAGTGAAGAAGGCCAAGGCTCCCTTGAAGAAACCCAAGAAGAAGTGAGCCAGCAGTCCCGAGACTGCATTCCCGGCGCGGGCATGAAGGTCAGATAGTTTTATGAACCTCATGGCCATACGAGTTGACCTGAGTACGATGGAGTTCAAGTTAATCGAGAAGAAGAAGGACACCATCAAGGTGGAGATCAAGGACGCAGATGAGACTCTGATTTATCCTCTCATCCACGAGCTCCTTCATGACAAGAACGTGGTCGACGCCAGGTACACCACTGGCCACCCGCAGCTCGACAAGGCGACCCTGACGGTCACAGTGAAGGAAGGAAAGCCGCAGGCGTCCCTCAAGAAGGCAGCAAAGTCCTTGGCGAACCAGTTCCTGGAAGCGCGCCAGCTGGTCGAGAAACAGCTCGGCTAGGGAACGATAATGTTCTTACGCTGCCGGGTCATGCAGATGTTGCAATGAAGGAGTTCGAGCTCGGGCTGGAGGTCTTCCTCACAGGAGATGGTGAGGGACTCGGTGGCAAGCTCAGGACGACGCCAGAGGATTTCGTGGTGGACGAGATCTCGATCCTTCCGCCTCCAGACCCTTCAGGGAAGTTCGTGATAGCGAAGGTCTGGCACCGGAACTGGGAGCAGAACAGGCTGGTCCGCAGGCTGGGGACCAACCTACATGTGGGGCGAGCCAGGATAGGCTTCGCCGGGACCAAGGACGGCAGGTCTGTTGCGACGCAGCTCATGTCCTTCAACGCGCCAATGGAGGACGTGCAGGCTCTTGAGATCCCAGACGTGAAGATACTGGATGCATACAGGGCGAAGAGGATGATATCCATCGGCGACCTGATCGGGAACTCTTTCCAGATCCGGGTCGGAGACATAGATGCTGCGAAGGATGCAAACGGCATATGCGGCTTTGTGAGGGAGGAACTCGATAAAGTGGGCGGGTTCCCGAACTTCTTCGGCATCCAACGATTCGGTTCGGTCAGGCCCATAACACATCTGATCGGAAAGGATCTGATCAGGGGCGATTTCGAGGGGGCCGTCATGAGATACGCCGCCAACCCATCCGAGAACGAGGATTCGGAGGCCAACGACGCCAGGCGCGCCCTCCAGGAATCGAGGGACTTCGAGAAGGCGTTCAATGAGTTCCCGATGAAGCTCAGTTTCGAGAGGATGCTCATAGGTTATCTCAGGGACAACCCTGGAAACTATGTTGGTGCGCTTCGCACGCTTCCATACAACCTGCTGATGATGTTCGTGCACGCGTATCAATCGTACCTGTTCAACCGGACCCTCAGCGAACGTATCCGGTCCGGTATGTCCATCTCGCTGCCCGAAGTCGGGGACGTGATCCTTCCATTGTCGAAGACCAATGTGCCGGATCACGACAATCCGATACTGGTCGGGGAGGACAACCTTGAGAAGGCGATCAGGAACGCAAAGGAGGGAAAGGCGTTCGTCAGCGGGCTTCTTTACGGCACCGACTCCTTCTTCGCTGAAGGGCGGATGGGCGAGATGGAACGGTCGGTCATCGCCAGTGAGAACATCGCGCAGAAGGATTTCCAGATCGTCGGTCTGAGGGCGGCGTCCTCGAAAGGGACGCGACGCGAGCTGCTCGCACCGTGCAAGGACCTGACGATAGTGATAGGGGAGCGAGAAGCGAGATTCAAGTTCACCCTGAACAAAGGCTGTTACGCGACCACGCTGCTCCGCGAGTTCATGAAGGCCGAGATCATGCAATACTAGCGCATCACGGCTTTCCCCGCTTCGCGACGTCCTTGATGTATCGGAGCATCCTCTTCTCGACATCTGCTTCAAGGGGCGGATCCGTCTTGTGGGTGCGGAGCAACTCCTGGCATCTAACGGCTGCCCTCTCCCTCAAGTCCTTCTTAGGCTGTGCGGTCCAAGCCGTCCTGGCACCCCTCCACAGAAGAGACGGCGAGAAATGCTCCTTCCTGAAATACTTGAGCGTATGCGGATGGCTAAGGTATGCCCCCTTGAGGGCAACGGAATCGATGACATCGGTCGCCACAGCCTCATCTGAGACATCAATTCCCCTAAGGATCCGCTTGACTTCGCCGCAGAGGTCGTTGTCCAGTACCGTTTTCGTGAAGCTCGCCGTGAGACTGGACTCGATGCTCCCAGCAGCGTCGTATATGAAATCGAACCCGGAAAGCGCGGCCATCAGCAGGGTGCTAGCAGCTTCCGCCCCAGCCTGATAATCCGCCAGCATCGATTCGGTGTTGCCGCCCGTGCCTCGCGAGGGGAGCCCATAGAATCTGGCCAGTTGGGCAGTGCCCGCCATCACGAGACAGGCCTCGGGTGCGCCAAGGGCGATGGAGCCGGTGCGCATGTCCATGATACTGGAAACGCTGCTGTATATGGACGGCGCCCCCCTCCTTACCAGTTGGGCGACAATGACAGAGGCGAGTATCTCCGCATTCTGCTGGACAAGCAGGCCGGCGATAGTAGCCGGAGCAGTCCCGCCCGCCATACACTCCGGCGGGTAGAGACAGGGCTGCCCATTCCTAGCATAGATTATCAATCCCTCCGTGGCCTCCTTGGACAAGGTCAGTGGACTGACGGGATTTGCGAAACCAAGCAGTAGGGGCTTTTCGATCAGCTCGTCTCGCCCACCAGCAACTATCGAGGCCATGTCCAGGCTCTGCTCGGTGCCCGCCTTGCCCCAGTTCCAGCCGTCCATGGTCTTGGTCGAATGCTTGAAGCCAAAGAATATCTCCTGAAGAGGTGCCAAGAAGTCGGGTACATCCCTTGGCCAGCAGGCCCAACCGGAGTGATCTATGAAAGGCAGGGCGTCCGAGAGCTTGAAGAAGTCCTCCGCATCCTTCAGGGTTGCAGGCCTTACCACGCCGTCGAGGCCCTCTACCTGGACGGCGGTTCCGACCGTGCCGAGGTGGACCTTGCCCTCCCCGAAAGCGAGCGATTTCTTCTCGTCCCTCGAGTACAGCTTGAACTTTCGAGGCGCGCTTTTCAGGCATTCCCGGACGACCCTCTCCGGAATCGTGGCGATATTGGTCTTCTTGTCAAATTTCGCGCCGGCACCGATGAGGAGTCCAGTCGCTTCCGACTCCAGAACGCGGATCCCGGTCTTCTCGAACACTCTGATGGTCGCCGAATCGAGCTTCTCGAGCTCAGCTCTCGTAAAGGGCTCAAATAGCATCTTCATGAACGATACCCCACTTGGATGGCGTTGCTGGACACAGGTTAATGCGTACGTCCGTTATCTAGGAATCGTGTCGAAGAGGACGAAGAAGGCAGTGTTGACTTGTCCTCAATGCGGTTCTGCGGACCTTTACTACGAGACGGCATTCATAACAGGACAGAAGTACCACTGTAAGAAGTGCGACTACGTGGGTTCGTTCGTGATCGAAAAGGATATAGAAATGGAGGGTCAACTACCACCCATCTAAATGGGTGGCTTGTAACTATGCTCCATCAAGTTTCGAGGCCTGACATCATGGCACGCTACGATTGGCTGGTTGACTTTGGGGATGCCGCCCCTCAGATACCGTCACGGTATCAGCAGCCGGCTCCCGCAGGAAGGCTTCACAGGCATCCTATCCGCCCCGTCATTGCTGACGACTTGCCCGCAGGAGCAAGTTTTGGAGTGTGTGCACTTCAACCGTCTTTCTCCCATTACTGTGAGTGTCTTGCCAACCGAGGTTGGCGGCACACGCAATACCGAAAAACATACAGACTGGGGCGGAATAAATACTTGATGCTCCAATGTAGAGTCCGTCCGATGAGGACCATGGTGGCAATGGGAGGTCTCCTTGGAGGGAGTTACCTGAAGCGGAGAGGTAGTCTCCGCCTTGTTCTCCAGGACTAGGCGAACATCGGGCCTGCTACCATGCCCTTCTCGGCGTCCTGATCCAAGACCTTGATGATGGCCTTCTCGAAGTCGGCCATGGAGACTATGTCCCTGTTCTCCCTTATGGCGAACATCCCTGCCTCGGTACAGACGGATTTGATGTCCGCCCCGGTCGCACCTTCCGACTTCGCGCCCAGCTCCTCTAGCTGGACGGTCTTGTCCAGGTTCATGCGCCGAGAGTGGATCTTGAATATCGCGCTCCGGCCCTCGAAGTTCGGGAACGGTATCTCGATGATCCTGTCGAACCTTCCTGGCCTGAGCAGGGCCTCATCGAGGATGTCGGGCCTGTTCGTCGCACCGATGATCTTGACCTCGCCCAGCGGGTTGAAGCCGTCAAGTTCCGCCAGGAGCTGCATCAGAGTCCTCTGGACCTCGCGGTCCCCTGAGGTCGCGAGCTCCAGCCTCTTGGCACCGACGCTGTCAATCTCATCTATGAACACTATCGAGGGGGCCTTCAGTCTTGCGAGGTCGAAGAGCTCCCTGACGAGCCTCGCGCCCTCACCGATGTACTTCTGGACGAGCTCCGAGCCCACGAACCTGATGAAGGTCGCGTTCGTCTGCCTCGCGACCGCCTTTGCGAGCAGGGTCTTGCCTGTCCCTGGCGGACCTACCAGCAGCACGCCCTTTGGCGGGTCGATGCCTACTTTCTTGTAGAGTTCGGGCCTAAGCAGCGGGTCTTCCACGGCCTCCCTGATCTCCACGATCTGCTCCTGCAAGCCACCGATCTCCTCGTAGACGGTATCGGGCTTCTCGATAATCTCGGCGCCGATGACGAGCGGGTCGAGAGATGGAGGCAGGACGCCCATGACTGCGAGCGTCTGCTTGTTGAGGGCGACTCTCGCGCCAGCCAGTAGTAGCTCCGGCGCGACGTAATCCGATGTGCTGACGATGAAGTCCGGGCCGGTCGAGCTCTTGACCACGACCCGGCCATCCGCGAGGATGTCCTTGATCTGACCGATGATAAGGGGCGGAGCCTTCAATCTCTCGAGCTCGGCCTTGAGCCTCTTCATCTCCTTCTGGAGGCGGATCAGTTCACCCTCGACGAACCTCTTCTCGCCCTCGACTCTTCGGGCTTCTTCTACAAGCTCCAAGTTCCGTTCCTCAAGGACCGAAATCTTGCGGTGAACCTCATCCAACATTGAGCCCTGTTGGTCGTTTTCCAATTCGTTGCACCCCGTTTTTTAGGACTGAATTATATAAGGTTAAATACTCTATTTATTCTTTGGCTTCCTGCGTCAGAAGTGTGATTTTAGGTGATTTGCGAGCTCTGCGGAAAGGATGTAACCTTCCTCAGGAAGGTTACTATCGAAGGCGTCCAGCTTCAGGTCTGCACCGAATGCGCAAAGTTCGGCATAGAGGCTAAGAAAGAGGCTCCGAAAGAGGACGCGACCTTGCCGATCGTAGCGCAGCGACTCGAGTCCAGGGAGAGGAGAGGCAAACCGACGGACGTCTACGACGCGGGCGGGAAGGACGAACTGGCCGACGACCTGGGCAAACGCATACGCGACGCGCGCTCCAAGAAGGGTATGACGCACAAGGAGCTCGCCATGAAGATAAACGAGAAAGTCACCGTCGTAAGCAAAGTCGAGACCGGGGAGATGAGGCCGGATGACAGATTGGTCAAGAAGCTCGAGAGGGAACTTGGGATCAAGCTCAAGGAGAAGGTCCCTGAGACACTGGCCGGAAAGGAGTCGAAGTCAGGATCGCTGACTCTCGCTGACCATATAAGGATGCAGAAGGGGAATGAGAACGACTAGGGCCGACTGGAGAAGGAGTCCCTGTTCAGGATGTCCGCAGTGGCCCTCTCTATGAAGGAGTTCTCCACGCTGAGCCCATAGTCCGAAGCGACGAGCAGGGCCGCGGGCTCGACGTCGATACCCAGTAGCTCCTGCTTCTTGTTGACCCTCGAAACGACCTCTCTCTTGGGCACGGACTTCGCTTTAACGATCCTCTCGACTATCTCCGAGAACAAATCCTGGTTGCGTTTGGCAACGTTCTCAAAGATATCATTGGTCGGCTTGTAGTCCAACGGCACTTCGATCTCTGCGCAATCGAATGTCGGGAAGATGTTCCCGTTCTTCCTCTGGAGGAACCCGTCTGAGATGCCCGCATCAAGAAGCCTCTGAGCATCCTTGGGCGAGAACCATCTCAGGTCCATCGAGGCCGAGAAGACGAACTCTCTCTCGGTCAAGAAATCCTTGCCCTTACGTCTGAACAGCACCGCTATGCTCCTCTTAAGCTCGCTCATTTCCCATCATTCTCCCGTAATCCCCCGAGACGATGTAGTCGGCTCCGAGCCGCTCCATGCTTGAGCGCTCGTCGACAGGGGCGAAGACTCCAAGGGAGAATCCGAGTTCCTCCTTTGCTGCCACAGCCTCACTGGCCAGCTCCATCGGGACGACGATGTCCGAGACACCTATCTCAGCCACGTCCCGAGAAAGGTCGAGGAAGGCCCTGCCAGCAATGTGTGGGTCAAAACTCACGATCCCATCCCGAAAGTCTACTTTGAAGGTAATATTCTCTGAAAGCTTAAAGGCTCCTCTCAAGTCATCAAGGCTCTGCAAAGTCGCGGTGCCGATCACGCACTTCTCCGCACCGGTGATCAGCATGTCGATGACGTTCGAAGCGAACCTCACGCCGCCCTCGTAGAACGTCGGGATCTCCTCACATATCTCCCGCGCGACGTCGAGCTGCGGCTTGTTGCGTGCGATGCCGTCGAGATCCGCGATGTACACCTTCTTGAATTGGTCCGATAGTTTCGACGCGAGCTCTGACATCTCGTCGAGTGCATATGTCCGACGAATCAAGGTGCGGCCTTCGAGTTCCAAGTAGGGTACAACGATCATCAGCGGGTCCGAGCTGACAACAGCTATGATAGATAAATCATCCTGCGTATCACCTGTTTTCATCGTCCGCGGTCCTGGAGCCGGTCTTCCCCCCGTCTCGCACTTCACGTCAATCATCATGGCTGCAGATGGAGCCAGAAAGCACCCCATTCTAGGCCCATTAATCAGCGCCAATGTTTATATAGAAGTGCCAACATAACCTAATCTCCAGCCGCATTACCGAGTTGCGGAGAATAAGCAGTCCAGATGGAAAGAATGGAGGTATGAAATTGATTGGTCAGACACCGATTTTTATCCTGAAGGAAGGAACCAAGAGAGAGAAGGGAAAAGGCGCACAGTTCAACAACATCAGCGCCGCAAGGGCGATCGCCGATGCGGTCCGAAGCACCCTTGGCCCTCGAGGCATGGACAAGATGCTCGTGGACAGCATGGGAGATGTCGTCATAACGAATGACGGCGTGACGATTCTGAAGGAGATCGACGTCGAGCACCCGGCTGCGAAGATGCTTGTCGAGGTCGCAAAGACGCAGGACGAGGAGTGCGGAGACGGAACGACAACCGCGGTTATCCTCGCCGGAGAACTCCTCAAGAAGGCGGAAGCGCTCATAGAGCAGAACGTTCACCCGACAGTCATTTCCGGTGGTTACAGGCTGGCCGCGCAGAAGGCCCGTGAAATCATGGACAATGTCGCAATCTCGACTTCCCCGAGCGACACGGAGACACTCATGGATATCGCTCGCACAGCCATGATATCGAAGAGCGTCGCCGCGTCCCGTGACCTGCTGGCAGATGTCGCCGTTAGGGCGGTATCGGCCGTGGCCGAGAAGAGAGAAGACGGCACCATGTATGTCGACGATGACAACATCCAGGTCGTCAAGAAACAGGGAGGCTCGATGGACGACACCACGATGATTGCAGGCATCATCGTTGACAAGGAAGCGGTCCACCCGGGCATGCCGAAGAAGGTCGAGAACGCGAAGATCGCGCTTGTCGACTCCGCCCTGGAAGTGAAGAAGACCGAGATCGACGCCAAGATCGAAATCACGGACCCATCGCAGCTGCATGCGTTCCTCGACGAAGAGGAAAACATGCTGAAGAAGATGGTCCAGATCGTCAAGAAGTCAGGTGCGAACGTCTTGTTTTGCCAGAAGGGCATCGACGACCTTGCTCAGCACTACCTGAACAAGGAGGGCATCTACGCGGTCCGAAGGGTCAAGAAGAGCGACATGGAGAAGCTGGCCAAGGCGACCGGCGCCAACCTCGTGACGAAGCTGGACGACCTGAACAAGGATGATCTCGGGATCGCGAAGCTCGTCGAAGAGAAGAAGATCGCAGAGGACAGGATGACTTTCGTCACCGGCTGCAAGAACCCGAAGGCCGTTTCCGTGCTCATAAGGGGCGGCACGGAACACGTGGTCGATGAGATCGACAGGTCACTGAACGATGCGATCAGCGTGGTCTCAGTGGCAATCGAGGACGGGAAGGTCGTCACCGGAGGCGGCTCGACGGCGATGGAACTCGCCATGAGACTGAGGGAGTACGCAGCCTCGGTCGGCGGCAGGGAGCAGATCGCAATTGACGCGTTCGCAAGCGCGATGGAGATCGTCCCGACAGCACTCTCGGAGAACGCTGGACTGGACTCGATCGATGTGTTGATCGAGCTCAGGTCGGCTCACAAGGCAGGCAAGAAGTACGCTGGGATCAACGTCTTCACCGGCAAAGTGGTCGACATGAAGAAGTTCAAGGTCCTCGAACCAATAAGGGTCGGAAGGCAGGCAGTCAGCTCGGCGACCGATGCAGCTGTCATGATACTGAGGATCGACGATGTGATCGCCTCGAAGGGCGGCGCAGGCGGCGGCAGGGGACCCAAGGGTCCGGACATGGGCGACGAGGGCGGAATGGACTAAGCGCTCTGCGCTCAAACCCCTTCAATTTCTTTGATTCGGTAAAGGCCTTATGTGAGGAGAATGCGCTCCGCGCTCGAAAACGAAACTGGTCCCTGGAGGCGAATGGAACATGGCAGAAGAGGAGACCGAAGAGGATTCCCCCGATGATGGAGGAACATGCGAGCTTATCCCGCCAGCCATCCAGAAGACCATGGATGGGAAGGACAGGAAGATCGCTGAACTGACGGACGACCTCAAGCGCCTCCAAGCGGAGTTCGAGAACTTCAAGAAGCGCAACGAGAAGGAATGGAGCGAGAGGGTGAAGTTCGCGAACCAGTGGATCATCGCGGACCTTCTGATGGTCCTGGACTCCTTCGACAGAGCAATGGAGGATACGAAGGAAAGCAGCGACGCCGACTCCCTCAAGGACGGCGTCCAGAGGGTCCAAAGACAATTCATGCAGATACTCGAAAGGGAGGGCCTGAAGGAGATAGACACCAAGGGCGAGTTCGACCCCTTCCTGCACGAGGCGATCACGAGAGAAGAGAAGAATGATGTCGAGGATGGGAAGATCCTCGAGGTCTACCAGAAAGGGTACGTCCTGGGTAACAAAGCCCTTAGGCCGGCCAAGGTGAAGGTCGCCAAGAGGGCAGAGTTGGAGCAGCCACCGGTCAAGAAGGCCGCAAAGGCTCAAGACAAGGCAGAAGAACCCGACGATGGGCAGTACGAAGTCAAGTAGAGGTGAATTGGCATGGCAGAAAGAGGCAAGATCATTGGAATAGATTTGGGGACGAGCAACTCGGCAGCGGCAGTCATCGAGGGAGGCAGACCCGTGATCATCCCGAGCGCCGAGGGGACCGCATTCGGCGGCAAGGCGTTCCCATCATGGGTGGCATTCACGAAGGATGGCCAGGTCCTGGTGGGCGAGCCTGCCAGGAGACAGGCGGTCTCGAACCCCGAAGGGACCGTGACTGCGATCAAGCGGAAGATGGGTCAGGACCACAAGACCAGAATCCTCGGCAAGGAGTACACGCCGCAACAGATCTCCGCATTCATACTTCAGAAGATCAAGAGGGACGCGGAAGCCTTCCTCGGGGGGAAGGTCGAGAAGGCGGTCATAACCGTACCTGCCTATTTCAACGACAACCAGAGGCAGGCGACGAAGGACGCGGGAGTGATCGCCGGGCTCGATGTCGTCCGGATAATCAACGAACCGACGGCGGCGGCCTTGGCCTACGGACTCGACAAGGGTGGGAAGGACCAGAAGATCCTCGTCTTCGACTTCGGGGGCGGTACGCTCGATGTGACGATAATGGACTTCGGAGGGGGCGTGTTTGAGGTCATTTCCACCAGCGGGGACACACAGCTTGGCGGGACCGACATGGACAACACGCTCGTTGAATACATCGCCAAGGAGTTCAAGGCTGATACTGGCATCGACATAACGAAGGACAAGACGGCGTCGCAGCGGGTGCGCGAAGCGGCCGAGAAGGCCAAGATCGAGCTGTCATCAGTCATCGAGACGGAGATCAATCTGCCTTACTTGAGCGCGGACCAGGCCGGCCCGAAGCACTTGACCATGAAGTTGACGAGAGCCAAGCTTGAGGAACTCGTCAGGCCCATCGTGGAGAGATGCCGGAAGCCGATGGAGCAGGCAATCGCGGACGCGAAGCTGACCCACGAGCAGATTGACAAGGTGATCCTTGTTGGCGGGCCCACGCGGATGCCGATGGTGCAGAAGTTCGTCGAGGACTTCGTCGGACCCAAGATACAGCTCGGAGTCGATCCCATGGAGTGCGTCGCGATGGGCGCGGCCATCCAAGGGGGAGTGCTCGAAGGCAGTGTGAAGGACATCCTGTTGCTGGACGTCACCCCTCTGTCGCTAGGTGTCGAGACCCTCGGCGGGGTCTTCACGAAGATCATCGAGAGGAACACGACAATACCCACGAGGAAGTCCCAGATATTCAGCACCGCCGCTGACGGCCAGGCTGATGTAGAGATCCATGTCCTTCAGGGGGAGCGCCCGATGGCGCCGGACAATGTGACCCTGGGCAGGTTCCATCTAACGGGCATCGCGCCAGCCCCGAGAGGCATGCCCCAGATCGAGGTCACTTTCGACATAGATGCGAACGGCATCATAGATGTCAAGGCGAAGGACCTTGGGACTGGCAAGGAGCAGAAGATCACGATCACCGCGACCACCAAGCTCGGCAAGGACGATATCGAGAGGATGGTAAGGGAAGCGGAGAAGTTCGGCGACGAGGACAGGAAGCGGAAGGAGAAAGCAGAGCTCAAGAACCGGGCAGAGGCCAGGGCTTACGAGGCCGGCAAGATCCTCGAAGAGATGGGGGACAAGGTCCCGTCAGAACTCAAGGAGAAGATAACGAAACTCGCTGATGAGCTCAGAGCTGCACTCGCCACGGACGACTCGGTGAGGATCAAGGAGAAGCTGGACGAGCTCGAGAGGACGCTCCTAGAGATCGGCAAGAACATCTACGGAGCTGCTGGGCAGGGCTCACAGGCTCCTCCACCGCCTTCGGAACCACCGGGCGGGGAAGCTGGCCAGGCTTCGGGCGGGGACAAGGGGTACGTCGACGCCGACTACAAGATCGTGGATGACGAGGACGACAAGAAGAAGGACAAGTAACGTCCTGGGCCAAACCTCTTACCCTTGAAATCATTTCCTCGTCGCGGGCTTGGACAATGAGGCTCAAGAATGGCTGCTAAACGTGACTACTACGATGTCCTCGGCGTCTCGAAGGGGGCTTCTCCGGAAGAGATCAAGAAAGCCTACCGAAAGCTGGCCATGAAGTACCACCCTGACCTGAACAAGGAAAGCCCCAAAGAGGCCGAAGAGAAGTTCAAGGAGGTCTCGGAGGCTTATGAGGTCCTCGCGGACCCCGAGAAGAAGGCCAGATACGACCAGTTCGGACTCGAAGGAGTTCAGAGCACGTTCAGGACCGGAGGATTCGATTGGTCCGATTTCACTCACTTCCAGGACATAAGCGATATCTTCGGGGATTTCGGAGGAAGCCCGTTCGGAGGAAGCATTTTTGAACAGATCTTCGGTGGCATGGGCGGAAGGGGGATTCGCCAAGAGGGCCGCTCCCTCAGGTACGACATCGAAGTGACGCTCCGGGACATCGCAACTGGTGTGGACAGAGATGTCCGGATCCCGCACACGACCACATGCCCCACGTGTGGTGGCGCGGGGGCGAAGAAGGGTGACTACAAGACCTGTCCCACCTGCAAAGGCTCCGGGCAGGTCCAGAGGACCCAGAGGAGGGGCAACTCTCAATTCGTGTCCATTGCCGCTTGCCCGACGTGCAGAGGCTCGGGGAAGCAGATCATGAAAGCCTGCCCGACATGTGGAGGATCCGGGGCTACGCAGACGACCAGCACCATCAGGGTATCAATACCGAAGGGCGCGGATGAGGGCATGCGCCTGAGGATAAGAGGAGCGGGGGAACCGAGCCAGAATGGCGGGCCCACCGGAGATCTCTTCATAATCGTTCACATCGCGGATGACCCCGTGTTCAAGAGAGAGGGCAGCGACCTCTACGTTGAGGCCCACTTGTCCTTGGTTCAAGCGGCTCTAGGAGATGAGGTATCAGTGCCGACCCTGGAGGGGACCGCACTGGTCACGGTCCCACCTGGCACTCAGACTGGGACCGTGTTCAGGCTGAAAGGGAAAGGGTTGCCAGACATGAGAGGTCACGGCAGTGGAGACCAATTCGTCATGATGACGGTCGTCACCCCCACCAAGCTCACCCCCGGCCAACGCGACATCCTCAGGCAGTTCCAGGAGGCGAGCGGCGAGCCCGAAGGACCTGGATCGAAGAAGTCCGTCTTCGGCGGGTTCAGGAGAACCTGAGCAGGGATACTTCGACAAGAGTTATTTATCCAGAGTGCCATAGATAGCCACCAGATGAGACTGATTGGCCTTCTGACTGAGGATCCTCGGACGTATTTTGAGATTCTGGAGGTTCTCAGGAAACAGGACCTCAAGTTCGTCTCCCTTGACTTCTCCGACCCCGCGCCCGCAAATGTCGGGGTCATCATAACCACTGAGCACGAGAAGGACAGGATCCCATTCGACAGGATAGTGACGGATCCTGACCCTGATGCCGCAGTCGCGAGGGCCAGACTGATGCTCTCTGCGGAATGCGAGGTCAGAGACATAGTGATCGGCATCGATCCCGGGGTGCGACCTGGATTTGCGGTCCTGGGAGATGGTGCAGTCCTGATGAGGTCCCTCGCCAGCACGCCAGAGTCGGTCGGTGGACTGGTCGAGGATGTCGTGAGGGAATACCCCACAGCAAACGTCGTGGTCAGGATTGGCAATGGAGACCGGACAAATCGTAACAGGACATTCAACAAGCTGTGGGACGAAGGGCACAAGCTAGAGATAGTGGACGAGAGAAACACGACGACGAAATCGCAGACCCCGGACGAAGATGCCGCGGTCGAGATAGCCATGACTCCCGGGTACCGACCCGCGAAGAGGCAGGAAACCAACCCATGCCCGGGTGAGATAAGGAACATCCAGAGGATCAGTCGGCTCGAAAGCGAGGGATCCTTGACGGTCTCGCGGGAGCTCGCCAGGAAGGTAGCGCTCGGAGAACTCACTTTAGGAGATGCTATAGAGCAGATGAGGAGCCCTGGCAACGGACATTAGAACAAGTGCTTGTCAGTCACCCTAGCGCTTCCGCCAACGCCACAGGTAATGGTCTTGATCCCGAGCTTCCTTATTCGTCCTTCGACCTTCTTGACGTTCTTGGGCTTGGTATTCACATAGACCGTCGCCCCAGTGTCTATCGAGAAGTATGCAGGTAGACCCTCCTCCCGCATCTTCCTTACCTCGAGGATCACCTTCACAGTCTCTGGTCTCCACAACATCATCTCGTCGACGCTTGTCATCGTGATGCCGTGAAGGATGAGAGAATCGCGTTCGGCCAGCATGCCGATCCTCCGGATGTCCCGTTTCTTGATAGCATTCTCCATCTCCGCGAGAGACTCGTGCACGAACGCGAGCCTGGAATGGAAGAATGGAGAGGTGAGGACGGCCCGGTGCGCGTTCTCCGTGTACTTGAATGCCGGGATAAGCGCGACAACGATGCCCATCTGGAATTCCTCGGAGGCGAGCTGGTAGGCGTACGACTCCTCGTCCTCGAAGCCTGCTTTCCATCGAGAAAACCCGCCGGTCACCGACCTCGTGGCCGAACCCGCCCCTCTTCTCGCAATGACGGACACCTGCTCAAGCGTCAAGTCCAGTCCGACGGCATCCGAGGCAGCGACAGCCAATGCCGCGAAACCGGAAGCGGATGCGCCCAGCCCGACATTGGACGGGAAGTTGTTCTTTGATACCATCTTGAACTTGTCCTTCACCCGGCTCCTACGTCGAACCTCTCTCACTACGTCGACGACCCTCTCGAGCTCCCTTCCAGTCAGCTCTTTGCCATCGACTGACGCCGTGTCCTTCTTGAACCTGCCGAACTCGATGGTCGTATGGGACGCCGTGGGAGATGTCGCCACCGATATCGAATCGTGAAAGGGAATCCTGAGCCTCTCGTTCCTCAGTCCATGGTACTTGATCAGACCTTGGATCGGATTCGCTATCGCAGAACTCTTCATCTCAATGCCTCAGACATCGAACAGCACGGTTACAGTGCCCTTTGCATCATCGAATTCCAGCCTATGATATGTGATCGCCTTGACAACGGCATGCTTCGAATGCCTCTTCTCATCGAATTTCTCACCCCAGACGAGAGCCTCGAGGCTCTTCCCATCTGTCTTGACATCGAACTTGCTCAGTACTAGGTCCTCCGTCTCGTGGAGGAACAGCAGCTCCTGCAGAAAATCGACAAGCAGCTGCTCTCTGGACTCCGCGGTCAAGGTGACCTCCAGCTCGCCCTTCGGCTTGACCTTCGTGACATCGGTCATCAGGTCGAACATCGCGTAGGCGGCGTTCCCGAACCGTTCCCCCAGGTCCTTGCCATATGCTTCTACCATCGCGTCAGCGGTATGCTCGAGGAGCCTGTATTTCACGGCAGGAAAGAGCCGTGAGCGGATATATCAAGTCTGTCCTTTCAGGAAAACATCGTGGTAGTAGTCGCATTGAGACCCGATTGAACAGATGGCGCATTTGGGTTTCCGGGCGGTGCAGACCGCCCTACCATGCTCTATAAGGTTGATATGGAAGTTGTAGTACTCTCTCTCAGGGACCAAGACTGCGAGCTCTTGTTGCGCGCGCTCGCGCGATGTCCTCCCCCCGAGCAAGCCGATTCTCTTGGTTACCCTGTGAACGTGCGTGTCCACGGGAAATGCCGACATCCCGAGCGAGAACAGCATCACGATCGCCCTGGTCTTCGGGCCGACCCCTTTCATCTGCGAGAGCCATCCGTCGGCCTCGGCAGGGGTCATTCTCTTCAGGAACTCGAGACTGAGCTGCCCTCTCGTATCATTGATGAACCTGAGCACGTCGATGATTCGCTCTGACTTGATGTTTGCGAGCCCACCGACACGGATAGCTTTGGCGACCTGCCTACGATCGGAGCCCATAACATCTTCCCAACGAGGGTAGGCCATCCTGAGAGAGCGGTACGCCCTGTCCCTGTTCACGTCGTTGGTATTCTGAGAAAGGATTGTAAGCATGAGAGTGTCGAGTGGGTTGGCCCTTCTCCGACCCACTTCCTTCCTGCCGTACGTCCTGGTCAGGATCTTGTCTACTTTCATGGCCCTGGTTCTCAGATCCTTGGCCGCACTCGCCTTCGCCTCCTGAACGGGCGAAGACCCTCCGCTCTTGTCCAACACGTTGGCCCATATTCAAGTGAAAGTTCATATACCACACTGCTTTTGTTTTCCGCGTGAACATCTGCGTCATTGGCTGCGGGGCGATAGGGACAACCATCGCCAGAGCCGTCGAGTCGATGCCTGAGATCGAGAAGATGTATCTCACGGACAGGTCTCAGGAGTGCGCCGCAAGACTCCAGGAGAAGTTTCCCAAGGTCAGGTTCGTTCCCGACATCGTCCCTATACTGAAAGATGTCAAACTCGTCGTGGAGGCCGCGAGTCAGGAGGCCGCGAGGTGTTTCGTCCCACTTGTATTGTCGGCAGGGGTGGATATCCTCATTATGAGCGTGGGGGTCCTCCAGGACGAGGAATTCCAGAAGGATGCGTTCCGTCTGGCGAAGCTGAAGGGAGCCAAGATATTCATTCCGAGCGGCGCCGTCGGAGGCATAGATGCGCTCTGCGCTGCGAACATCGAGGCGATCGATGAAGTCACTCTGACCACCACGAAGCCGCCTTCGGCATTCGGTACGAATGCCTATCTCGAATCGAAGGGCATCAAAGCCAGCGAACTCCGTGAGAGGACCGAACTGTTCAACGGCACCGCCCGAGAGGCAGTGAAATACTTCCCCCAGAACATCAACGTCGCGGCCACGATATCGCTCGCTGGCATCGGCTTCGAGAAGACACGGATCAGGATAGTCTGCGATCCCGCCGTCCTCACCAACGAGCACCACCTGAAGGCCAAGGGCAAGTTCGGAGAGCTGGATGTCGTCACCAGGAACGTGCCCTCTCCCAGGAACCCTAAGACCAGCTACCTAGCTGCACTCTCAGCGATCTCCGCGATCAAGAAGATAGTTGGGAGCACATGGGTGGGTGTGTGACATTGGCGACCAAGGAGAGGAGGATATTCTCCGAGCTCAAGACCGACGTAGAAGCCATCATCCTGAAGAACGCGACGGACCCAAACCTGGATCTGAGCTTCTTCTACGCGACCGGAATAACGAACGGTCTCTTTGAGGATTCTGTCGCCATCATCAGACCCAGAGGCGTGGAGGTCCTGACATCTACGCTTGAGGAACTTAGCGCAAGGGAATCTGGCGTGAAGACGACAGTCTACGCGACGCGGAAAGAAGCGGCCGCCATGCTGAGTAGGAAGCTCCGCGGGATGAAGAGGATCGGAATCAATTCGACGGAACTGACTCACGCGAACTACCTATCCATAAAGAAGTGCGCGAAAGGAGCGAGGCTCATAGACGTCTCACAATCGATAGCTGCTGCACGTATGAAGAAGGACGCTGACGAGCTAGGGCGGATCAAAAAGGCATGCGACATCGTCTCCAAAACGGCGGATCTGATCCCCGAGTTCGTGAAGGCCGGAATGGTGGAGACGGAGGCTGCCGCGGAGATCAACTACCGCATGATGAGGATGGGTGCGTCAGGGCCGTCATTCCCGACGAACGCATCTTTCGGTCCGGCCACGGCTGAACCGCACTACTCACCTGGGGCAACGAAGCTGAAGAAAGGTCAGCTGGCACTCTTTGACTTCGGCGCGGTGTACAGGAGATATGTTTCCGACCTGACAAGGACATTCGTATGTGGAAGGCCCTCCGCTGCGCAAAAGGAACTACACGATGTCGTGCTTAGGGCTCAGATCGCTTCCATCGAAGCTATCCATGATGGCGTTCACGGGAAGGAAGTCGACATGGCAGGCAGGAGGATAATAGACTCCTCGAGATTCAAGGGGAAGTTCACGCACAGCACGGGCCATGGCCTGGGCATGTCCGTCCACGATCCAGGTTCGATCTCGTCTCAGCGGGACATGGTTCTCAGGGAAGGGATGGTGCTCACGGTCGAACCCGGAGCATATGTAAAGGCCTTTGGAGGCGTTAGGATCGAAGACGACATCCTTGTCACGAAGAAAGGATGCCATATCCTCACATCCTCCTCGAGGGACCTCATCAGCCTCTAGAAAAGCGATATGACCCTGACATCGAACAGGCTGTGGGCGACCTCGTCCACTGCATAGATGAGTACGACTCCCAGCAGCGAGATGACTATCGCCGCTAGCCAGTCATCCGTAACCGTCAGCTCGTCCACCAGGACGAATCTCACGACCACAATGAGCAGGACGAATGCGAAAAGCAACCCGAGCTCACCAATGTTCAGGTTTCCCGCAGCGTCCCTGAAGATAGGTATCAGCACGACCGCAATCAGGGACACGAAGACGAGCCTCAGAGCATAGGTACCACTGCAGGACCAGTCTCGGCTCACGAGCGCTCCGCTTGCGAAGAATATCAGTGCGACAAGAGCGATTGTCACCAGCAGAAGTATCATTTGATCTATTGTCATTTACTCGCCGTCCAAGCTACGCTGTATCCGGAGATATCACTTTCGCTCCTGCTTTCGGTGCTTGCGGGGGATGGCGAGCACCTCACGGACCTCGAAATTGAAGAAGCCGTTTGCATGAGCAGGCCGGACCACGCAGGCGGTGTCCGCACCCGATTCCGTACCTCCGACCGCGATGACCTCCACGTCACCACAGGGTATGGCCCCGTTGTCGGCCGCCATGATCGTGATCTCGACACAGACCTTCATCCCCTGCCCGAAGAGTGCCCTCAGAGCTTCGGCTATCGCTTCAGTCCGCGACGAGCCACCAATCTTCTTGTTGATGCCGCGTTCCACTCCCGAGAGCACATGGGTAGCGCGGACGACCTTCGCGCCAGCGCCAGTCAGGTCCTCCTCCGCTTTCCGTGACATCTCGCATTCGCCCTCCTTGGCGGCTCCACAATGCTCGGTCACGACCACGACGTCAACGCCCTTCCCCTTCAGCTTCGCAACAGCCAGTTCGCCGGTCTCACCAGTCCCGCTGGCCACGACTACATGCTTGATGTCGCCCTTTCTGATTCGTTCCGCGACCGCATCCAAGACCTGATCCGTGTTCTGCTTTCCCGGGGAATCGAAATAGACGATGGAACCCTTCTGCATGATAATACCGTGCCAGCATACACAGGAGTGGATAAATCCCTTGCGCAGTCCTGCAACCATCTGAGTAAAGAATTATCTAATGAGACCTAGCTTCGGGCGATGTGGCGACATTCTACAACGAGGAGTTCTTGGGTCACATCCAGGAGCCCTTTCATCCTGAGTCTCCGGAGAGGCTGAAGGGAATAATCCAGATGCTCCAGCGTCACGGACTCTGGAAGGACATCATAACATCCAAGACCGGGAAGCTGGAAAACCTCCTTCTGGTACACGATGAGAACTACATAGACTTCATCAAGACCTGCGGTGAGTGCAACCTCACCATGGACACTCGAGTGCACCACGAGACGTACGACATTGCATCTCTCTCGGCCCAGTGCGCTGTCGACGCAGCGGTCTGGTCCAAGGAGCACACGAAGCCCGCGTTTGCGCTAACGCGGCCCCCGGGACATCACGCTGGCCCAGCGTATGGGATGGGATTCTGCTATTTCAACAACATATCCATCGCCGCGAGGTACCTTCGGAAGCATGGTGACAAGAAGATAGCCATCATCGATGAGGACGTGCACCACGGCAACGGCACTCAGGAGATATTCAAGGATGACCCCTCCGTCCTCTACATCTCCACTCACCAGCTCGAGATATTCCCAGGCACGGGAAAGGTGACCTACGTCGGAGAGGGACCAGGGGAAGGTTTCACTCTCAACATGCCATTTCAATCAGGCTGCGGCGACTCCACTTTCGACGTGGCCTTTGCTGAGGTGATCAAGCCTGTGGTCGAGCAGTTCGAGCCCGATGCGATACTCGTCAGCTGGGGCGTCGACACACACTACAGAGACACGCTCGCATCCCTGACCCTTTCATCGCAGGGGCATCTGAGGCAGGCGGCCGAGCTCGTCAAACTCTCAGAGATCTGCGACAAGAGGGTAACATTCATGCTGGAAGGTGGGTACGATATTCCGGCGCTCTCCGAGGTCGTGACCGGGGTGATCGGCGCCACCGAGGGCGTTGATGTACCCCAGGATTTCACGGACGTCATAGACAACAGCTGCCTGGGCCGGCCAACGATACTCCGATGCAAATCGATCGCATCGCAGTATTGGGACTTCTAACGCGGGCTCAGCTCTACCGAGGACCCATCTCGGTTCGTCGGCTTATGCTTCTTCGACGTGAGCCTGATGTCGTGCTCCTTCCTAACGTCCTTCTCCAGCATCTCGAGCAGCTCGCTGAGGGCCTTCAGCAGGCTCCAGTCGACAGACCTGACGAAGAACAGTTTCCGCTTGGTTGACAGCCTCCCGTGGAGGCTGTACTTCGATTTCAATCCCTCTTGGTGGAACATGGTCACGTGGATCGTGAACATCAGAGGAGGATCGATCTTGTTCACATTCTGCATGACCTTCTCGATCATGCTGTACATCTCGGTGTAGACATCAGGGTCGCCCTCTTCCAGACCGGTGATCTGAACATAGACCCCCTCTTTCTGCTTGAGACTTATGACCTGCTCCATGAGGTCGGCCTGGGACACGACGCCGACCAGCTTCTCACCCTCAACAACAAACACGACCGAGATGCTGTTCTTGATCATCGTGGACGCGACCTGTGCGAGCGTGCTGCTGGCGGTCAGGGCTATGGCGGGCCGTGACATCACGCTTCCGACAATCACTTCAGGAGCGTCCCTGTCGTGACCTCCCCAGATGACTCCCGGGACCTTCGCGCCGGACCTGGAAGACCACAAAGTGTCCATGACCTCGGTCATGCCGATCACGCCGATCAGCCTGAACTCGTCATCGACGACGGGGACGACCTTCTCATCGAGTGTCTTCATCAATGTCTGGGCTTTCCTGACGGTCTCCTTGTCCTTGACCGCTTGCGGGCTCGCGGTCATGAAACTCGCGACCTTCCTGTCCTTGAGGTCGTCCACTTGAGGCAGTATCTTGATGATGTCGGTCCTTGAGATGAATCCCACGACCTTCCCCGCGCGCACGACGGGCGCCCCTCTCACGCCCGACGAGATCAGCTCCTCGGTCGCGCTCGTAAGAGGCATGTCCTCCTCAATCCGCGGGCAGGGCTGCATGAACTGTTCGACTTTCGAAGTGAACGGAAGGCGGCGTCGTGTGAGGAACGAGCTATACGTGACGCACCCGATCGGCTTGTCTCCGTCCAGCACCGGCAGCTCCCTCAGCCGGGTGTTCTTCATGGTCGAGATCACTTCAGCGATCGTCTCGCCCTTCTTGGCGTATGTGGCTTTCGATGTCATGATGTCCTTGACTAGCAGTCGGTTCAGCTCAACTCCGTCCAAATCGAACACATCCGGCAGGAACCCCAGTTTCGAAAAACCTGGTAGAAATCCTTTCGAATCCACTATGCTTTACCCCTCTAAATACTTTCTATCGCTCTAGGTTCGGTAGCCATTTATATCGAACGTCCAATCTGGTACAGTGCAGGTAAGATTGGACCAATTGCGGATCCTGCGATGGGCGATGGGGGACTGGGATGGCGGAAACAAATGAGGACGATTCTGGTTGCCTAGAACCGACGACACGTACCGGCAGGAGCCTCCCTACCAGGACCGGCACGATAAGCGGGAAGGGGTTCCACACACTCGATGATTTCTCCGTGAGGGGCAAGAACGTCCTCCTGCGAATCGATATCAACTCACCCGTTGACGAAAGGACCCTCAGGTTGGTCGATGGCTCCAAGATCAGGTCCTCCGTGCCAACGGTCAGGGAGCTCATGGACAGGTGCGCAAAGACGGTCATACTGGCGCATCAGGGCAGGCCGGGAGACTATGACTTCATACCGTTGACCGAGCACGCCGCATTCCTCACGCAGTACCTCGGGAGGCGCGTCAAGTACGTTGACGACCTCTTCGGAAGGAACGCAATGAGCGCGATCGAAGGATTGTCTGATTGCGAATGCATCCTGCTGAAGAACGTCCGAGAATTCCCAGAAGAGCAAGAGGAGAGGGCTCCCGAGGAGCACGCGAGATCTGAGCTCGTCAAGGCCCTCGCCCCCTTGTTCGATCTTTTCGTCAATGATGCCTTCGCATCGTCTCACCGATCCCATGCGTCCTTGGTGGGTTTCACGGCGGTGCTTCCATCCGCCGCAGGGAGGCTGATGGAAGGCGAGGTGAAGACCCTGACCCGGGTGTTCCATGAACCGGAGAGGCCATCCACATTCATCTTCGGAGGGACGAAGTTCGTCGACGCACTACCGGTGATGGAGAAACTGGCGGAGCGCCCGACGGTGGACAACATAATCATCGCTGGCCTTGCAGGGTATTCGTTCCTCTGGATCATGGGCAAGAAGATCGGGACCCAGACCGAAAAGCTGGCCAAGAAAGATATCACGCCCGAGATCGCTGACAGGGCCAAGAGGCTCTTTCAGACCTACGGTGCCAAGATACATCTTCCCGTGGATGGAGCGATCGGGGTCGACGGCGTTCGAAAGGAGTTCGCACTCGAAAGGCTGCCCGATGATGCTGGTGTGATGGACATAGGGACCCAGAGCATCGAGGGATTCAACAGGATCGTCATGCTCTCGAAGACCGTCTTCCTTTCGGGTCCTCCTGGAGTTTTTGAGAAGGAGGAATTCTGCAAAGGGACCTTCGAGATGTTCAAGGCCATCACGGAATCCGAGGCTTTCTCCTGCATGGGCGGTGGACATTCCAGCGCTGCGGCCAACAAGTTCGGCGTCCGCGACAAGATATCCTATGTCAGCACGGGCGGAGGCGCTCTCGAGAGGCTCATGCTCGGAAAAGAAATGCCGGTGGTCGAGGCCCTGAGGGCCTCAGCCAAGAAGTTCTGAGGGCCTACCCGTATGGGAACCCTTTGTTGCCCGAGCCACCGAGGATTGTCCCGCCAAGCGACCTGGCCCTGATAATCCCGCGGACAGGTACTCCCTCTATCTCATTCAGGCTGCTCTTGTTGACGATGACGACCACAAGCACGGGGACCCCTTTGGCCTCCTTTATGTCCGCGATCGCCCCTTTGATCGTCTGGCCTGTGCTGAGAACGTCATCCACGATTATGATCTTCTTTCCGTCCCCCACGCTGGCGAAGTTCGAGCTGAACGCACCGCCCGACTCGCTCTCCGCATGCGGTCTGTAAACCCCGAAATCGATCCCCATGAGCTCCGAGAGCATCGTGGCGAATGGCACGCCGTTTATAGATACGCCCAGGACGACATCCGCATCGACGCCCCTTTTCATGAGCTCCTCGAGCGCGATGTCGGCCATCAGCTCCGACATGACTCCCACGCGGTACCCGGAGACCCCGACTGACCTCCAGCCTATCTTCACATCTGACGGCGGGAGGCCCTCGTAGCCGTACTCCAGCAGATAGTTGACGGTATCAACTGAGAGATGCAACTCGTCGGCGATTTCTCGAACGCCCAGGCCTTTCTTCCTGAGCACTTTGGCGTTGCCTGCCAATTCCCTGACATCTACCATCTTATCACAAGTCAGAGATGCATCATGTCCCAATATTAACCTTGCGACTGCTAATCCCCTCTAAGGATTGGACCATAGCAGTCAGGGTCTTGTTGAGTGGCGCATCCAGCCCATGCTCCTCGGACAGCCTCCAGATCACTCCGTTGATCTGGTCGATCTCCGTCCGACTCCCCCTCATCACGTCTTGCAGCATGCTCGAAAGGTTCCTGGCGGTGTCTCGTGCCACCGCGCGCACACGAGGGTACATGCGGGACTGAGGCAACTCAATCCCATGTGCTCTCGCGACCCGCTCGCACTCCTTCGACACCTCCAAGACCAGACGCGAGACTGCCCTGCTCTCCAGCAACCTGCCGTTGGGGACGCGCAGGATCGCTGTGATGGGGTTTATGCAGGCGCTCACGATGGCTTTCGCCCACATCTCGGACTTCATGTTCTCGGAGAAGCGGGAAGGGATGCCGCTCTCGGCAAAGACTCCCACTATGTTCTTGGAGTAATCTGGGTCCAACTCCGAGCCTATCATGGTTCTGCCTAAGCCCGAAATCCTCACTTTCCCGGGAGATACCATGGTCGAACCCATGGTTGTGGTCCCTCCGAATGCCATGCTGCCCTTCCATTCCCTCAGTGCCTCAAGGTTCCCGATGCCGTTCTGCAAGGTGAGCACGGCGGTCTCGCCAGTCACCCAGGGACGGCATTCCATTAGAGCGCTCCCTGTATCGTAGGCCTTAGTCGTAATCAGCAGCAGCTCAGGAGGAGCTGCACGAGAAATGTTGGTGAACGCCGGGAGCCTGACGGTCCTGCTTGAATCCCCTTGAAGGACGAGCCCTCGCTTTCGGATGGCTTCGACATGGGGTTTCCTGCCGATCAGGAAGACATCGTTCCTTCCTGCAAGCATGCCTCCAAGGGCGCTTCCAAGAGCTCCTGCACCGAAGACACAGATGCGCATGTGCTACGAAGTAGGATGCGCGGCTATTTGTGACTTGTTCCACGCTTTGCTGCCTCGGCCACGATATGGGCCATCCTGACCGGCTCCGGCACCCGGGATCTCAAAGTGTGCTTCGCGATCTCCAGCGCCTGTCCCGGTGAGACCTTGTGTCCAGGAGAGATGTAGACTGGCCTGCTCCGACCAGGTTTGGCAAGGGAGTATCCGATGACATTTCCGTCCATGACAACCTCGCGAGCCCCGCCCACCACTCGATCGGAGACTTTACCGCAGAGCAGCTTCTTGGCCACGCCAACGACCGGGACATCGAATACGACGCCCAGTTGGCTGGCTATCCCGAAACCCTCCGGATGCAGGGTGCCGTTGCCGTCGTACATGATGACCGTGCCCTTCGGGATGTCGTTCATCAAAGGGGCTATGAGGGGTATCTCCCTGAAACCAAGATACGTGGGCACATACGGAAACTCGGAGTCCCCCTCGGTGGCGCGTCGAGCGACCTCGTCGAGGGTCCTGTAGTCGAGCGTGACCATCGCCGCATAGGCGCGTGAACCATCGTAAGCGACATCAATTCCGGCGACCCTTTCGATCTCGTCCTTGCACTCATTCAGGAGGAGGTGACTCTTCAGACGCTTCTGCCGGTTCTTGATCCCTACTAGAGGCTTGGGGTTCTTCGTCTTGAAGTCCGTAAAAAGGACATTCCCGAAGTCGGCCACCTCCATCCCCTTCACCTCAACGCCCTCTTTACGCAGCAGCCTTCTCTTCTTGAGGGTGCCGCCTCCGGTATATCCCCCAAGGCGCCCATCCGACTGGACCACGCGCCTGCACGGCACCCTTATGATATCGTCATTCTTGCTCATCGCAAGACCAACGAACCTGCTCGCCACTATGTCTCCGAGCGCCTTCGCCACGGCCCCATACGTCGTGACCTTGCCCATCGGAACCTGCGCAACTAGGTCGTAGGTC
>Ga0315286_10000840_pt1 | contig 26844 bp, 28 predicted proteins | sample YL17G10_0_MG_FD_205038 | JGI IMG/M metagenome (GOLD analysis project Ga0315286, IMG submission 205038) | Sediment microbial communities from Yellowstone Lake, YNP, Wyoming, USA - YL17G10_0 | ecosystem: Environmental > Aquatic > Freshwater > Lake > Sediment | place: USA: Wyoming | collected... | reverse complement strand
CTAAATAATAAATTATGCCTATGCCTAATAACATCAAGGCATCACTGCCGCCTATAATAATAAAAGTCTTTTTTGCTACGGCATCAGCAGTGTCTCCTCCCATATTAATGAGAAGATATAAAGTAAAACCCAAAAAACCCCAAAAGACCAACAACAAAATGAGATTATTAGAAAGGACTGCTCCGATAGAAGCAATTGCAGTTACAATAATATAAGTATAATATTGAAAAGGACGCTGATTTTCTTTCATGAAGCTAAAAGAATAAATTATAATGAGTAGAGTAAATACCCCGATAGCTAAAGCAATAAAGCTATTTAAAGGGTCTAGCTTAAATAAAGGGTAAAAAGAATTCATGCTCATCCCAGTTCTAAGATATTATTAGCAATGGATTTAGTATGATGGAAAATCTGCCCGGTAAAATCTAACAGATTTAAAAACATATTTCCTGCCCGGGGATCGCATGTCCCGGACATCAGCCTTTCGCTATGGGCATCTCGGTATTTTTCAATGAGTCTATCTACGTTTTCTTTACTGCATAAGACCATTCTAGAAAAATTCTTATCGTTTGTTTTTAAGGAATTCACGATATTATAAAGAGCGGTTTCTACTAATCCGTAGAGGAATCTATATTCTATTAAAGCCTCTTCGCTAAAAAGTAAGTTCTCCTGAATTTTTATTTCGATGCGCTCAATCATGTCTTTAATATAATCTCCGATTTCTTCTAAGTCTGCTGTAATATTGTTTAGGTGTGTAATTTTTTTCTTGTCCTCTTTTGAGATTTTGGTTTTAGAAATATCTATTAAGGATAAGGTGATTGTTTTTTCAAACTCGTTAACTTTACCTTCGTCTTTTAATACTCCGGATAAAATCTCCAAATCGTGCTTCATAAAACCGTCGAAGGTAGACTTCAGCATAGAAATTACTAATTCGGCCATAACTTTAATCTTTTCTCTTATAGAAATGAAATTTTCCATTTTTATAATATCTTTCTTAGGTTTTCTGTCTTCTCTTGCGAAAGTTTGATTAAATCCCAGCCGTTGAGAATTTTCTTATCCGAAGATTTATCAATCACCGTGGTTCTTTCGGTACAACAATAACAAGGGTCTACCGCTGCCAAAGTGATGGCGGCATCCGAGATAGTGCCGCCGACTGCACCTACCTTATTAGAAGCAACGTTCATGAAACTCGGAGCGCGGATCTTATGCCTTATCGGCCGATTTGTGCCGTCGCTCTTTACATAATGGAAACATTCTCCTCTGGGAGCTTCTACCCTGCCTATCCCTTCTCCCGGCACTATCTCTTTGACATTAGCGTCGATTTCGCCTTTAGGCATTTTATTCAAGCACTGACGGATAATACTGATAGACTCATACATTTCCAAAATTCTTACTACTGTCTTGGCAAAAATGTCGCCATCTTTTTCCACGATTACGCTCCAAGAAATTCTATCATAAGCGCCGTAAGGGTCATCTCGGCGCACATCGATATTTACTCCGGAGGAGCGCGCAGTAGGTCCAACCACGCACCAATCAATGGCCTGCTGTTTGGTTAAAATACCAATCCCTTTTAACCTGGCTTTTATTACCGGATCATCCATTACTGCACCGCGAAACATATTTACGGCAGGAACTAATTCATCCAGCGTCTTATTTAACATAGGGATATCTTGATCTTTTATATCGCGCCGCACGCCTCCTACCTTCATCATCCCATAATGCTGTCGATTACCGCTGATCATCTCAAAACAATCTAACACCGGTTCTCTATATTTCCAGGCCCACATCCAGACGGTATTATAGCCAATAAAGTGGCCGGCTAAGCCTAACCAGAGTAAATGACTATGTAGTCTTTCTAATTCCGCGATAATAGTACGGATATAAAGGGCACGTTCCGGCACTTGAATCTTCGCCAAATCCTCAACCGCATTCACATAGGCAAAAGGATGTGAGGTTGAACAAATCCCGCAGATACGCTCTACCAAAAAAACCCCCTGGTCAAAATGTTTGGACTCAGAAAGTTTCTCAATTCCGCGGTGCATATAACCAATAACAATATCGATATCAACGACATTCTCTCCCTCAACATAAAGACGGAAAAGCTCTGGCTCTTCTTGTAAAGGATGATACGGCCCTATGGGTACAATAACTTTATGACTCATGCTCGTGCCTCAAAGGATGTTTTCCTTCCGGCCAATCCTCGGCCAAAAGGAGACGTTTTAAATTTGGGTGTCCGATGAAATTGACTCCCAGCATCTCCCAGATTTCACGCTCAATCCACTCAGCGCCAGGGAATAAATTAGCCAAGGAATCTATCTCGGGTTTTTGTTTATTTTTAATTAAAACACACAAAGAAAAAATCTCTCCGCTTTTATCAAAACTGAAATGATAGAGCATTTCTATGCCTTGTGGCGTATCCTGGCCCGTAGCAGTCGCAAATCTTAAGTTCAATTTTTTAAATAGAACTTCTGCTGCTTCTTTTAAATCCTGCGGCTTGATGGAAATATAAATTCTCTGCGGCGTATGCTCATGCCATTCAATTATCTTATTCGTTAATTTCTCTTTGACCTCGTCTCTTATTCTGCTCATTTCTTACCCTTAACTTTCTGGATTAACTTTACTACACCGGCAATAATCGCTTCTGGTTTTGGCGGACAGCCCGGGATATAGGCGCTTACCGGCACTATTTCGTCAACCGCGCAAGGACTATTATAAGAGTCCTTAAACATTATCCTGCCGCAGGCGCAATTACCCACTGCTATCACTAAACAGGGCTGAGGTGCTTGGCTGTAAAGCTTCTTTAACCTCTCTTTTGTTTTATAATTCGGCACGCCGGTAACCAAAAGCACATCCGCATGCCGCACACTTCCTATTAAGAGTATACCGAATCTTTCTACGTCATGCCGGGGTGTGAGCAAATCCAAAATCTCAATATCGCAATTATTGCAAGGAGAACAGGCAGCGTGAAATACCCAGAGTGATTTAGTTAATGCTTTAAGTTTTAAACTCATTTTATTACCATCCCATAATAGCTAATATTACAGCTATTATAGCCAATAATGTCACCGGCCCCCAGAAAAATCTTATTGCTTGGTCAATACGCAGCCGCGGGTTAGTGTTTTTAATTAAGATAATTATCACTAATATGGCGGTATATTTACCGATTAAACTTAAAAGACTTAAATCATTGGCCCAAAATAGACTTATCAATAATAAGGGTAGCGTATAAAGTAATACTGCCCTGGTCACCTTAAATATGGCTAAGGGTAGGCCCGAATATTCAATTAAAGTACCCCCCATAATCTCCTGCTCTGCCTCAGACATATCAAATGGCACAAATCCAAGTTTAGCCTGCACGCAGAATATCATCACAATAAAAGCCAGTGCTCCTGGCCAGGAAGCAATATTTGCCCCAAAGCTTATCTGTTGATTTAAGATGGAGCCGATCTGGATACCCCCAGATTTAATGATCACCGTAATCACCGAAAGAATAAAGGGTAATTCGTATGCCAAGACTAGCTTCATTTCCCGTGATGCACCTATTGAAGCAAAAGGATTACCCGAGCTGGATGCACCGATAATTAATGCGATTGCCGGGATAATTAAAAGGTATAAGATCACAATCAGGTCGCCGACAAAACTTTCTAAAGGCGCCTGAATTGTCTTACCCAGAATCGTAGCCACTAGGCTTACGCTTAATAGCCCTAAAAACGGAGATAATAAAAAAGTTGATTTTGCGCCTTCAGGCATAATGGTTTCTTTACCCAATAATTTTACGATATCTACGAAGTTTTGATACCAGGGAGGGCCCACGCGCCACTGGATGCGTGCCGTAATTTTACGATCTACCCAACAGGACAATAAACCGATCACCGCGCTGAATAAAAACCCGGGGAAAATCAAATAATTAAATAACAATTTCATTTCTTCTTCGGCTGAATATCTTCTCTTAACCATTTACGAGAACGCACGGCTAAACTTTCACCCACAAAATAAATATTTTGCTCAGCGTTCTCTTCTATCTCTTTAACTTCTACGGCTTTCTCAGGACAGCTAGTTACACACTTAGGCTGTTTCTCGGAGAAACCTATACAATAATCGCATTTGGAATCTAAATAGGGGATAAAATCCGGAAATATTGTTCCAAATGGACAGGCAATCGCGCAGGACTTACAACTGGTGCAGCGCATTTTGTAACGTTTTAATACGCCATCGGCTTGCTTCTCTAAGGCATCGTGATAACAAGCATTCACGCAAGGCGCCTCCTCGCAATGCCGGCAGAACAAAGCAAAAGCCGCATATTCACGCAGGTTCGTAATTCCGTTATTCTGCGGATGATAAAAATAATCGCAACAGGCCTTGCAGTCCTTGCATTTGTCGCAGATGACCAAATCGATAAATAAACGCTTCATCTAATCAATCCCAGATATCAAGTATTTCCTTTAATTCTTCGTAAGTAAATACCGGACCATCCTTACAGGCATAATATTTGCCGATACGGCAATGCCCGCATTTACCCAAGCCGCAGGACATATTTTTTTCCATAGAGAGATAAATATCTTTTGGCTTAAATCCTGAATCTAGAAGTTTCAAGGTAACAAACTTCATCATTATTGGCGGCCCACAGACTATGCTAATTGTATTATTTAAATCAACGGGCAAGTCCTTCAATATCGTAGTCACCAGCCCCACATTCCCTTTCCAGGCAGGATCCCCTACGTCACAGGTAGGGTTCCCTACGTCAACGGTAGTGACTAGATCAACTTTTTTCTTCTTTGCCCAGACGGGGATTGCTTCTTTATAAATAATATCACTGGGCGTGCGCGCTCCATAGCGCAAGATTACCTTATTGTATTTATCAATCTCAGCGAAAAGACTGAAGAGTAAAGAACGCAGTGGCGCTAATCCCACTCCTCCGCCTACGATTAAGACGTCTTTACCGAAAAATTTCTCTAGCGGATATCCTTTACCGTACGGGCCGCGAATGCCCACGGATATATTTTTCGCAGCTGCGTGCAGCAAAGAAGTAATTCTGCCCACATTCATTACCGTCACATCTATTCTATCCTTTACATTAGAATCCGAAGAAGGCGTAAAAGGGGCTTCGCCTATGCCCGGCAAAGTTAACTCGATAAACTGACCGGCCTTAAATTCAAAATGTTCCTTTGGCCTTAAGACAAAGGTCTTAATTGTGGGGCTCTCTTCAATTATGTCTTCAACAGTGGCTTCTATGGGCCGATAAATATTCTTCATCTAAAGGATTAGGGCCTCTCCCTAAAGCTTCTGGAGCTTTTTTGCTAAATCTTTCAATACCTCTCGAATATCAATTTTGCCGGGGCAGACTTCAATGCATCTTCCGCAACCACAACAAGCCGGCATCCCTAAATTATCGACAAAAAAATCAAACTTCTTCATAAACCTGTTTCTTAATCTCTGTTTTCTTAATTTTAAGGGATTAGCTCCTCCGGCAACTCTGGCATAATTGGCATATAAACAGGAATCCCAGACTCTTACTTTTTCATTCTGGATTCTTTCTTTCGCATCTGCTAATAGAAAACAATGGCAGGTATCGCAAATGAGGTTACATCCGCCGCATTCAACGCAGGTAAGCATAAACTCTTGCCAAGTATCTAAACTATATCCCTGCCTGACTAATCCTTGCACAGTATCTTTGGAAACCAGATTCTGCGGTAAGAGGTGTTTTTTCAACCGCTCAATAAGATTCTCTCTTTTTGCCTTCCGCGCTGAAACTTGAGTCTCTTTCGCCGGAATAAAATATTCCTTGTATTGCTGAATGAGTTCCTCACCTTTTGTTGAACCTACTTCCAGAAGATATCCCTCACTCAAAGAAGTCAGGTTTAGATCAAAGCCTTCGGTAGGATAAGGAAGAATGTCCCAGCTTAAACAATGGCAGACTTCTTTAAAATCTGTACAATCGCTGGAAATAAAGATTGTGTTTTCTCTTCTTAACTTGTATAGGGGATCGGTTTCTACTCCTTCGCAAAATACAAAATCCTGGACTCTATGCCCGACTATATCGCAGTTCTTTACGCCGAATATAATCACCTTATCTATTTGTGCAGTAACATGTTGTTCGGCAGTAAAATAATCGGTTAATTTTTCATATGGAGGAGTAAAAAAAGATTTTAGGGGTTCGGTGGTGCGGTAGGAGTTATATATCAGGGGTTGCTCACCAGAAAGAAGCCGGTAAGAATAATCTACTTTTTTTTCTCCCTTAGCAGCGACTTCTTTTGCTACCGGTACAAATACTTTATAGTTTGAGCTTAACCGGCCTAAGAAAATACTTAATTGTGTAGAATTAATGTAATAACTGTTATTCACTTTACTGGAATTAAATAAAAGGTGGGTCTAACTTCACAAAACTAATCACAGGTTATTCCAAAAAAAGTAATTTAAATAAGAATACTCTATTTAGTAGGCGCTGTCAAGGGAAAAAGCTCAAAAAGCTCAAAAAGAATACCGGCTTACCCAGTTGTGGCTGGCTTGGAAAGCCTCTCCCTTACTAAATCACTCACCAACTTACCATCCGCCCTGCCGGCGATTTTGGCACCTGCTTCCTTCATCACCTTACCCATATCCTTCATATCCTGGGCGCCGGTGGTAACGATGGCCTCTTCGATAATTTTCTTGATTTCTTCTGCGGGTAATTCAGGGGGCAGATATGACTTCAAAATCTCTAATTCTTTGGCCTCCTTATCCGCTAAATCTAGGCGGCTGCCTTTGGTAAACTGCTCAATGGAATCCTGGCGCTGTTTTATTTGCTTTTTGATTACGGCTATTGTATCGTTGTCATCTAACACTTTCTTCTTTTTTGCAATTGCCAGATTAATCATTTCTGCGCGTAAGAAACTTAAAGTGGAACTTTTGAGCGCATCCCTGCTCTTCATTGCTTCTTTATAGTCATTTAAAATTTTTTCTTCTAACATTAATACCTCCAATTTAGAACAAGATACACTTTTTGAATTTTGACAACCTATTGTCCAAATCTGCTAATGTCAGGCGGCTGGTCTGATTTAAACCAAAACTCTCTATGTTAAAAGATGCGGCTATCGTACCATAGATAATTGCCTTTTTAAGGCCTGCCTCATTTATTTTTTTTACTTTAGTCAAATAACCCATAAAGGCTCCGGCAAAAGTGTCACCCGCACCGGTAGGATCAATTACATTCTCTGTAGGATAAGCCGGAAGGGAAAAAATAAACTTATCACTAAAGAAGAGGACGCCGTGTTCGCCCTTTTTTATCAAAACCATCGCCGGCCCTAAGGCGCGCAGGCACCGGGCTGCCTTAATCAGATTACTTTCACCCGAAAGGCTTCTTGCCTCTTGCTCATTGGCCACATAAATATCCACTTCTTCTTTTAATAGCCTTAAAAGAGATTTACGTTTACTATTTATCCAGTAATTCATACTATCTAACCCCACCAGATGCGGTGAGCGCATGTGTTCTAAAAGATGTCTCTGAATGTCCGGGTCAACATTGGCTAAGAAAATATTTTTTATCTTTTTCTGCTCCTCCGAAACAATGGGCTTAAAAGTAGAAAGCACCCCTAATTCTGTAGTTAAAGTGAGGGCGCTGTTTAAGTCTCCTTGGTACTCGCCTTTCCACTTAAAGGTTTCACCTTTACCGATCATCAATGAAGTGAGGTTAATGCCTTTTTTACGCAAGAAGTTAATATGCTTTGGGGGAAAATCCTCTCCGACTATGGCTACAAGATTCACTTTAGTAAAAAGCCGCGCTGACATGGCAAAATGAACGGCTGAGCCGCCCAGCATATGCCTCCTTTTGCCATAAGGCGTCTTCACTGTATCCATTGCTACTGTTCCTAAAACAATAATACTCATCTGATAAATAATAGAGTAATTAAAGCAATAAAAATACAATAATAACCAAAATAATATAATTTGGCTTTGTCGATGATTCTCTTCAATAGCCACAGCGAAAAAATACCGGTGATAAAACTAAAGATCAAGCCCAAAGTAAAATTCTTAAGGTCTGCCGAAGATAAAAGGCCGATATCTTTTGCCTTTAATATCACCGCACCAAAGACTGCAGGTATAGAAGCAAGAAAGGAAAAGCGAAAACTGGTTTTCCTGTCTACTTTCCTGAACAAAAGCGTGGAAATAGTGATACCGGAACGTGAAATACCCGGAATTATAGCAAAGCCCTGAGCTAGGCCTAAGATTAAGGCATCCTTAATATCTAAGACTTCGCTTTTCGCATCCATGAATTTCTTAGTCAAAATAAGGATTATGCCGGTAAAGATCAGCGCAAGTGCAACCAGCTTAGGCGAACCAAATAATCCTTCAAAAAAATCCTTACCGGTAATGCCGATGATTCCGGTAACTATTGTCACCACTATAATAAGCGATAAAGATTTTATATCACGAAGCATTTTAAATATATCTTTAAAGAAAAAAACCAGTAAAGCAAGAAGAGTGCCCAAATGTAGGACTACTGTCAGCGCAACCTCATTGCCCGTTATCCCCAATAATTTTCCTAGAATCACTAAGTGCCCGGAACTACTCACTGGAAAAAATTCGGTTACACCTTGAATAATCCCCAGAAAAATATACTTAAACATAAAATACATCCTTAATTGCCAACTCTATAAGGGTAATATCCCAATTATGATAGAGAAGTTCTTCTTTTATCGCTTCAGGGCTTAAGCCTTGGGATTTTTTGGCGGTCATAAAAGTTATCAAAATATTAAGGTTATACTCCTCGACTGCATTTAAACTAATTTTTATTTCCTTTTCTTTTTCTTCCCTATTCATAAAATAAGCAATTATAGCAAATATCAAAGGAATAGCCAAAGTAAATATTGAGCCGGTAAATAGGTATTTGGAGCTATGTCCCAATATATACGCTGATACTCCCCAAAATACATCAAAGAGATAATGGGCTATAATCAACGGTATAAGCCCGTACTTTATAAACATAAAACCAAGCAATAAGCCAATAAGGCTAACTTCAATGCCTCTAAACCAAACCGGAAATATGGCATAAGTGGAATGGCCAAAACCCCAGATCAACGCACTGACTATAACAGCCAGAATCGTATTTTTAAAATATTTTTTTATCCAGCTGATTGCAAAAAGCCTGTAAACAATTTCTTCGCTAAAACTAGCAGTAACTGCGATGGCAAAAGCGCTAAAAAAAGGTAAATAGCTTGATGATAGCTGAGTAAGCCTGACCCATTCCTTCCATACGCCCAAATATCTCTGCCCAAAATAAAATATAACCGCCTGTAACCCCAACATAATAAAAAATAAAAGATACCCTAAGGTAATGGATTTAGTTATGCCGTGGCTGAAGAATGTAGATCTGATGTAGTGTAAAAATGAGCCCTGCCTATTTTCAGGAAAAACTTCGCTATGCAGTGATTGACCGGCTAAGCCCGGCAGGATAAAAGAAAGACTGAAAAAAATAATAGTGATGATTAATTTTATTGAGCTGATGCCGAAAAATGATGCTAAATTGCTGCTGGTAGGATAACCGATTAAAATAGCCTGTAGGTTATTTACAATATTGGCCATATTAGTCAAGATAATAAATAAGCCTAAATATAAGAACCATTTTTTAGATAGGCGAAAAGCTATATTGTATTTTCTTTTGGCTATGACGAATACCGAACAGGCCAATAAAAACATAAATAAGAGAAAGGCAAAACTAGATATATACTGGCCAAGGATGAGTTGATTTTCAATATAACGGCCGAACTTCTCCGGGATATCTAGTACTCCTTTATAAAATCTTCTTATCTCAAGGCCGGAGACAGTGGCTCCGGTAAGCAGCTTTGCTACGCCTTGATCTTGCCTCCAGGGAATACGCACCCCTTTCTTCTCCCAAGAAAAACTGTAATCGATCCTTGAGTCATAGCGTTTTATCTTCTCCTCATGAAATTCGTAATTATTGAGATTAAATCCGTAAGTATTTTTTAAGAATTCTTCTGCCTTTCTCCTGGCAAGATCTTTTTCCAGCACTTCTCGCGGCTGCGCATCGTCTATTAGATGGTCAAAACTTAAAATTTCTCCTGACTTCGGGCTGATGGTGACAAAAAATTCTTCTTTTTGGAACTCTTTAAAAAATCTTACCTGCCAAAAAAACAGTTCATAATCATGTTTTTTTATAAATTCTTCCTCTACCCTTATCCCCAGCGTCTTTTGTAAGTATCTATCGGGCCAGTCATCCGTATTAAAAATAATTGCTTTGGAATATGTTTGCGTATTGATCCTAAGAGATTGAAGATAAGACTGCGCTCTTGTTAGGGCCTCATTCTTATTTACGGATAAATCCACGAAGGAAAAATAAGGATATTCAAATTTATACCAAAGCCCAAGGCACAGAATTGCTATTAGAACAAACAGAATCCATCCTTTAGCTGATATTTTCATAGTCGTTAAGAATGATCTTTTAAAAAGTGCAACAGATCCCGGGGTAATTCGGAATCTAAACTTATATTTTTATTTGTGATGGGATGCATAAACTGTAATTCTTTGGCGTGCAGGCAGATTCTTTTTGCCTTGAGAAGATAATCTCTTCTAAAAGCGAATTTTGTTTCACCCACTAACGGATGGCCTATATCTTTAAAGTGTATCCGGATCTGATTAGTCCTGCCGGTTAAAGGCGTAATCTTTAGAATACTGAAATTTTTTCTAATTTCTAAAACTCTATATTCAGTAAGGGCATTACGGCCATCGATAGGATAGCCAATATCTCCCCAATCTAAAGGAAGCTTCCCCTGCACAAAGGCAATATATGTCTTTTTGATCTTTTTTTGCTTGAATAGCTCCATCATCTTCTTCTGGGCGGATTTTCCTTTAGCATAAATAATTAAGCCCGATGTTTCCCTATCCAGGCGATGGCAGGGGTGTAAACGATAAGATAGGCCCTTGTTTTTTAAATCTGCGTTGAGAATACTGGTCAGCGTACGTTTTTCATTTCTCGGGGTGGGGATGGTCAATAATCCTGTGGGTTTATCCACAATTAAAAGCCAATCATCTTCATAGAGCACGGGGATATTCGACTCTTGCATTTAAACGATCTCAAGCATTTTATCTATCGCCTTTTTGGCTCGGCTGCGTATTTCCTCAGAAACCTTTACTTCTTCCTTAAGTTCCTCTAATGCCCACAGAATCTTCTCCTGTGTTGTGCGTTTCATATTCGGGCATACTGCCGCCTCAGTTGCAGGATAAAATTCTTTGGAGGGGTTATCTTTCTTTAAGCGATAAATCAACCCTACTTCTGTACCGATAATGATCTCTTTGGCCTCTGTTTCTTTAGCAAACTTACACATCTGGCTCGTAGAAAGTACGGCGTCAGCCATAGCCACCACTTGCGGCAGACACTCAGGATGTACCATGACCTTTGCAAAAGGATGGAATTTTCTTTCTCTTTTTATATCTTCGGGCAATATTTTTACGTGCGTAGGGCAAAAACCGTTCCATTTGATTAGTTTCTTGCCGGTTTTCTTTTCTACAAAATCTGCCAGATATTTATCGGGAACAAAGATAATTTCTTCCTTGCCTTTTAAAGCATTTACCACTGCTACAGCATTAGTTGAGGTGCAACAAACGTCCAATTCTGCCTTGACCTCTGCCGAAGTATTCACATAGCCTACTGCTGCTGCTTTAGGGTGTTTTTCTTTTAATTGCCGCAGGTCGGCTGCGGTAATCATATTTGCCATAGGGCAGCCTGAGGTTATATCAGGCATAATCACTTTCTTATCCGGAGAAAGTATGGAGGCGGTCTCAGCCATAAAATGTACACCACAGAAAATAATTACTTTGGCATCGGTTTTAGCGGCGATACGGCTTAACTCTAAAGAATCGCCCCTGAAGTCTGCCACATCCTGAACCTCCGGAAGCTGATAATTATGCACCAAGATAATTGCATTGCGTTTTTTCTTTAGTTCCTTGATTCTATCTTCGAGGTTCTTAAATTCTTTTTTAATCAACATCAATTTAGCACCTCTTCAATAATGCCACCGCCTACTACGGTATCTCGGTCATAAAATACCGCTGACTGGCCGCAAGTGATGGCAAATTCTGGTTTTTTAAAGCGGATTTTTATTCTATTAGCCAGCGGGATGACCTCTGCCGGCATTTCTTTGTGATTATACCTTATCTTCACCTTAAGGGCAACCTTCTTTTTTATCGGCTTGAGGATAAAATGCGCATCTTTAATGAAAAAGTCTCTCTTTTTTGCCTCTTCTTTTGTACCGACAAGGATGCTGTTATCCTCTGCTACTATCTTAGTCACATATAAAGGATAGCCTTTGGCTATGCCTAAACCTTGCCGCTGGCCAACAGTATAAAAAGCAATCCCCCGATGCTCACCTAAGACATTGCCCTGCATATCAATAATCGGCCCGGGTTGAATCTTGATTCCTCGGGTTTTTAAAAACTCCCGATAATCCATATGGGGTATGAAACATATTTCTTGGCTGCCTGGCTTTTGCGCCGTTGGTAGTTGGAACTCCTTGGCCAATCTACGCACCTGGTCTTTGGTATAACTCCCTAAAGGGAAAAGTATGTGTCTAAGCTGCTTCTGCCCAAGCCGATATAAAAAATACGACTGATCCTTCTTCGTATCCTTTGCTTTTTTAAGAAAATAAGTTGGGGAATGGCTAAGTTGGCGAATGGCTGAGTTTTCTATCCGTGCATAGTGTCCGGTAGCCAGATATCTCGCTCCCAAAGATAAAGTCTTTTTTAATAGCGCGCCAAACTTTATATACTGATTGCATCTGATGCAAGGATTTGGCGTCCTGCCCTGAAGATACTCCTGGCAAAAGTTCTCTATCACGCATTCTCTAAGGACCTTTTGCATATTTAAGACATAGTGCCTAATCCCTATTTTTTGCGCTACTCTTCTGGCGTCCTCTATGTCTTGAATACCGCAGCAACTTGACCTTTTTCGGCTGGAATCAGGCAAATTAAAGCACATGGTCATGCCGATAACCTCATGGCCTTGTTTTTTTAATAAAGCGGCGGCAACAGAGGAATCCACACCACCGCTCATCGCTACTACTATACGTTCTTTCATACCAGTCTATTTTTCACTCATTATATCATAATCCAAGGGGATTAAAAGAAAAGGGATTACAAGAAAAGGGATTATCCTTACCACTCAAATCTCAAACCCAGCTCGATCCAACGGCCGGGTTGAGGGATTCCTTTTATTTCCTGGTATTTGACGTTCAGGAGGTTGGTAATTTTACAGAAGACTTGAGAGTGTTTATTGAGGGAATAATTGAGGTTAGCCTGAAGTAGTACCCAACCATCACGCTGCGGCCTTTTCTTATAGGTTAATCCAATACCTTGAGTCCCAAAAGGCAGGCTAAAAGTAAGTGTGGTATTGACGAGGTGACGGATATAGTTGGCACCGTATTTATAAAGATAACCTTGGCCATCTATGCTTTTATTAATATAGGTATAATTAGAAATTAAGCTAAACCTCTTATTGAACGCCAAATTTAAATAACTCTCAATGCCTGTTACTTCACCCTTAGTAATATTTTCTACCTGCCATTTAGTTTGGGTGGGAGTGCGTTTTATCCAATCAATACAGTCTTCTTCATATCTTAGGAAAAATGTGGTACCTAAGGACAGGCCGTCTTTTATATAATCATAGCCGATTTCATAATTCAATGCTTTCTCTGCTGCTAAACCGATATTACCGATTGACGTAGGATCGTTATAATAAAGTTCGGTAAAAGAAGGTACACGCATATTTCTTGAGATACCAAAATGCAGGGAATCTTCTTTAGAAAGCCTGTATCTGGCGTTGACAGAGCCAGTATAAATGGACTCAAAGCCGTCAAAATCATCCCAGCGTCCAGATAAACCAAAGGAGATTCTCTGGGTTAAATCCTTACTCTCATCCATAAAAATACTTCTATGCTTGCGGTTACGCATACCTAAATTCGTAGAGTTAATTTGCTCCTGGCCATATTCCAGGCCTAAGCCAACCCTGCCTACGCCTTCAACTTCTTTTTGAAAATAAATATTAGGGGTAAAGATATCTGTGCGGTGGTGATTAAGATAGGTGGTGCGAATTTGAGTTTTATCTAACATGAACTTATCGTAGTGCCGGCGCCATAAGAAATTAGATTTTATTATAAGCCCTTCCTTATCTAAAATTATGCCGGTATTGAAAAGATAGGTTTTTGTCCATTCTTTTGAGGGATAACCTAAACCGGGGGTATAAAAATCATAGGCACCGAATTCTTTCTCAAGATAGCCCATGCCTAGATTAAACTCACCGCAAGGTAAATCCATTGAAGAATCCAGCCGAGTTGTAAATTTTTTAAAATCAGTGTCATAACGAAACCCGTCTGATTCTTCTCTTTCTAAAGAAAACCTAAAGCCTAAGTTTTCTATTTTATCACTTATACTAAAAATCCCGGATTTGGCCTCGTGGGAGCCAGCGCTTAATTCTAAAACCATATTTTTGGTTTTTGGTTTTTTGACGATGAAATTAACCGCCCCTCCCATGGCATCCGGCCCAAATAAAGAAGAGCCCACTCCAGGAATCACCTCTATTCTTTCGATATCTTCTTTAGTTAAGGGAAGGTCCGCATTGTGGTGGGCAGTCTGGGGATCGTTGATGCGCTGGCCATCTAATAGAAGTAATACCCCCTGAAAGGTTGAACCCCGTAAAGAAAAATCGCTCTGTATGCCTTCTTTTAGAGAACGGCTTTGTAAATCTAAAGGCGAGAAAATAAGCGATTCGATGGGGGAGCTTGAATATGTGTCTGTGAGATTGCCGAATTCGAGAGAGTAGGGATTTAAAAGATGAATTTTACTTTTGCTAACCACTATGGGGCCTAAATCAAGAGGAGATTCCTGATTAGCAAATATAGAACTCAGATTAAATAAGAGGCTAAGGATTAAAAATAAAATTCCGCAGCGAAACATATCCAGATTATAAAGCGGCTGCGGAGATTGTCAACTAAAAATTATTTTTAGGTTTACATTTAGCGGCAATGCACTACATCGCCAGCCATGATCTTCTCAACCAGGCCGGAATCCTTTCTGATTAATAGCCCTCCATCTGTATCTATGTCTATGGCCTCGCCTTCGCGATATTCCCTATGGCAGGATATCTTTACTCTTTTACCCAAAGTAATATTGTAATTGCGCCATTTCTCGATAATAGGGGCGCTGCCTTCTTTCTGAAAGAGTAAATAATTTGTCTCTATTTTGCGCAGTATCTCCTGCAATAAGCTTATCCGATTTATCTCTTCTTTTGTTTGCTCTTTTAAGGAAGTGGCACCCTGCGCGAGTGTCTTTTTATCATTATTTACATTTAATCCGATACCGATAACTACAAAACGCGTCGTATCTGTCTCAGCATTTAATTCAGTAAGTATCCCGCCTATTTTCTTATTATGTAATAGGATATCATTCGGCCATTTGATTTGCATATCTAAACCGCAGGTTTCTTTTATTGCCTCCCAAATACTTACTGCAGAAAGCAACGTAAGTATAGGGGTGGAGTTAGGTAGTATTTTAGGCCTTAAAATCAAGGATAAATAAATTCCTTTATATTTCGGAGAAAACCAGTGCCTGCCCAGCCTGCCCCTGCCCTTTGTCTGGGCTTCTGTTAAAACAACCGTTCCCTCAGGAGAGCCTTTTATCCCCAACTCCATAGCAGTATCCATTGTGGATGAAAGAGTATCAAAGTAATAAATCTTTTTCCCTATAAATTTTGTATTGAGATGCCAACTTATTTCATAAGGGAAAAATCTATCAGGAGAAGAGTTGAGCCGGTAGCCCAGATGCGGTACAGCCACAATATCGTAACCTAAATCCCTTAATTCTTGTATGTGCTTCCATAATGCCTGTCGGCTAAGCTTTAAATGGTTACTGATCTCTTCGCCAGAGATAAACTCCTGTTTCTTCTTTAAAAATTCTAATATTTTCTCTTCTAGTAAATTCATGATTATTTTTGAGAAGTTTTTTCTTGATAATCTGTAATAGCAGCTTTTAATGCCTGTTCTGCCAGAACCGAACAGTGCATTTTTATAGGAGGCAGGCCACCTAAGGCTTCTGCTACTGCCCGATTAGAAATATCTAAAGCCTCTTTAACAGATTTTCCTTTTACTATCTCGGTAACCATAGAGCTGGTAGCAATAGCAGCTCCACAACCAAAAGTCTTAAATTTTGCATCCACGATTATTCCGTCTTTTACCTTTATATAAAGGACCATTACGTCTCCGCAGATAGGGTTTCCTACTTTACCTATGCCATCAGGATTTGCAATTTCCCCCACATTGCGCGGATTCCTAAAATGCTCCATTACTTTTTCGCTATAACCTTCCATAGACTCATTCCTTATAAAGTGGAGACATCAAACGTAATTTCTGTGTAATTTTCGGTAAGACTCTTAAGACGTGTTCAATATCGCTTTCTTGGGTAAATCTTCCTAATGAAAACCTCAAAGAACCGTGCGCTATTTCCGACGAGCGTCCGATTGCCAGAAGAACATGCGACGGCTCAAGGCTAGAAGAAGTACAGGCAGAACCTGTGGAACAGGCAATGCCTTCTAAATCTAAATTCAAAACAAGAGACTCTCCTTCGATATATTCTATAGAAATATTCGCGTTATTAGGAAGCCGCTGTGTTGCATGCCCATTCAGATACACGTGCGGTATTTTATCCTGAAGTCCTTTTATAAGTTTATCTCTTAACCTTATCTGGAATCGGCCCTCCTGCTCAATTTTATCTCGGCAAAGTTCAATAGCCTTACCCAATCCTACAATCCCCGGCGTATTATGCGTGGAGGCGCGCCTATTTCTCTCTTGGTCTCCGCCGTGCAAAAATCTTTCTATACGCGTCCCTTTCCTGACATATAAAGCACCTACGCCTTTTGGGCCATAGAATTTATGTGCTGACAACGACAGGAGGTCGACGTTTAGTGCATCTACATTTACGGGGATATGGCCTACGGTCTGAACAGCATCGGTATGAAAATATATTTCTCTTTCCTTAGCAATCCTACCAATTTCTTTAATCGGCTGTATTGTGCCGATCTCATTATTAGCATGCATGACTGAAATAAGGATAGTTTTATCGGTCATGGCTTTCTTAATCTCACCGGGGTCAACTAAACCATTTTTATCTACACCTACAACGCTAATCTTAAAACCTTTTTTCTCTAAAAATTTACAGGGTTCAATTATGGCATGATGTTCAATTGCGCTGGTTAAGATGTGGTTTCCTTTTTTCTCTAAGGCATAGGCAACTCCTTCAATGGCAAAATTATTAGACTCTGTCCCTCCGGAAGTAAAGATTATTTCTTCGGGTTTTGCGCCTAAAAATGCGGCCACCCGTTCGCGTGCATCCTCAATCGCCTTTTTTGCCTCCTGGCCAAAAGAATGGATACTGGAAGGATTACCAAACCTCTCAAAGAAATATGGCTGCATGGCCTTTATCACCTCTGGATCAGTCGGCGTAGTAGCAGCATAATCCAAATATATTCTTTTCATCGCTTGATTACCTCATTCATGCTTCCTGTGCGGTACCCTTCTAAATCTAGGGCAACATAATCATAACCTAAACTCTTTAATTTTTCTACTACTAAATTGCGTTTATTAATCAAAACAGGGATTTCGTCTTTAAGGACTTCTATACGGCAGAGACCGTTGTAGTGCCTTAATCTTACCTGTTTAAAGCCCATCTTTCTTAAATAGACTTCTGCCTTATTTATCCGCTCTAATAATCCGCGGCTGATCCTTGTGCCATAAGGAATCCTGGAAGCAAGGCAGGCTAATGAGGCTTTATTCCAAGTTATAAGTCCTAACTTTTTACTCATCTTACGAATATCCTGCTTAGTAAAACCTGCTTCTACTAGTGGCGAGCGTATCTTTAGTTTCTCTTTAGCTTTATTCCCGGGCCTAAAATCATGCTTATCGGATAGATTACTGGCATCTGCGACAAAATTTATTTTATTTTCTTTTGCTATCTTTTTTAACCGCCTAAAAAGTTCATCTTTACAAAAGTAACAGCGATTAATCGAATTAGAAGTAAATCTTTTATCATTTAATTCATTAGTCTTAATTATCCTGTGTCTGACGCCCAATGCCTTAGCCATCTTTTTAGAAAAAATAAGCTCTTCTTCAGGATAAGTGGGTGAAAGAGCAGTGACTGCTAAAACCTTATTGCCTAAAACATCGCGGGCAACCTTTAATAAAAAAGTGCTATCTACCCCGGCGGAATAGGCCACCAATACCGAGTGCATCTGTTTTAATATTTCTTTTAGTTTTTTTAATTTACCCATTTAGAAATGCACTTCCATGGCAGGTAGCCCAAAACTTTAAAGAAGGGCTATCGAGCTCAAAACTAAAAATGAACCTCCATCGCTCGAGTAGGACAGACTTTCACGCAGAGTTCACAGGCAATACATTTGTTGTCATAAAAATGCACCTTGCGCGTAAGAAGGTCAATTGCCAAAGCGCCAGTAGGGCATATCGGAACACAGACACCACAGTCTGTACATTTGACTTCATTCCTGATTACATCTTGGCTTAGGGGCTGAATTTTGACCCCGCAAGACTGTAAATATGAAATACCTTGATTAAAATTTTCGTCCTCGCCTGTCAATTCTAAAACCATCAGGCCTTCTTCTTGGGGAGTCACATAAGCCTTTAAAATATTAAACTGTAGGTCATATTCCTTAACTAATTTACAAACTATCGGTTGATCTACTAAGCGATTCGGAAAATGCAAAACAATTCTTTTGGAAATCATTATTGCCTCCCTACACAATCGGCCTTTCTTTTAATGATTTAAAGGTATAACCAGATTCTGCTCCAGGTAAAGGCGCCACAGGTTCACTCAAAAGAAAATCGCCTTTCTTAATCCAGGATTTCAATTCCTCAGAGATCTCGCGTGCCTTAGCATAACTGGATAAATTGCCTGTGGGAAGTTCCTTTCCTTGCACGATAATCTTACCTGATTTTAATTGTGCATAATTTACCTCAGTCAAGCTTCCCGGAACCATCTGGGGATAGGCTGCGCTATAATCTACGACCTGGGCATAAATCTCTTCATCTTTAATTGCGACGTATTTGGTGATCTCTTCATCTAATATAGGTATGGGAACGCCGATACCTACAGTCAAAGTTACTCCATAACCAAGCATGCTTGTTCCCAAAAGCCATTCAGACTTCATCTGCTTTAAATCACCAATCACTGCTAATGTGCCGGCAGGCGCCTGTGGGACACCATTATCTTTTCTTTTCACTGTAGGATTATGCTGTGTGCCCTGCCAGGCGACATAACCAATACCGCCGCCTAAAAAGATTCTTGTGCCGATACCGATAGTCTTATAATAAGGGTCTTTTAAAAGTGGTGATAATTGCCCTGCGGAACAGTAATTGGCATTGCCTAATTTTGGCTTCAACACCCCCATATAAGTATAAATTATTTTATCCGACAAATTTACCGCTACATTGTAATTCTGGTAACAGTTGCGGATGTTAAAAAGTACTGCCTCGTTTAGATCTTTGAGATTAATTAAGGTCTCCAGTTTCTTGCGCGGATAACAATCTGTGCCATAGGCAGTGGCCTCTAATCTTACATCTTTGCCTGCAACCAATTCCTGAATTACATGCCCACCCCCATACTTAAATTCCCCGGGAAAGATTTTGTTATGTGGGTCGTCATCAGGTATAGCAGTAACACCTAAATAAATATCTACTGCCGCAAAACCAGGGTAGGCAGGCACATCATTCAGTTTGCAGGTCCCCCCACCTAATTTTATTCTCGGTTTGGAATGGCCAATATTAAAATAGGCCCCTGATGAACACATCGGCCCGAAGGTACCTGTAGTAACCACATCTACTTCTTGAGTTGCCTTTTTTAGGCCTTTTTTCTTAACCAAATCGATAATTTCTTCGGCAGTAACAACTACTACTTGGCCCTTCTTAATCTTCTCGTTTATTTCTTTTATGGTGCGCATTTTTTCTCATCTTCCTTTCATTAATTTCGTTTATTTTATTAAGATAAACCCTATATAGCAATTACTTCTTTTATTTCTGGAATTTCTTCTTTTAATATTCTTTCGATGCCCATCTTTAAGGTCATCTGGCTCATCGGACAACATCCGCAGGCACCGGTAAGTTTTAATTTCACAACACCCTTATCAGTAACCTCCACTAAACTTACATCTCCGCCATCGGCAGCAAGCATGGGACGAATTTTATCTAACGCCTTCTCTACTTTTTCTCGCATTTTAGTCTCCCTGCCTGCCGGTAGGCAGGCTTTTATTGGGTGAATAATCCTGTACTTAAATAACGCTCACCAGTATCTGGAAGTATGACTACAATCAGCTTACCTTTATTTTCTTTTCTTTTTGCTACGGCTAAAGCGACAAAGGCTGCTGCCCCTGAAGAAACGCCGGCTAAAATTCCCTCTTCCTTTACTAATCTTTTTGCAGTGCTAATGGCATCCTCGTTAGAAACCTGAATTATCTCATCAATAATCTTAGGATTTAATACCTCGGGGATAAAACCAGCACCGATACCTTGTATCTTATGGGACCCTGCTTTCCCGCCGGAAAGCACGGGAGAATCTTTCGGTTCTACGGCAATTGCCTTAAATGACGGCTTTTTCTCCTTAATTACCTCAGCTACCCCTGTAATTGTACCACCGGTTCCCACACCTGCAACTAAAATATCGACCTGACCATCAGTATCATCCCAAATTTCTTGGGCGGTAGTGTGACGATGAATCTGGGGGTTTGCCGGATTTTTAAACTGCTGTGGTATAAAATACCGGTTGTTACTCTTGGCTAACTCTTCTGCTTTTTTCACTGCGCCAGACATACCTTCGCTACCCGGTGTCAAAATAATTTCCGCTCCGAATGCAGACAAAAGTTGACGACGCTCTATGCTCATGGTCTCTGGCATAGTCAAAACTAATTTATAACCCCTAACGGCACAGACTAAAGCCAGGGCAATTCCGGTATTTCCTGAGGTCGGCTCTAGGATTATTGTATCTTTATCAATTTTACCTTCCTTTTCTGCCGCCTCGATCATACTCAAACCAATTCTATCCTTAACCGAAGCGCAAGGGTTAAAGGATTCTAATTTTGCCACAACAGTAGCAACTGCGTCTTCAGTCACTCTGTTTAATCGTACTAAAGGCGTATTACCGATAAGTTCTGTAATATCCTTGGCTATTTTTGGCATTTAATATAAACACCTGTTCTTATTAAATCTGGTAGCTAATCGTTCCCTTCCCAGCCTGCAACTGTTTTGCCAAATCTTCAAATGTAACATTATCCACTATGTTAGAGATAGCCCGGCCTACCTTATCCCAGAGAGGCCGAAAAACACATTTATATATGTCGCCGCATCCGACGTAACCCTTCTCTAAACAAGTAATCGGCTGTAGGGGACCATCTATAAATCTGATTACATCCCCCACCTTTATTTCGGCAGGATTTTTAGCCAGGAGATAACCTCCGTCTTTTCCGCGCCTGCTTTCTACAAAACCGCCTCTTTTTAAATCCAGGAGTATTTGCTCTAAGAATTTGATGGGAATATCTGCCCGCTTAGCCAATTCATGAATAGTCACTGTGTTGTTACCGTAATGCAGGGCTAAACCTAGAATTGTTTTTAAGGCATAATCGCCTTTATAAGTAATGCGCATCATCCCATCCTTTTCTCTATAATCTCTATCATCTTAATAGAGTATACATTAAAAATAAAATTTGTCAAGTATTTTTTAAAAAATCTTTTTTTTGATTTTTATGAGGCGGAGCGCTTCTTCAGGTACTCCTCGAACCTTATCCAAAAAGGGTCTACTTTCGGGTGTTCCAATGCCTGTTTCCTGCCTTTATCAAAAATATAAATCCCTTCTTTTAAAGACCTAGCCTCTCCTACAATGCTCGCCACTATACCCTCATTCTTTAGGGCGTTAAGCACGGCTTTGGCCTTAGCTTCTTTTACTGTCGCCAACAATGTGCCTTCGCTAATCGCCCGATAGGGGTCTATGCCAAAACACTCACAGGTTTTCTTTACTTCTTCTTGGATGACCATCTGGTCTAAGTAAATATTCATCCCCACCTTACTGTGCATCGCCATTTCATAAAGGCCACCGAAAACACCGCATTCCGTAGCATCGTGCATGGCGGTAACGCCCTTTACCGAAGCAGTAATTAAGGCATCTTTGACTGTGGACATCTGGTAATAAATGTTGCGTGCTCTTCTGGCAAACAATTTTCCGAATCTGTCTTCAAGAAAATTTGAAAAATAATTGGCCATCAGGCCGGTAGTTTCTATAGCCGGGCCCTTAGAAACTATGATAGTATCGCCGATATTTATTTTAGGTATAATTAGTTTTTCTTTTTTATCTATTCCCAGCATGGTCGCGCCGCCTACCATCGGATAATTACATCCTGCATATCTTCCCGTATGCCCGGTGACTACGGCTATGCCTAATTTTTTACATTCGCGATGCACCACATCCCACATTATTGCCAGTTCACTCTCTGTCATCTCGGGTGGCAGATTAAGGTCTATAGATAAATATCTCGGCCGTATCCCGCTGACTGCCACATCGCTGGCGATAATGTGCACGGCAAACCAGGCGGCCTTTTCTATTCCCAGTTCCCTGGCTATAAAAAAAGGGTCTGTTGATAATACGATTACCTTATTGCCTAGCCTTATCACCCCGAAATCTACACCGTGTTGCGGTTTAACTATAATGGAGGTGTCGCGCTTGCCTAATCTGGGGTAGATCACTTTATTAAAAAAATAAGGGGGTATTTTACCTAACTGTGAAAGTTTCTCCATCTTTAGCCTCCTCTGTAATAAACTATAAATAAAAAACCCTTATGCCAAAACATAAGGGTTTAATTCTTCCCTACGCTGGCATTACCCAGATCAGGTTCATCGGGTCTTCTGCTCACTACGCAGAAATCTCAGGCCGTTATACGGCCTCCCCGTTCAAATCTATTTTTATTTTATTCCAAAATTATTTTTTGTCAACTGTTCTCATGCGCCTCTAGCTGTTTTTTGTTTTTCCATCTTATTTATATATTTATCTGGATCTTTTTTGAACTCTTCAATACACATCGGGCAGCAGAAATTATAGATTTTGCCTTCATATTCATAAGTCGCCTTTGTCTCTTTATCTATCCTCTCTCCTGAAATAGGACAAATCTCATTACCTACATCCATAACCTGCGTTGGAGCAGCCTGGAAAGACAAATTACTCATTCCCAAAATGAACATTACCGTAACCAAAAATAGAAATGTTTTCTTAAACATCTAAGGCCTCCTTTACTTTACCTAATCTTCTTTCTTCTCGCCAAGAATAAAGCGTGGGGACAATAAACCAGGTAATCATTTCAATGGTCATCCCGCCGATAGATGGAATCGCCATAGGCTGCATTACTTCGGCACCCGTTCCTTTTAAAAACATAATGGGAAGAAGCGCAACTATGGTAGTAATCGTGGTTAAAAAGGCAGGCCTTATCCTGCCTAACCCGGCGTAAACCGTTGCCTCAACAACATCATTTCTTGTTTTTATCTTATCGCGGCGCTCTCTGAATACGTCATCAAGATAGGTAGTAATCAATATGCCATCATCTACTGCCACTCCAAAAAGGGCAATAAAACCCACCCAAACTGCCACGGAAAAGTTAAATCCGGAAAAAGCTAAAAGCCAGACCCCGCCTGACAGTGTCACCGGAACTGCGATAAAGATAAAAGCTGATTTTGTGATGGAGCGGAAATTCATATAAATAAGCATAAAGTTTATCAATAAACTTATGGGTAAAAGCACCGCTATTTTATTTTTTGCCCGCACTTGATTTTCAAACTGGCCTGACCATTTCAGGAAATACCCTTGGGGAAGCTTTACCTTATCTGCCACTACCTTGGATGCCTCTTCCACAAATCCTACCATATCCCTGCCGCCGCGCACATTCATCAAAACATAGGCGCGCAATAACCCGTTTTCAGAGTTAATCATCGCCGGGCCGGTAACAAAATAGATATCCACCAGTTGCGCAATAGGAATCTGTGCTCCGTCTTTAGTGGAAACAAGCACGCGGCGAAGCGCATCAATATTATCCCGTAATTCCCGGGCATAGCGTACTCTAACTGGATAACGTTCCCTTCCCTCAACTGTGGTAATCAGGTTTTCCCCGCCTACTGCCATTTCAATTACATCCTGCACCTCTCGGACAGCAACACCGTAGCGGGCAAGCTGTTCCCTTTTTATCTTAAACTCAATATAAGGCTTACCGACAATCTTCTCCGAATACAGGTCTACTGCGCCTGGAACAGTACGTACTACATTTTCTACTTCAGTAGCAATTTCTTCAATTTTTTGTAAATCCGGCCCAAAAACTTTAACCCCTACTGAGGTGCGTATCCCGGTTGCCAACATATCAATGCGGTTGACAATGGGCTGGGTCCAGATATTGGAGACACCGGGAATCTGCAAGGCAGCATTCATCTCCTGTATAAGTTTTTCTTTGGTTATGCCACGACGCCACTGGTTCTTGGGTTTTAAGGTGATGATGGTCTCAAACATCTCTACGGGTGCCGGATCAGTGGCGCTCTCTGCGCGGCCGACTTTTCCGACCACCATCTCCACTTCAGGAAAGGACTGGATAATCTTATCCTGTATCTGGATAACACGCACGGCCTCGGTTAAAGATACTGACGGCCGCATCACCGGCATAAACAGGATGGAGCCCTCGTCAAGAGGCGGCATAAATTCGCGTCCGATGCGCGGGGCAAACCAAAACCAACCTAAACTCAAAGCAGTGACTAATATTAAAGCCAAAAATGACTTTGTTTTTTTGGGAAGAATAAAGATAAGCACTACCAAGACAATCCCGGCAAAAATAATTAAAGAAATACTATCTTTGGGCAGAATAAAAGCAAGGCTGGTTATCAGAATAACTGCCGGAATAAGCAAAAACGTTACCCGGTGGTTCAGGCACCAACGTAAAATCTTCTCATAATTTTGCTGCAGTGTATTTACCAGAGGGTTTTCTTCCGGCGGTCGCAGCCGGCCTTTTAAGAAATATAGAGCTAGGACAGGCGTAAGGGTTAAAGCCACCACTACTGAAGCAAGCAGGGCAAAAGTCTTGGTATAGGCCAGGGGATTGAAGAGCTTTCCTTCTTGCGACTCCAAGGCAAATACTGCCAAAAAAGAAACCACGGTAGTTAAAACAGCAGTCATTACTGCTGAGCCGACTTCGCTGGCAGCGCCAAATACTACATCCAGACGCGTCTTTAATCCTTTCTTTATCTCTTCGGCATGAATGATTAGATGCCGGTAGGCATTCTCAGTCATGATAATACCCATATCTACCAGTGTTCCGATAGCAATAGCAATTCCGGATAAAGACATAATATTGGAATCTATTTTTAGATAATACATGGCAATAAAAGCCATTAATACTGAGAAAGGCAAAGCCAGGCAGATCATTATCCCGGCCCAGATATGCGCTAAGAATGGCACCACCACTGCCATGGTGATAATAAGCTCTAAAATTAAGGCCTCGCGCAGGGTTCCGATAGTGCGGTGAATGAGCTCTGTGCGGTCATAAAAGGGGACAATCTTTACGCCCGGGGGTAATCCCTTTTCCAGTTCCTTGATCGCCTCTTTTACGCGATGGATTACCTGCATGGCATTCTCGCCGTAACGCATCAACACTACTCCGCCTACTGCCTCCTGGCCATCCTTGTCCAGTGCCCCGCGACGGAATTCCGGGCCTAACTGCACAACAGCAATATTCTTTACTGTTACCGGCACACCGTCAAACTCACCCAGCACAATATTCTCAATATCCTCTAAAGATTTAATAAAGCCCAGGCCGCGGATGATGTATTCCATGGCATTATTCTCTATAACCTTAGCACCCACATCAATATTGGATTTCTTTACTGCTTCCATTACCTCGCCTAAATGCACGTTGTAGGCAAGCATCTTATTGGGGTCAATATCTATCTGATATTGCTTGACAAAACCGCCGATAGAGGCAACTTCGGAAACGCCTTCCACGCTATTGAGTTGATAACGGATAAACCAGTCCTGCAGGCTCCTTAATTTATCAATGCTGTAGCCTTTGCCTTCTACCGTATACCAGAATACCTGGCCAAGACCGGTGGCATCCGGGCCTAAAACCGGAACCACACCCATAGGTAGACGTCCGGAGGCGAGATTTAATTTCTCTAAGACGCGCGAGCGCGCCCAGTAATAATCCACTTTGTCATGGAAGATAAGATAAACCTCGGAAAAACCAAAGGCAGATGAGGCGCGGATAGTCTTTACTCCCGGAACCCCGCGCAGGGAAACAGAAAGCGGATAGGTTACCTGGTCTTCCACATCTTTTGCCGAACGGCCCGGCCATTCGGTATAGACAATTACCTGTTTTTCGCCGATATCCGGAATAGCATCCACCGGGATATTGGTAATTGCCCAAAGCCCCCAGAAGAAGACCACAATGTAAATGACAAAGACCACAAGGGGCGTCCTTAAACAGTAATTTATTAATTTATTAATCATCCTCTGCCTCTATTTATTAATGCCTATGCTGCGTTTTTTTCTCCTGTCCTGCCTGCTCTTCTTCGCCTTTTATCTCAGTGGCGCTGCCCCATAAAGCAGACATACCACCGGTAAGCTGGCTCTGGGAATCAATTAAGAAATTACCGCTGGTCACTACGACTTCATTCTCCTTTAAACCCTTGAACACCGGAAAGAATTTGCGCTCTTTCCCGTCGACTGAGGCAATCGCCTCTTGTCCAACTTCTACCTCTCGGCCGGCAAACTGGCCTTTACCTAAATCTATAT
>Ga0315286_10000839_pt1 | contig 26861 bp, 17 predicted proteins | sample YL17G10_0_MG_FD_205038 | JGI IMG/M metagenome (GOLD analysis project Ga0315286, IMG submission 205038) | Sediment microbial communities from Yellowstone Lake, YNP, Wyoming, USA - YL17G10_0 | ecosystem: Environmental > Aquatic > Freshwater > Lake > Sediment | place: USA: Wyoming | collected... | reverse complement strand
CTCTTCGCACAAGATTGGCTGCTGGGCGCAAAGTATCCATACCCTTACATTCCTGTGGAAACACACAGGGAGAAAATAAGCTTTAATACCGGCTGGAAATTTTACAAAGGCAACGCCGGCGCCGCCTTTGAGCATGTCGCAATGGAAGAGGTCGGCACTGTTCAGGGCTATAATCACTGGTATTTTGCCGCAAGCAGCTCTCATACCGGCCCGCGTGATTCTCTTATGAGTCTGGTCGGTACTACCTGGAGGTATTCCGACGACTCCGGTACGTGCTATATTTATGACGGTCGAGCGAGCGTTTCTTCAGACCCTGATCCTTATTCTATTAAAATGGGCTGTTGGAGTGATGCAAGCGGACCGATACCGCGACTGGAGTGGGTGTCGTCTCATCCAAATAATGCGACAGTGACGATTAGCGGCACCTTTATGCCGAGTTGCAGTATTAATGGCCAAAAGGTCCGGATACTTCACAACGGCACTAAGATATGGGAAAGTCCCGCTGTTGATGCCCAGTATTACCGACCGGATAAAAGCACATTCAGCGTTGAAATTCCTGATTTGAACAACGGCGATATTATCACGTTTATGCCCTCGGCCTATGTTGCCAATCTTGAATTCTGCTGGATGCATATAACAATTACGGAAAGTGCCAGCGATTTGAACAGTCCCGGAGACATCGGTTTCGACGATTCTTCATGGCAGGCTGTCAGTCTACCACACAATCCGGTGATGGATCCCTTATGGCCTAACTGGCCGACCGTCAGCTACAAAGGCCCTTGCTGGTATCGCAAACATTTCAATCTCGACCCGAATTACATCGGGGAAAAGATATTCCTCGAATTAGAAGCCGGCAATGTTGCCACCGACATTTGGTTAAACGCTACCCAACTGACCAGCCATCTGGGTGGGTATTTGCCTATTATTCTTGATATTACCGATTATGTCAATTTCGGTGCAACTGAAAATGTTATATCCGTAAAAGTTAACAACCTTGCCCTTTTGGACCGCGATGTTCCCGGCTGGAACGATTATGGCGGCATTTACAGGGACGTCTGGCTCCACGTAACCGACAAACTCCACGTTACCGACGCTATTGATGCCAATATCGTAGCGGGCGGTGGCATATTTGTTACATATCCTTACGTAAGCGACTCACAGGCGCAGGTGCAGGTAAAAACACACGTCAAAAACGAATACCCAATTACCAAAAGCTGTGCGGTCAAGACATACATAGTTGACGCCAACAATATGGTAGTTGCCCAAAGCTTTGATACCGGCAGTATCCCCGTGGCATCCGACCATACGTTCACCCAACTGATTACCGTGCTCAAACCCAGCCTCTGGCATCCGGACCATCCATATCTGTATACCGTCTTCACAGAAGCTTACGATGGTGAAACTGCCCTCGATAGCTTCCAGACCCGTATAGGCATCAGAACGATAGAATTCACGAAGGAAAATGGCTTTAAGATTAATGGCGAGCGTCTTAAGTTCATCGGTGCTAACCGAATGGGCGATTACCCGTACATAGGTTATGCCATGGGCAATCTCGGCCAGCGCCGCGACGCCAAACTGCTCAGGGAAGCCGGCTTCCAGTATGTGCGATGCTCACACTTCCCGATGGACCCCGCATTTCTTGATGCCTGCGACGAATTTGGGATTATGATTGGTGACACCCTGCCTTCCGGCCACCACTATGTTGGCAGCAGTACTTTCGAGCAGATTTCTTACCGGAACGTAAGGGACGTAATCCGCCGCGACCGAAATCACCCCTGCGTTATTGTCTGGGAGCTTTATTTGAATGAAACCGATATGGGGACAACTTTTTGCCAGAATGCGGTAGACATCGGCCATGCTGAATACCCCGGCCCGGAGTGTTACGCCAGCGGATGGAAGTACGATTACATATATGATATTTACCAAACTACCGCCTGGGCCAAACCCGGAAGGGCGTATGATGGCCCGCTACCTCTGCTGATTCACGCCCATGGCCACTGGGACTACGGCGGTACGAGCAGCACCAGTGATGTGCATCGCGGCGATGGCGAAGCGGCAATGCTTCAGCAGGCATGGAATCATCAGGAATCACATCATTTGGACCGTGCTATAGATAAACTGTGCGGGGATACGCTGTGGATTGGTATTGACTATGTAGGCTGGCCGTCAGGTGCTATGGACAAATTCCGCCTGCCCAAATTTAGTTATTATTTCTGGCAGAGCCAACGCGACCCGAACCTGATTATTCCCGGTATTGATTCTGGTCCAGTGGTGTATATAGCCAATTACTGGACATCCACATCGCCGCATGATATAAATGTTTTCAGTAATTGTGATGAGGTGAAATTATATATCAATAGCGTACTTCAGGGCACCCACACCCCTAACACCGGATATCCTAATTTGAATTTACTGCATCCGCCATTTTCATTTACAGGCCTGACCTGGGTGTCAGGTGAACTAAAGGCTGAGGGTTATATCGGTGGTCAATTGGTTGCCACTCACATCGTAAGGACGCCCGATGAAGCTAACACGATCAGCATCAAATTCGATGCAGATAAGCTTATTTCGGACGGTTCTGATATGGCTTTTGTATATGCCTCTGTTGTCGATGCCAATGGCACAGTTGTGCCGGAGGCTAATAATATGGTTACGTTTGATGTCACTGGCCCGGCTGCTTTGGTTAGTCCCAGTACGGTGCGTGCGGAAGCTGGCATTGCGACTGCCCTGTTGCGAGCTTTAACTCAGCCTGGACAGGTTACCGTTACCGCTACAGCAACGGGTTTGAGCAGCGGTAATGCCAGTATAAACAGCGTAATGGGTGAAAGGGTTCAGGATTGAAGAGCGGCCCTGAGAAACGTAACACGACGGATCTTGTATTAAAAGCAATTGATGCTTCAATAAAGGTTTACTCCGGCCATCTGAAGATGGGCGGGACGAATCCCGATGGCTGTCAAATCAATGCAAATAGTCTTTATTTTACCGTCGGAGGGAAACCTGTTTTGCCTGTGATGGGTGAGTTTCATTTTTCACGCTATCCGTGGCAGTATTGGGAAGAAGAAATCCTGAAAATGAAAGCCTGCGGCATAAATATTATCGCGACCTATATTTTCTGGATTCATCATGAGGAAATACAGGGCCGGTGGGATTGGAGCGGCGATAAAAATCTCCGGCACTTTGTCGAGTTATGTGCGAAACACGAATTATATGTTTTCCCGCGAATAGGGCCTTATGCTCATGGCGAATGCCGCAACGGCGGTTTTCCCGACTGGGTCTGGGAAATGCCGAATCAGCGAACCGATGACCCTGTTTATCTGTCGTACGCGAGAAAACTTTACACTGAAATTTTCAATCAGATAAAAGGACTTTTATACAAGGATGGCGGTCCTGTAATCGGAATCCAGGTGGAAAATGAGTATTGGTTCGGCAAGGCCGGCGAAAAGCATATGATGACGCTGAAAAATATGGCAATAGAAATCGGCTTTGATGTTCCGCTCTATACCGTTACAGGATGGAAGGATGCTTCGATTCCGCAGGATGAATTTATTCCTGTATGGAACGGCTATGCTGATTTGCCCTGGGAGCTGCATACTGACAAACTGCCGCCTATGCCTGAGTACTTTTTCCATCATATTCGGAACAACGAGATAATGGATGATAAATTGAATCTGAAGGTCAACGGCTATAATGTTGACTTTTCCCGCTATCCTTACGCTACCTGCGAATTGGGTGCTGGAATTCAAATTACAGACCATCGCCGACCAATTGTCAGTGCCGATGATGTTTGTGCACTGTCAATGGTCAAGCTCGGCAATGGCTCAAATCTGATGGGTTATTTTGTGTTTCACGGCGGCACTCATCCGGACGGCATAAAAACCACCATGCAGGAGGTTTATGGCCGGCCATATAAGCTTGAATATCCAGTCAAATCTTACGATTTTCAGGCGCCTATCGGTGAATTTGGTCAAATTTCTGAATCATATCAAGGCTTCAAAATCATGCATATGTTTTTGAATGATTTCGGACAGCTTTTAGCTCCCATGATTAGTGTTTTGCCCCAGGAGCGGCCTGCGAATATAAGCGACAAAAAGACCTTACGTTTTGCCGCCAGGGTAAAAGATGATGCCGGTTTTCTCTTTTTCAACAATTACCAGCGGCTTACCGAAATGAACGATTTCGAAGATTGCCGAATTGATTTAAGACTGAAAAAAGAAACACTTCAGATACCGAGAAAGCCTTTTGCTGTCAAAAAGGGGATGTATTTTATTTGGCCCTTTAATTTGAAAATAGCAGATGCCGTACTTAAGTATGCTACGGCACAACTACTGTGCAAAATTCGGGTAAGCGATACTGACACATACTTTTTCTTTGCCAACAATGGGGTTGATGCTGAATACGCCTTTGACTCAACTACTATCAGGAGTATCAAGGTTTCCAACAGAGAAATAAGTTCGGTTGATGGTCGCACTTATGTTTCCGGCCTGAAGCCCGATACAGATTGTGTAATTCAGATGGTCACCGCATCTGATATTAAAGTCAATATTGTTACCCTGACCGCCGAGCAGGCGAAACACTGCTGGAAAGGCGAGGTTTGGGGCCAGCAGAGAGTTTTTCTTACCAAAGCCAACCTTCTCTTTAAGCAGAATAGCCTTGGGATTTATATCGCTGGCAACACACAGATGTCGTTTTCAGTTTATCCGGCGGTAAACGAAGGGCTTTTTGACGGGCTTAGTGAATTGCCGCAGAGAAGCGACGGCTTATTTACCCGATATGTTCTGGCAAGGCAGCGTAAGAATGTCTGTGTGACGTTTGTTTCCACTGACAGGTCGAAGGAACAGAACAAAGATAATTATAAGGAATGGTCAATACATATACCGCAGAATGCACTGGATGGAATCGGTGATTTGTTTCTTCGCATACACTATGTTGGAGATACAGCTCGTGCTTATATTGACGGCAAGCTTGTAGCAGATAATTTTTACAATGGCCTGCCATGGGAAATTGGTTTAAAACGATTCGCACCTGAAGTTTTCAAGACGGGTCTTGTTGTTCAAATTACACCTATGCGGGATCAGTCACAAATATATCTGGAAGATTGGGCAAAAGTGCCTAAGGATAAAGAGCCCGGTATACAAAAAATTGAGGTTTTGTCTGAATATTCTGCAATTGTTGTCCAGCCGCAGTTACCTTCGATAACTGAAAAAAGAGCTGAGTTGTCTTTAAGAAAAGATTGAAACTCGCTTTGTGTTGAACCACGTCCTCGCTTTTGGGGGGAAGCGACGATATAATTGATGGCGATATTCAGTTAATCCTATAACCTTTTGTGAGATAAAATATTATTTTAACAATGAAAGATATGTAATGAGCGGCAACAGTAACTTAACCGGTCATTTTACTCTTCCAGCCCAAAAAGGAATGGATAAAGAAGTCCAGATGTTATGCAGGAAATGGGGCGCTGACGCTATCCGTGACAGCGATGGGACCACTCTATCGCCGGAAATACTCAATCTGGGACATGAGGTCTATTCTACTATTTGTCTTATCAGGGCAGACCAGCAGTGGGCCAAAGCTCATCCAGACCAGTGCCAGCAGAAGTATCTAATATCTTTTCCAGTAAGCTGCCAGGATAGTAAAGAATTAAGAATTAAAATCCAAAAGGGTTATAGCCCTGAGCAGTTCAGGATAGACAGCAAACATGACCCCAGAAAGTATTGGGAAGTTATCGATAGAACCACCGGAGAAGTTGTAAGTACAAATAATTGGCAATATCTGGAGCCGAGCCAGGAAGTTATTATCCAAAATCCCAAAAAATGGCATATTTATACAGTTAATTTCCTCGTCTATCAGATTTGGGAAACCACGTCCATGTACAATTATATTACCAATAACTGGACGGAAGAACACCAAATGGGGCTGGACCCTCGCCAGCCGGAGACCTATAAGCATTTGCTGGAATATCTCGACCAGTGGCTGCAAACCCATCCTAAAACCGATGTTGTTCGTTTTACTTCTATGATGTATCAGTTTCCCCTGATTAAAAATGAGAACAGGGAAACTGTGTATTTGGAATGGACCGGATACCTGGACGCAATGAGCGCGCTTGCAATGGATGAATTTGAAAAAGAAAAAGGCTACCGGCTGCGCAGTGAAGATATTGTAGATGAAGGCTATTTTAACAATTCTTCCAGAGTCCCTAAAAAAGAATTTCTCGATTGGATGGATTTTGTCAAAAAGTTTGTAAGAGCCTACACAAAACAATGTGTCGATATGGTTCATAAATACGGCAAGAAAGCGGTATTGTTCTTCTGCGACCATTGGATTGGAACAGAGCCTTATATGGATGGATTTGAGGAGCTCGGATTCGATGGGATAATCGGGCCTTGCCTGAGCGGTGTAGAACTGCGGAGAATTACAGATGTGCCCGGAAATTCAATTAAGGAAGTCAGACTGTATCCTTATTTCTTTGCCGTTAATCTACAGGATGAACCGGTTTTTAAGGAAGGCGGCGACCCGGTTAAGGAATGCAGGAAATGGTGGAAGGGGATTCGAAGGGCTTTGCTGAGGCGATGCGCAGACCGAATTGGTTTTGGCGGCTATCTGGATTTGGCTATTAAATACCCTGATTTTATCGACTATGTGGGACAATTGTCCGACGAATTCAGAACCGTATTATTCAAAACTAAAAAGACGCCTGCATATAATATAGGTAAAAAAGTCGCGATACTTGATGTTTGGGGAAAATCGCGATCATGGATGCACAATGAGAATTGGCCACAAGGCCATATCCCGGAATGTTTGTGCGGTCTGCCGGTAGAAGTGGAATTTATAAGCTTTGATGACATACGCAAAAATGATATTAGCGATGATATTGGCGTGATTATTAACTGGGGCAGAGCCAATAGCGCCTGGAGCGGCGGCAAAAATTGGATAGATGCTGACATTGTTGAAAAAATCCGGCAATGGGTTTGTAAGGGTGGAAGTTTCATTGGTGTTGAAGACCCGACTGCTTACGAATACCAGGGCAGATTTTTCCAGCTTGCTGATGTATTAGGCGTTCAAAAGGAAGCGGGAAACACTCTCGGCTGGAGCAAAAATATAAAACCGGCAGTGAATAAAACACACTTCATTCTTGAAGATTCTAAAGGTGATATTGATTTTGGCGTAAATAATTCCGCGGTTTACATCAGCAGTGATAAAGCGGAATTACTGGCTGGAACCGGAGATAAGGTTTTGCTATCGACTCATACCTTTGGTAAAGGAAGGGCGGTTTACCTGGCGGATTATAAACACAACTCGGAAAATATACGCATAGTACATCGGGCGATTTTATGGGCGGCAGGCCTTGAAAATAAATTGAAAATATGGTTCAGTTCCAATTATAATACAGACTGTGCTTATTATCCTCAGGTCAAGGAATTTGTTGTTATGAATAACACGGAAGTCTCTCAGAAAACAACCGTTTATAACGAGGAAGGCAAATCCGCGGATATTTCTTTAAAATCAATGGAAATGAAATGGTTTACGCTGGAACAGATAAATCAAAATTGTACCGGGCCTAAATGATAACACCTAAAATTCCAAAGATAATATTCGGCGGAGATTACTTCCCAGAGCAATGGCCCCAGGAAACCTGGAAGGAAGATATCCGCTTAATGAAGCAAGCCAATGTAAATATGGTCAGCATTGCCATTTTTACAGGAGCGATTATTCAGCCTGATGAAGACACTTATAACTTTGACTGGCTGGATAAGGTAATGGACCTTATAGCGAAAAATGATATTTATGCCTGTTTGGCTACTTCCACGGCGGCTCCTCCTGTGTGGCTCGCCTGTAAGTATGACGATGTTCTGCCGGTTACGGAATCAGGACAGAGAATCGATTATGGTTCCCGCCAGGCCTATTGTATTAACAGTCCTTCTTACAGAAAATTCATCCGCAATTTAGCCGAAAAAATGGCCGTCCGTTATAAAAACCACAAGGCGTTAGCCTTATGGCATATAAATAATGAATACGCCAACAAAAATCAAATGTGTTTCTGCAAAAATTGCGAAAAAGGTTTTCACCAGTGGCTGAAGAAAAAATATGGGACCATTGACAGACTGAATGAAGTCTGGGGCACTGTTTTCTGGGGAGAAAGATACGCCTGCTGGGAACAGATAAATACACCCAAGGCAAGTACCGGTTCGAGAAACTCCACAAAACTGCTTGATTATAAGAGATTTTTAAGCGAAAGCTTCTTTACCCTGTATCTGGAGGAATACAATATCCTCAGAAAGATTTTACCGGATATACCCATTACCACCAATTTTGAAGGGGACTGGCGTAAATTTGACCATTCGTTGTTCAAAGACCATTTAGATGTGGTCTCGTGGAATTGTTATCCTGACCCTGCTAATCCTGATTCGCGCAAATGGGCGGCACTGCGGCATTCTATGATGCGTTCTTTATTAGGCAAGCCGTTTATGCTCATGGAGCAGGCACCTTCACAGGTGGACTGGTATCCTGTGAATATAAATAAACCTCCAGGCTTGATGCGCCTGTGGAGCTATCAGGCGCTGGCTCACGGCTCAGATTCGATAATGTATTTTCAATGGCGGGCTTCCAAAAAGGGCGCTGAAAGATACCACAGCGGTATGATTCCACACTTCGGTGAAGATTCCAGGGTGTTTAAAGAGATATGCGGCTTAGGCAATGAACTGGACAAGGCAAAAGATATTATCGGTTCCGACATAGATTCAAAAGTGGCTATCGTTATGGATAACGATTCCTGGTGGACGGTTGATAATCCATACGGCGCTGCCGGCAGTAAATCACTGGATAACGAAACTTTCTGGAACGCCAACGCTCAGCCCTTTCCAACAGTGCTGGTCAGTTATTTCGGTGAGTTGGAATACTATTTTAATGCACTGTATGACTTGAACATTCCGGTTGATGTTATTGGCGTTCATTATGATTTCTCAAAGTATAAAATTGTTATCGCTCCGCTTCTGCATATGATTAAGCCGGGCTTTAAAGAAGCCGTAGAGAGTTTTGTGAAAAAGGGCGGTATATTTATTACTACTTATTTTACAGGTATTATTGACGAATCAGTGGGCGTATATCTGGGCGGCTACCCCGGACCACTGAAAGATGTTATGGGTATCAAGGTTGAAGAATACAATCCATTACCGCCGGGCGGCAAGAACACAATGAAAATGACCGCGGCGTCTAAAGATTTTAAAAAGAATTACGACTGTTCGGTATGGTGTGATGTCATCCATACGACAAATGCGAAAGTATTGGGAACTTTTGTAAACGATTATTATGCCGGCAGTCCGTGTTTTACAGAAAATCAGTTTGGGAATGGAAGAGCCTACTATGTGGGTACCAGACCGAATGAAGATTTTATGAAAGATTTCTTTACGAAGATTTTACAAGAACAGGGAATTGACTTACCCGATTTGCCCCAAGGAGTTGAGTTAATGACCAGGTCTAAAAACGGCAGGTCCTATTATTTTTATCTTAACCACGGAGAAACTGAAAAGAAAATAAAACTGCTGTCAGGCAGGTATGAAGATATACTTAGCGGCAATACATATGAGGGAATTCTGACTTTGGCTAAGTATGGTGTATCTATTTTAAGGGGAAAATGAGTCAGAGTAATTCATAAAGGAAGATTATGAAATTAAAGCAATCGTTTCTTTTTTTGTCGATTATGGTTTGTTGTATTACATATCCTGTTACTGCAAAAGAATTTATCATCGGTGCTGATATATCGGCGCTAACGGTGCTTGAGAAAACAGGTGCGGTATACCTCGAAAACGGCAAGCCAACTGACCTGATTGCTATTTTGAAGGATAACGGGTTCAACACTGTTCGGCTGCGTCTCTTCGTGAACCCAAACAAAATAGATACGGTTACAAATGACCTGCCTTATACCCTGGACCTTGCAAAGAGGGCCAAAGCCTGCGGCATGAAATTGCTGCTGAATTTTCACTATTCAGACACATGGGCAGACCCCAAGCAGCAAACAAAACCTGCGGCCTTGGAAAGCATGCCCTTTGAAGAACTGAAACAAACAGTGCAAAGTTATACTGCCTCTGTCATAAAAGCCTTCAAAAATGAGAATGTGCTCCCGGACATTGTGCAGATTGGCAACGAAATTACCCCCGGTATGCTTTGGCCCGAGGGGAAAGTCAGCGAACAATACGACAATGAGATTCAATGGGAGAAATTCTGCTCTTTGCTTAAAGCCGGTATCGCCGGCGTTCGAAGTGTTGCTCCAGACCCTAATCTTAAAATAATGCTTCATATTGACCAGGGCGGTAAAAAAAGCGTTACTCAATGGTTTTTCAACAACATAAATAAGCATCAGGTTCCTTACGATATTATTGGCATAAGCTATTATCCCTCGTGGCATGGGACAATTGAAAACCTGAAAGAAAACATGAACTACATTGCCACGGAGCTGAAAAAAGATGTAGTAGTTGTAGAAACAGCCTATCCGCATATCAAGAAGGTCGATTGGTATGGGCACCCACCTGCCCAGAAGCTGCAGTTTCCGATGACGCCTAAGGGACAATACGATATGCTTCACACTGTTACAAAAACAGTACTCAAAACCCCTGATAAACGAGGTATAGGAGTATGTTATTGGTTTCCGGAGTCAGTGCCGGTTGCTAAACAACATACTTGGATGGCAGGTTCTTCAGCTCTGTTTGATTCTAAAGGAAACGCGCTGCCCGGTATCCATGCCTTTGTCGATGCGGCCGGTTCAAAGCAATTCAAAAAGAGCGGTAAATAGTTTTCAAGGCGATTTGACGGATAAGTGTTCACTATGAAAAAAACTCTTGTTGTTATGGCTGCAGGATTAGGAAGCAGATATAAAGGATTTAAACAAATAGATTCAGTTGGTCTCGGTGGTGAATTTATTATTGATTATTCAGTATATGATGCTATTAAAGCCGGATTCAATAAGGTTATTTTTATTATTCAGCGTGAGATAGAAGCGGAATTCAAAGCCACAATTGGCAAACGTATTGCAGGCAATATCGAGATTGATTATAGCTTTCAGGAACTTAATGATTTGCCGAAGCAAATAGAAATTAATCCGGCACGAACAAAACCCTGGGGGACTGTGCAGGCGATTTTAACGTGCAGCGAACTTGTAGATGATCCTTTTGCGGTTATTAATGCCGATGATTTTTATGGCGGGGACTCATATATAAAATTATCACAGTTTTTGGACACCGCACTGCCGGACAAAAGTATTTATTGTATGATAGGATTTAAGCTGAGTAATACTCTATCTAAATACGGCGGTGTGACGCGAGGTATATGTAAGTCTAGCAAAAAGAATATGTTAGATAATATTGTGGAAATTTCAGGGATTAGTTATAAGGATGGTCGAATCTATTTGGAAGATTCGGCTGAGAATAAGGGAGAACTAATGGGAGATACTTTAGTGTCAATGAATATGTGGGGGTTTACTCCGGCGGTATTTGGATTATTAGAGGAAGAATTTCAAATTTTTCTGCAATCTTATGCAAAAGACTTGAAAAAAGAATTGGTTATACCGACAACAGTGAATAACTTAATTACTAAAGGCAAGGCCTTGGTTAAAGTGTTAAGCACTTCAAGCAATTGGTTTGGGATTACATATCGCAGCGACAAGGATGAAGTCAAAACGAGAATTCGCAGATTAATACAAGCCGGGGAATATCCAAATAATCTTTGGAAGGGATACAATGGCACAGGTGTTGCTTAAAGATGTTAAAAAAATCTATGATAATGGATTTGTGGCGGTCAAAGACGTTACCCTCGACGTTATGGATAAGGAATTTATGGTGATAGTAGGCCCTTCCGGCTGTGGTAAGACCACAACACTCAGAATGATAGCAGGGCTGGAGGAGATAACGGATGGAACTATTGTCATAGGCGACCGGGTTGTTAATGACATTCCCCCCAAAGACCGTAATATAGCCATGGTTTTTCAGAACTACGCGCTCTATCCCCATATGACGGTGTTTGAAAATATGGCCTTTGGTCTGAAACTTCGTAAATACCCGAAAGATGAGATAAAAAAACGTGTTAAAGAAGCGGCTGAAATGCTCGATATCACTAATCAGCTTGATAAGAAGCCCAAGGCCCTGTCCGGCGGTCAGCGCCAGCGGGTTGCACTGGGCCGGGCGATAGTTCGCAATCCGGCGGCATTTTTATTCGATGAACCCTTGAGCAACCTTGATGCCAAACTTCGTGTAACGACGCGTGCAGAATTAAAAGCGCTGCATCGCAGGCTTGATACAACTTCAATTTATGTAACGCATGACCAGGCAGAGGCAATGACGCTTGGGGACAGGATATGTGTTATGTATAACGGAGTAATTCAGCAGGTAGCACCACCTATGGAAGTTTATGATAAACCTGTGAACCGTTTTGTGGCAGGATTTTTAGGTACTCCTCCGATGAATTTCTTTGAAGGCAGGCTGCAGCTCAAAGGCGGTAAGCCTGCGTTTGTATTGAGTGACGGCACTGCGGTTGTGCTGAAAGCCGCAAACAGTTTCAAACTTTATATCGACAAGGAGATGGTATTAGGTGTCAGGCCTGAGCATTTAACGGTTGAACAACTACAGGGTCAGGCTGACAACGGTATCAAGGCAACTGTTCGTATTATAGAACCGCTGGGCGACAGAAAGGATGTATATCTGACCAGTTCATCAGGCCAGAAATTCATAGCCAATCTTGACCCGCATACCAATATTGATGTTGACCATCAGATTACTATGTACGTAGACATATCCAAGGCACATGTATTTGAGCCGGGCGAAACCGGAAAGAATATAACTTTGGCCGGATAGGTACAAAGCCCGTCTTTGACTTTGATATCAGTGGTTACTCACTTTTATCAGATAAATTCTGACCGTACTGTACAAATATTATCAGTAGCTAAGCCTTTGTTACTTGTAAGTTACTACTCAGATTTTCGTCAGTAGTGCGGCAGAAAAACTTCGGATTTGCCTGTTCATTATGCTTGAAAAATTTTCGAATTGATTATTCTCAGCATGGGGATTTGGTCCGACGAATTTCAGTGATGAGCAAAATTGAAAGACTATTTTATTTATTTGGCATATCAACAGTGTCAAAAAAGTGTCAATCGCTAAAGGTATTGAAAGGATAATCTGCGTCATTTTTGCGTCAGTCGCCAGTTGTAACTCACTTGTAAGTCTCGCTTAGGTCCACTTGTCATTCACTTGTAATCCTCATTTTTGCTTAAAAACACGCATATAAGTCATTATTAAATAAAGTCTTATGGAGTACCTATCGGACTGTCGATCCGAAGGTTGAGGGTTCGAGCCCCTTCGGCCTAGCTTGTAAGTTCTTGTCGCATAACAACTTACACATTGCTACTTAAGGACTTGTTCTGTCCAAAATACTCTCTGCACCAATTTGCACCAAAATTTGACTCAGGGTGTCCGGCGTCAATTATAAATTCCCTTCAAACAAAAGTACCGCCAGCTTGAAAATGAAATCTATATGACGGGGGAAATGGCATCTTCTGTCGCAGCCAACGGGCTTTTAAAATATCCGCAGGATGAATTTGCCATGGCTTCAAAAGATTTAATGTTTGCCCAGTTCCACGACATATTGCCTGGCTCATCAATCCAGCCTGTTGAAGAAGCGGCTTTACGGACAATGGATCATGGACTGGAAATTATTTCAAAAATAAAAACTCGCAGTTTCTTTGCGTTTGCCTCTGGGCAGAATAAAGCCAGGGATGGACAGATTCCAGTTCTGGTTTATAACCCGCACCCAAATAAAATTGGCGGTGTTTTTGAATGCGAATTTAATCTGCCGGATTTTAATAATACCGGAACTTTTACCAATATCAAAGTTTTTCATAACGGCAGAATTATTCCGAGTCAGATTGAAAGAGAATTAAGCAATATTGCGTTTGACTGACGTAAGCGAATAGTGTTCCATGCTACGTTAGAGCCAAGTCAGATGAATAGATTTGATTGTACATTAGAAGAAATTGATAAAAAGCCTGCCATTCAAAAGATTTCAAAGAAGGGTAAAATTGTTTTTGACAATTCTGAATTAAAGGTTGTTATTAATACCAGGACCGGCTTTATAGACAAATACAGAGTAAATGGCGTTGATTTTATAGAGAAGGGCGCCTTTTGCCCTATTGTTCTTGCGGATAATGAGGACCCATGGGAAATGCAAAAGGTTCGTTTTGGGAAAACAATCGGCAAATTCAAACTTCTTGACAGAACTGCCGGTACGAAATTCAGCGGGATTAAAGGTGTTAAACTTGATTCGGTGCGGGTCATTGAAGATGGTGATGTCAGAACGGTGGTAGAGGCTGTGTTTGGATTTGAGGAGTCGTTCATCTGTCAAAGATATAAACTGCCTAAAGTAGGTACCGAATTTGAAGTTGAAACAAGGGTTTACTGGAATCAGAAAAGCAGGCTTCTCAAGCTGCTGATTCCAATGACCGATGCGGGAAGCAGTTATTTTGGCCAGACAGCTTTTGGTACTCAACAATTACCGTCAAATGGCAACGAGGCCGTTGCTCAAAAGTGGGTTGCTGTTGTAAACACAAAGTCTGACAAGTGCTTTAGCTGTATAAATGATGGTATTTACGGTTCCGATTTTTCCGGCAGGAATTTACGTCTTACGCTGCTTCGTTCACCTGCATACAGCGGCCATCCGATAGGCGATAATGATATACTTATGTCAGACCGATTTACCGAACGGATAGATCAGGGTGAAAGACTTTTCAGATTCTGGATAAATGGCGGGGCGGTTGGCAAAAGGCTCGAAAAAATTGGAAATGAGGCTCTTGCGAAAAATGAAAAGCCTTTTGCATTATCCTTTTTCCCCAATGGCAGCGGTAAGAACCCAAAACCGTTTGCGGTTCTGAATAAAGCAGTGATAGAAATATCAGCCGTTAAAAAGGCAGAAAGCAGTACTGACTGGATAATCAGACTTTTTAATTCAAGTTCTAAAAAGCAGTCAGCTCAGTTGAAATTGCCTGTTTTAGATATTAAAACCAGGCTTAATTTCGGTCCATTTGAAATTAAAACCCTTAGAGCAAATAGTAAGGGTATAATTTTTGAAGTCAATCTTATGGAAGATAAAATATAAATATTAGGTTCCAACTCCGATAACTGTTATAATAATGAGTGCTAACACTTTCTTTCAAAAAAATAAAAGGAAACTCTCAAAAGGCCTTTTTCGCTGCTTACGGAGCCAAAAACATTAACACAATTTAGACGTATTATTTTATTCATGAGTTTGATTGCTGTTACTCGGTTAGCTGATGGTGCAATCGATATATGGGTACCACGTCCTCATAATACTGCATTTGTTCAACCGGGAGGAACTTTTGTTGCGGAGGTACGTGCCGCTTCCGGCCTGAATACAAACGGGTGGACGGTTTCGGTAAATAATGATTTGCTTACTTGGCCCTGCACGGTGTGCAGTCAGCAGTTTATTCAACCATTCACCATAATACAGAATCCGGATGGAAGCTTACCATCGCAGTGCCGGCAGATGTTCCGCCCGAACTTATGGACCTTAATATCACGCATATAACCGGCGGAAATGATTTGACAAATAGGGCTGTAAGTGTGGTAAGTAATTTTGAGACCGATTTTTATATACTTCACACAAGCGACCAGCATATTACGGCATATACTGCAATATCGCCCAATGGTGGTGCTCACCCTACTTATGGAAATGGGAGTACTCAAAGTATGGGCTGGGCCGCTGGTGTTATAAATCTTATTAATCCGCGCTTCGTTGTTTATACAGGAGATAATTTAGTTTTATATTATGATGCGGCCAGTTGGGCGGGTATGACTGAAGCACGGAACAGATGCCAGCTTTATCTTACAGCACTTTGGCAATATAAAATACCAACGCTGGTGACAACGGGTAATCATGATATTGGCTTTTCGGATTATATTTCTGTTAATGAGTGGCGCAACGCTTATGAAGAGGAATTCGGCCAGCGAAGTTTTTCCTTTTATATGGGTTCTTTTTATGTGCTGACAAATGAATGGTCAAGCAATGAATTTCTCAGTTGGGCCAAAAGCGACTATGCTGCTGCCTATGCAAATCCGAATGTAAAATATCGGCTCATTGCCCAGCACTATTGCGATGGTCTTAGCGGCTGGACAACTGTCGCTGGTTCTTCTAATCCTTGCAATTTGACTATCGTTGGTCACAATCATGCAATACGCACATTGCAGACCTCTCCTTATCTTGTTTATTCAGATGGTACCGGGCAGGATTATCAGCGGTCTGGATTTTATGATTTTCGCCGTACTCCCACAGGCTGGACTTGTATGCAGGCAACGTCTCATGTTAACAATGTTGACATATTTAAACTTTTTGGTGATTGGGGCAATCCTGGAAAAGTACGTTCATCGTTTGCTACGGTCAACAACGGTACAGAGATTGCCAATACAGCCGAAATTATTAATGATCTCCCCCAGGACTTTTACAATGGACGTGTACGCTTTTTGATGAAACAGGGAAATTATCGTGCTATTGGAGGCGATATTGAAGCCCAGTATGATTATGCCAGCGGCACAAAGACAGCCGTCGTGGTAAAAGTAAATATTCGTAAAGACACAACAAGCACAGTAAGCATTACCAAATTTGTAAACATGGCAGATCTATCAGATTTTGCGAACTGGTGGCTTTACGGCAACTGCGTTTCGTACAATGATTGTGATGGTGCCGATATATATACTGATGGAATTGTGAATTTTAGGGATTTTGCTGATTTTGCAAGCGAATGGTTCGATCGATAAATGATAATGTTATATGGCAAAAATATTGAAGATATTAAACACTATAATTGTTTATTCTAAAATTTACAAAGTCATGATTAGGGCTACGAAGCCAGGGGTTGCAGGCTCGAATCGTGTCCCCCTATTTTGGTAATTACTTTAAAGCCAGTCACATACGATTGGCTTTTTTCATTCGCAAAAAATGGAATTTTTGGTTTAGGCTTGTCCTGGGCTTGTTTAGGCTTGCCGAGTTAGTCTTGTGGTTATCTGCAATAGCTCAGACCGGCGGTAGGGTTCTTTTAACTTGGACCGGCTCTGTTTCCAGTGATGTTGCAAATTACAAAGTCTATTATCGAAGCAGCAGTGTTTCCCAACGAGAAATCCATACCAAGGCAGAAATTAATAATTTGGAGGAAAATATTTTTTTACTATATCGTAGTAGCATTGCCAATCGGTGCCAACGGTTGCACCTAATCCTATTTGATATATCTGGTCGGTCAGCAAACACCAAAAGCAGCCGGTACAAGTTTGATGGTTGTGTGGTTTTCCACTCTCGTTGGCGTTGTAGGACACGTGAAAAGTGGTAATGTTAATCCTTTTTTACTGACTGCAATGCTTATCGGTGGCTTGATTGGCACACATTATGGTACTATTATCGGATTAAAAATGCATGATCATAAATTACGCTTTTATTTTTCTTTTGTTGCGATCGCTGCAATAATAATAATTTCATGTAAAATAATTTATGTTACTTTTTAAATCGAATGTTACATAACAAGAGATACACTGCCTATTTAAACCTTGTACTCAAAATCCAGGTTAATTCGGGCAGTATTTTATCAAAGATTAATTTATAGCTCTGGCAAAAATAGCTTGAGTCTGAAAAGTTGTGATTAGACGCCAATCTGTCTTTTAGGCAGCCGCCTCGGCATATAGGGCTATGTCTGCAGAGAAAGCATTTATTAGATAACTGTTTTTTCCTTTCAGCAAACTCTTTCTTAACATCGGATAATAATAGTTTTTCAATCGAAGTTTCCATAATATTGCCGAGTTTATATTCCGGCCCTACAAAAAAATCGCAACAATAAGCGTCGCCGTTGTGCTCAATAACTATATAATCATTACATAGCCATCCAAAGGTACAATCCGTGTGTTTTTGATTTACTATACAATGCATCATTGAATCAAAAAGCCTTATGCTTAGTTTGTCCGGGCCGTAATCTTTCCAGAGCTTAAATATGCGGACCATAAAATTGCCGTATTCTTCAGGCGATAGGCTGAATGAAGCTCTTTTACCTGTTTTGGGGTCATTTTCAACACAAGGAATAAATTGAAGAAATTTAATATTTTGAGAGATAAAAAAATCAAATAAGCCATCAGGGTCGATTACATTTTTGTCATTGAGTAATACAAGGATATTGAATTCTACTTTATGTTTTTTGCATTTTTCAATGGCAGCCATTACTTTATCAAAAGTCCCATTGCCTGAATAATCGAGTCTATAATAGTCATGATACTTTTTAGGCCCATCAAGACTAATGCCGACCAGAAATTTATATTCATTCAAAAATTTACACCAATCGTCATCTAATAAAATTCCGTTAGTCTGAAGGGCATTGCTGACAATCTGACCATTCCGGCCGTATTGTTTTTGCAGTTCAACGGCTCTCTTATAAAAATCTAGCCCCATCAAAGTTGGTTCGCCTCCTTGCCATGCAAAGCTGCTAATCCCAAGTTCAAGTTTTAAATAATCACAGGTCATCTTCTCCAGTATCGTATTATTCATACGATGCGGACCTTGTCCAAATAGACAATCCTTAATAGAATAAAAACAATACTTGCAATTAAGATTGCAATCTGGTCCAGCAGGTTTTATCAGCAGTGAAAATGGCATTTTTAGAGTTCCTTTTCTTTTTCCGAAGACAAAGCAAATAAACAATTAGTATAACAACTATTATCAAAAAACAAAATACAGTTTAAGTCTTTTACCGTGTAGCTCATATGTAAGGCATAAGCTTCGGTGGGAAATTATAGGCTGCGGCACGTAATGTCAAGTATCCAGGTCTGTTCTATTTTTCTGCATAAATTAGTATGACTTTGATGTAAGACTGTTGAGCTGACAAAAGAAGAATTGGGTTTTTTGGTTAGTTGGGTATATGAGGGCATTGCAAAAGCTACAACTAAACTACAACAAAAGGCCTTGATATCTGCTAATTTTACAAAAATATGTGTTTTGTAACTCTTTTTATATCAAGTGGTTATAAAAAATTAAAAAAACGTAATAGTTTTATATAACTTTTTGACTTCAGCATATTTGCTGTTTATTTGACCCTACAAATTTATATTTTGTAGGTCGGGTAGATCGCATTGTGGGATAGTAGGGGATGTGGGTACTCAAACCATACAAAATGACACTTGACATAGTGTCTTATATGTGTTATATTTCGTTTTATTAATTGGCTAAAAAGCATAATTAGAAAAAAGAAATACAATGATTAATTCTTACACCAGCATTTCGAAAGATGAGTTGTATCTGGTCTCACGTGCGGAGTATGAGAAGCAAAAACTTATCACTACGGCTTTTGCCGTAAAGCTTTTTGGAAACAGCAACAAGGCTTCATCTGTTTTAACGAGTCTGACAAGGAAGGGCAGATTATTGCAGCTTCAGCGAGGAATGTATCTTCTTGTCCCTATTAAAGCCCCAAACCAACAATGGTCGTTCAATGAATTTGTGCTTGCGGCCTTATGGATGCGAGGCATACCATATTATATTGGATATTTCACCATGTATAACTATTGGGGTTTTACCGAACAGATACCACAAACAATATTTGTGTTGAATAAAAAGAGGTCATGTGAAAAAGTAATAGGGCAAGTATTATTTAAGGCGGTTAAAATCGATAAGCGAAAGTATTATGGTGTGCAACAGATAAAAATTGAAGATGAGCAGATCTGCATCAGTGATAAAGAACGCACACTTGTAGATTTTATATATAATCCAGTAGGTTCGTTCAGAAGTATCGAAAACGTATTGCAATCACAAATTAAACAGATCGACCTCAATAAATTTATGAAATATTTGCAACGGTTCCCTGTGGCTGCAGTCAGAAAGCGTGCGGGGTATTTGCTGGAGAAAATTGGCTGTGAGGCATCTGCGCTGAAACGGCTTCGCAAGAGCATTGCTGGTGATGCAACCTATGTAGTGCTTGATCCCAACAAGAAGTCTCGCAAAGGCACCGTAAGTAAGGAGTGGCGGATTATTGTTAATCGATAAAAAGCAACTGAAAGAATTGATCCCAGTCATTGCCGCTCAGCGTAAGTTCAGGCCGGCAATTGTGGAAAAGGATTACTACCTGACGGTCATTCTCAATAACATTGAGTCCATGTTGACGGATAAGATTGTGTTCAAGGGCGGCACACTGCTCAACAAGGTTCATTTGAATTATCACCGGTTGAGCGAAGATTTGGATTTTACCTATCGCAGCACTGGGGGGTTGGATACACGATCTCAAAGGTCACGGGCGATTGAGCCGATTCGCAATAAAATGCCAGAATTCCTGCAGGCGTTGGGACTTAAAAGTCCAAAACCCAATGGCGAGGGATTCAATAATTCCACACAGTATCTTTTTAATATCCAGTATTTTTCGGTGGTAACGGCCAAAAAAGATGAGAACATAAAACTTGAAATATCGCTCCGCCAGTTGCCGTTGGAAGCTCCGGTTCGCTGCACGATCAAACATTTTTATCAGGATCCGTTCAGCGGTGTCGACTTGATTCCAACGCACAGCGTGTGGGCACTCTCGTTTCTTGAGGCCGTGGCGGAAAAGCTCAAAGCTGCGATTGCCAGGAAAGATGTGGCAGTGCGAGATTATTACGATGTCTGGCACATTGCAGAAGCGGGGTTTGATTTTTTAGAGGACAAGTTCATCAGGCTATTTAAAACCAAACTCGCCAACGATGGTTATCAGGGAGACTTTCGTTACAACTTTGGCTTGGATGCTGAGCAAATTGCGTTATTGGATAGGCAGATACATACTGACCTGGTGCCTGTAATCCGTGCTGGAGAACAATTTAGCTTGAATTTGGTGTTTAAAAAATTCAATGATATTTTTGCCCATGTGAAATATGCGTAAGACTGCGACCATGGGAAATCAGCCAGATGCGGTAGTGGTTTCGGAAATCACCGTTGTTGGTACGAGACTCTCGCAGGCATTCGTCGCATCAGGAACTGTTGGAATTATTGGGCAATTTAGTATTACATACTCAACTGAATTTGCGGCCAATTGGTGGTATCAAATGCAGTACAACTGTCCTACAACCAAAGGGCTTGTTATCCGCTAATTTCATAAAAATAGTCATTTTGTAAGTCTTTTAAAATAAAACAGTTACAAAAATTTCAAAAATGTCTAAGGTTTTATATATCCTGTTGCCATTTCAGCCGATGCTCATACAGGAATGTTTTCCTGCCGTACATTAAAAAAGCGAAAGATATAAATATGACCGCGATCTAATTCTTTTATGAAACAACAATTAGTGTCGTCAAATCTCTCAAGTGAGTATCCACATCCCACAAAAAGTTACCAAAAGTTCTATGCCCGAGCCGGAAGTCTAACTTTTGGTTACAAAAAATGGGATATGGGAATCGGTTCATTTATTATAAAGGGGGATATTTTCAATACTACATGCTAAAACGAGATCCATATCATCACAAAGAACGTTGGGAAGCATGGAAAGCACAGAACGTAGATGCTATTAGAGGTGTTTCAAAATATAATGCCGGCATCATTCTGTCCTTTCTTTCGGATATGGAAGTAGGCAAAAATGTTTCTCCTGTTTCCAGGAAAGGAGAACGAAGTTATATTCGACTAAATACTCTTCGAGTGAGAATAGCATTCTTTGCGGATTATTTTTGCAAAAATCTCGACCAGCTCACAAAAGATGATATTCATAACCTATTTTTTGATATGAGGAATGGAACATTAAAAAGAAAGGATGGGAAGACTTATCAGGCCGTAGGCGAATATGTAAAAGATTTTAAAGCATTCTGGAATTGGCTTAGAAGAACCGGAAGAGTACAAAATGATATAACTTTAGATATTAGAAGAAGTGATGGCCACAAGCCCTCCTGGGTGTATCTCACCGAGGATGAATTCAAAACTTTAGCTAATCAGGCCAATTCGGATTATCGAGCTTTGATGTGGCTTATGTATGACACCGGAATGCGAGTTACGGAAGCCTATTCTATTCGGGTAAGTGATTTTTCGAATGATTTTACCCAACTGAATATTAGAAAAGAATATTCAAAGACATTTGGAAGAATTATCAAGCTCAAGCTTTGTTCGTCATTTATCCGGGAACTTGTCAAATTTCATAAATTACAACAAGATGATTTTATATTTATTAAAGAACCACCCGCATTTAATAAGTATCTGCGGACTTTAGCAAAAAATCTGCTTGGGACATTAGAATCACCAGCCAGAAAACCTTATGATAAAATGCGGCTCTACGATATTCGGCATAATTCCTGCTGTTACTGGTTGAAGAGGTATCCTACCACAACAAGTCTGATGTACCGTATGGGCTGGTCGGAAGAAAAGGAAATTAAGTACTATTCCGAGTTTTTAGGTCAGGCGGATGCCATTGATGATGAAAATATGGTTACCACCGAGGAAAAAACAAAGTATGAAAAGCGGATTGAGCTGTTGGAAAAAGACAGAGAAAAAACCAATGAACTGGTAAACGAGTTAATAAAAAAAATAGCTGATATGCAAATCAGCTTAAAAAATGAAGTTCAGGGAAACAAAAAACAAAATAATCCTACGGAAATCTTCGCGGTAAGCTCGGCAGATCACCGATGTCAAAGTAATCTCTGAGGCATCGCTCACAGCAGAACAACAGGGTGTTCTCTAAAGGGACAAAACTGTTTTTAGTCCCCAATACCCCCTCGTCCACACGGAGCAGGTCTGTACCGATGTCCAGTTCCCGAATGCAGTTGGCGCATGTTTTTTTAATTTCCATTCTAAATCATGAATATCGTACTTAAATTGCTTTGAACTGATTTGTTAAGCAGTAATTTGTTCTAAAATCAGCAACCGAAATGTTTATAAAGGCATCATTTGTGTCATTATTGAGTAACACCATTGTTACTATACAGTGGTAATTGCTCTATATGACAAAATGGAACACCGAACAGTATACCAGCCGGCAATAGAAGGCCAAAACGACAGGAAAGTCCTGTTGGCATTCAATCAGCCGCTTACAGCCAAGCAAGTCGCAGGAAAAACCGGTATACCGGAGGATACCTGCAGCTGCCTGATAGCTAAATTTGCTAAAAACGGCCTGACAACCTGCATCAATCCCGCTGCTGGAAACAGCCGGCTATATTGGCTCACTAAATTGGGCAGAAAATGCCAAAAAGAACTTTGCAGGGAATTGAACCAGCCTTATACAGAATATGATTTACCAAATATCGAGTGGGAACTTTATGGCTGGATATGTTTTAATCACAGGTCGGCAATTATAAAAACATTGATTGAGCCGATGCAGCCATCGAAGATTAAGCAGATTCTGCGAATACAAAAACCGAACATCAAAATCAGCGCTAACAATATTCGTGATGTTATCAGGCTCTTACTTGCTAAGAAAATAGTCCAGCCTGTCAAAATCAAAAAGAAAGCACACCCAAGATATGAGTTAACCGATTTAGGCAGAACATTGAGGCAACTGCTTATAAATTCAAAAGCTCATGTCGGGCAGAACAGTTCAAATCATATTTAAAAAGTACACTATAATTCAATATGGCAAAATTTATAAAAACCCTGGAAGAGAAAGCCAATCAGCTTGCGGCATATCCGCACAAGAAACAGTGGGACGATGGAGTCCCTTCGATACTCAGGCGGGAGATAGCCTTGACAGTAGAGCAAATACAAAGGCTCAGAGAGCGGCATGATGAACAGTTTCACAGGCTGCTTAGAGTCGAGTGTTATGTGGATACCGAACTAATGCAGATGGAACAGCGTCAGCCACGGTATGCACCATATCATTTCCCGGAGAAGGAGAAACTAAAGCAGCGATTATTCGACATCGAAAAAGAGCGTCGAAATTTAAGCATTCGGCTTGAAGATAAAACTCAATCCCTCGAAGAGCGGCTGCTGTCATTAATAAACAAACACCAGCAGCTTGACCTTTGATAATGGATATAGAAAAAATAGCAGCCAAGCTAAGGCCCCTGATGCCGGATAAGATTTCACAATGGATGAAGGCGAGGGAACTGGCTGATCCGGAGTTGAAGTCGCTAATTGAAAAACAGATTATTTCAACTGCCTACAAGGCTTTCGGGGATTTTAACAGCAAAATCCTTTTGTCTCTCCCGCCTGAAAACAAATCTAACGGCCCAATTAATCTCGGAACGATTATTTATGACAAAGAAAAATGGTCATTGGGTCTCACCTATGGTGATATGATTCAAAATACGGCCATCCTGGGCAGGTCAGGCGCCGGTAAAACAAATGTAACGTTTCACATTTTAAGCCAGCTTATTGAAAGAGGAATCCCATTTGTCTTTATGGACTGGAAACGTACTGTCAGACATTTGATTCCTAATTTCAATAATAAGCTCAATATCTATACCCCCGGAAGAACCTTATCAAAATTCCCATTCAATCCGTTTGTTGTTCCACCAGGTATTGAATCCAATGTCTATATCAACCAGCTTGTAGATGTAATGAGCCATGCTTTTACGCTCGGCGATGGCTCACGAAGTATCCTGCGAAAAGCAATCGCTGCGATCTATGAAAACGGCAATCTTTGCCCCACAGCTAAGGATATCATCACTGAACTGGAGAAAGTCTCTGATAGTGGCCGTATGGGCGGCTGGAAGGTCACCGCAATGCGGGCACTGGAAAGCCTTGAATTTTCTGATATCTCATCCAATGACCAGATTTCACAACAGCAGCTCGCCCAAAAAATGCTCCATGAAAACACGGTCATTGAACTTGATGCATTGGGGCAGGAAAGCAAGAAGTTTTTAATTCCATTGTTATGCCTTTGGCTGTATTATGTAAGGTTAGAATCGCCAGACCGTGAAAAGCTAAAACTTGTTATCTTCATTGAAGAAGCCCATCACGTTTTACATAAACACGAGCAAACTGCCAATGAGACGGTTCTGGAAATGTTATTTCGTCAGTGCAGAGAACTTGGGATTGGGATTGTCGTTATCGACCAGCATCCGCATTTGTTATCTTCCGCTGCTCTGGGAAATACCTATACAAGTATCTTCCTAAACCAGAAAGACCCATCAGACATTAATAAAGCCGCCGCCGTTTGTTTGATGGATGCCGATGAAAAGATGCATTTTAGCAGACTTCCCGTGGGGCAGGGAATCGTCAAACTACAGGACAGGTGGACAAGTCCAATTCATGTCCAATTTCCATTGGTTAAAGTAGACAAAGGTTCTGTTACAGACCAGATGCTGGCAAGGTATTCCGCCATTAATCAGGCAAAACAAACGGGTTCAGGCCGGAAGACCTCCGTGCACGCTGAATTCTCGCAGGTCCCACGGATTTCACAATTTGATATAGCCCTAAACGATGATGCGTTTAGGCTATTTATTGATATACTTACCTTTCCCGCTGACGGGGTCAAGATAAGATATAAAAGACTCAATGTAAGCGCCGGCTCAGGCAACAGATTGAAGGAATTCCTGCTAAATCAAGGCTGGCTTGAATCACAGACGATAGATATCGGTCAGACAAGAAAAACCTGCCTGCGTCTGACCCGGCAAGCTACTGATGCCCTGAATATAGGCGATACCGTTCCTCAGTATGGTTCAATTCCACATAATTATTGGCAAAATTTTATTGCCCAGCGATTCAGCGAACAAGGCTACCAAATATCTCTTGAAGTCCCTAGAATATCAGGCCGAGTCGATGTCGTTGCCCGGAAGGGTAATGAGAGAATCGCCATTGAAATCGAAACCGGCAAATCCGATTTTGTACGGAATATCCGGCAAGATTTGGCTGCCAGATATGACAAAATTATTATCGTTGCCACCGATAAATCCGCCTTCGAAAAAGTCGAGAAAACCCTGGCAAAAGAAGGGTTGATTATCCCCAAAATCCAGATTGAACTGGCCGGCAGATTCAGGCTCCCATCATAGTCGAATAATAGCCGGACCGATGCGAAGCTATTTTGTGTAGTTTACCTTCGAGCGATTGTTCAATCCTGCCCAGTATCTGCTCCTGCCAGTTGCCTGAGAGGGATGATTCCAGCAAATAAATTCCATCAATACCTGCTTCTTTATAGGTGAATATTTTGTGGGCAATTTGTTCATTGTAGGCGGGATCACCATTCATCCCGAAGTACTCGATAATCATGCCGTATTCAGGAAGTCTAAAGTCGGGATACCAGATTCTCACCTGATCCCTGTCTTTGATTGCCAGCGGATACTCGTATTGGTAGGCGATACTCTGCCCATCAAGAAACTTGCCAATCTCTCTTTCGCCTCTGCTTTTGAATGAAGAATACTTGTTAAATTCAGTGCCTCTGTATGTCATAAGAGACAATAGATTTTAGGATATTTATATGTTTCGGCTCCCTTGAATCATCCAATCCTTGTGTTCCACCTGTATTTTTGAAAAAAAACAAGGCAAAATACTTAACATACTTCAAATCAAAGAGTTAAGGATAATTCTTGTGTTCCAGTTCCAGGGGCTTTATCTTCAATTCCAAAAACAAAACACAACAATACATAATCTCACCGCGGACAGCAACCGACAAGTCCGCGGTGCATTTATGCATCTGGCTCCGAAGGAGCCCCATCTATTCGCCGTAGGCGAATCCAGGACGTCAGTCCGTTATGATTACCCGTAATCATTCTACTTAATTGCTAAAATTAGAGATTCCTGACATCGATAAATAGCAATCAAAATTAATCTCTTAAACCTGTCAGGTTTCACAATAAATTATTAGGCTGGCCTATTCACTTCCGTTCAACTTAGGCCAAGCCACACCGCATATCTCACCGCGGGCCAAAACCGGCCGATGCCCGCGGTGCCTTATGCACCCGGCTCCGAAGGA
>Ga0315286_10000838_pt1 | contig 26876 bp, 15 predicted proteins | sample YL17G10_0_MG_FD_205038 | JGI IMG/M metagenome (GOLD analysis project Ga0315286, IMG submission 205038) | Sediment microbial communities from Yellowstone Lake, YNP, Wyoming, USA - YL17G10_0 | ecosystem: Environmental > Aquatic > Freshwater > Lake > Sediment | place: USA: Wyoming | collected... | reverse complement strand
CACGGTGTCGAGCTTCGAAATCGGAAAATACGAGGTCAAACAGGCCGAGTTCATTTCGGTGATGGGCATGAACCCATCCGCGTTCCGGGACAGCGACCAGAATCCCCTCGAACAGGTGAGCTGGGACACCGCTCAGACCTACATCCAGCGGCTGAACGCGGCCACCGGGAAATCCTACCGGCTGCCCACGGAAGCCGAATGGGAATACGCCTGCCGGGCGGGGACGACGGGCGACCGGTACGGCGACCTGAACGCGGTGGCCTGGTACAACGGCAACTCAGGCATGGTGCCCCACGTCGTCGGCGGCAAGCTCCCGAACGCGTTCGGCCTCTACGACATGCTCGGGAACCTCTGGGAATGGTGCTCGGACTGGTACGGGCCGTATTCGGCCGCGGCCGTGACGAACCCGCAGGGACCGACTTCGGGGACCCGCAAGGTGCTTCGCGGCGGCTCCTGGTATCAAGACGCGCTGGGAACGCGGGCGTCGGACCGGTACACCAACGGCCCCGGCCTTCCGACCATCAACTGGGGCGACGACCTCGGTTTCCGGGTCGTCCGGAATTAGAACTACGGCATCCGTTGGCCGCTTCTCGATGAAGATATCTCGATCCACGCTCTGATAAATTCTTCGAAAAATGAGGCCTTGGTGCCGCGTCCCTGATTCCGCGAAGACGCGGGATTGTCACTTCGCGACCCGCACCTCGTACAGCGAAACGCTCATCGGCGGCAGGGTCAGCCGGCTCCCGAACGGCGCATTGGGAATCTCCTGAATTTTGATGACCGGCTCTTTCCCCGGATCGTTAAACGCCTGGGGATCCGTGCCGGTGATGAGATAGAGCTTAGCCGTTTTTGGGACACTGACGCCGCTCCAGGTCAGAGGCAATGTCCGCTTCTCGCGGGTCGGATTGACGATGGCCACGGTCAGGACCTTCTTCCCGTCTTTCCAGGCTGCCGCCACGTCGAGCGGTTCAGGCGCGCCGCCCACTTTGATCGGGATCGTCCCGTAATGCGCCCGGTAGAGCTTGAGGACGAGCCCCGTCGATTCGAATTCGGCCGCGGTCTTCGTCGTCTTGACCGCGCCGATGACGTTCACCGTCTGGGCGTAGTTGGCCATATAGATGATGTCGCTCTGCCGGAAGTACTCGTGAAGCCCGGCGGCGATCCCCAGCCCGTCCTTCAGGAAATACCGCGTTCCCAGTTCGCCGAAGACATGCGGCCCGTACCAGTAGTTCCATTCGTCGAGGGCGATCCGGATGTCCTTGCCCTGGAGGGCGGGAATTGAGGACCGGTACTTGCGGTGGGCGTCGGCGATGCGCTTCACCTCTCGCGGGATCTGGGCGACATGGCCCATCAGGCCGGGCAGCTCCCCGCAGTAGAAATGTTCGCTCATGAGGTCCATGTCCCCGGCGTCCGCGGCGAGCATGCCCTCGCTCCAACCGCCGATCGCCCCGACGGCGACCAGGCGGATGGAAGGGTCTTTGGCCCGCATCGCCGCGGCGAAGCGGGCGTGCTTCAGGGTATAGTCCGCGAGCGGCATAGCGCCGAGCTGCCAGCTGCCGTACATCTCGTTGCCGATCGACCAGAACTTGACGCCCCACGGCTGCGGATGACCGTTCGCCGCGCGCAGCCGTCCCTGCGGCGTTTCGGGCGCGCCGTTCGCGTATTCGACCTCGTCGGCGGCTTGCGTCTCGTCGCCCTGGCCGCTGTTGACCGAGATGTAGGGATCGGTCGCGAGGAGGCGGCAGAAGTTCAGGAATTCGTGGATCCCGACGTCGTTGTGCTCGACGCCGAGCCAGGCCGGGTTCTTGCGCGGCGGCCGCCTGTCGGGATCGCCCAATCCCTCACTCCAGTTGTAGCCGCTGACGAAATTCCCCCCCGGCCAGCGGTACACCGGCGAGTCGAGGTCCTTGAGGACCTTGAGGACGTCGGGCCGGAAGCCGTCGACGTTGTCCTCGGGCATCAGCGACAGCGTCCCCACCAGGAAAGCTTCTTTTCCCGCGCTCGTGACCTCGAGGCGCGCGGCGTCGCTTGAAGCTTCGGCTTTAAAGGCGAGGGGAACGGTCTTGTAGCCGGTGGTCAGGTCGGATAGGACGATCGTCTGACGGTCGTCCGCCCCTGTCCCCCACGCGAGCGAGACGCGGACCGGCCGCGCCCCGGGATCGGCCGCGAGAACGATGCGGCCTAAATACCCTTTGCCCTTGACGACGGACAGGTTCTCCTGGGCGATACCGCCCGCTTCGCCGTTCCCGCGGAGCCGGATCTCGGGGGCGTGGACGCCGACGTAGGGCCGGATTGGATTCATGCGGACGTTACGCGCGTCGCCGACCGCCTTCCAGGGCGAATCCTTGTCGCCGACCGGGTAGTAGAACTTCCGGTCCTCGAGCATTTCGGCCCAGATGCCCTGATAAATGCAGCGGCCGAGGTGCTCGATGAACTGGCCGTAGATGTATTTCGAGATCGGGGCCCCAGTTTTGGCCGCATCGATCGCCGCCGTCGGGTTCATGGGCTTCGACGACAGGAGCTCCAGGCGGACATCGTCGAACCAGGCCATCCCCGTCGCCCTCCCCCATCCGCCGAACAGGCCGTTGATCTGGAGGGCGTCGTTGGCCTCGGTGTCGATCGCAAGCTCTACCCGCGTCCAGTCCTGCGTTCCGACGACAGGCTTCGTCTGGAGAGGGTCGATGCCGTGGATATTAAACAGCGCGCCCCGCGCACGGCCCAGCGGCTTGACGTCCTGCGTCTTGATCCAGCCGGAGAGGCGGTATTTCGAATAGGGCTTCACGGGCGCGACCGTGCTCCAGGAGAGGTCCCCGCCCTCGGCCGAGCCGATCTTCGCGCTTCGGCCGCCGGAATGGGCGACCGCCGCGTCGATTTCGAGGACGCCCCGGCCCTGGTGGGTTGCCGGAAACCAGCCTTTCGGCCCGGCACCGTCCATGTCCTCGAACGAGGCGTTGACGATGATGTTCGAGGCAACCGGCGCCGCCTGCCCGTTCCCCGCCGCGGGGGATCGCGATGATGCTGGCAGAATGAGAACAAGGGCAACGAATCCGACCATCACAAAGGGAGTTTTTTTCATGTTATTCCTCAGCTTCGATTTCTTGCTTATCGGATGACCGAGGGAAAGCGGCCGAATGGGTGGCGCGGCGCGAGCCCCGGTCGCTCGAAGCGGCGGCGGAAAAAGGGGACACAGAACCCTGCTTTACGTCCATAGAAGGCGTGTGGGCGTTCTGTGTCCCCTTTTTCATGTTCCTTACGATTCGGATGACCGAGAGATCGCGGCCGAATGGGTGGCGCGGCTGCTGTTCCCGTCCGCGCGCAGCGGAAGGGCCCCACTGGGGGATGGGTGGAGCGAGCACGGACGGGGACACTGCCGCGACAGGACCCAGAGGCCGCTCATATAAGCCAACTTCACTTCACCTTCCACTCTTGAACCCCGCTCGAGAACTTCTCGGGCAGCTTGATCTCGATCTTGATGGCCGAGGTCGTAGCGGCCGCAAACTTGACGGTGTTGTAGGCGTCCTTGGCTGTGCCGAACGGCCCCTCGGCCTTGATGGGAACCCATGTTTCGCCGTTCTTGACGAACGCCGTCCACGAAGCCGGGACGCGGCATTCGCCCCCACCCGTGTCGTCGAACCAATAGACCGACGTTTCGGAGACGACCGTAGGCGAGGCAAAATCGTATTGGATCCACTCGGTCGTGCCCTTTTTCGGCCACCAGTGAAGATATCCGCGGTCGTGGTCGTTGCTGTCGCGCGGCTCGTAAAGATCATGGACCGCTTCGACCCCCTTGCCGCCCGGCGAGCACGTCACCTTGGCCCGGGAGGCGAGGGTCGGCTCGGGCACGGGATACGCCGCCCCGGGCTCGCGCGCGATCCAGACTTCCATCTCACCCTTGCCCCGGTGCGCCCAGGAGTAGTACGGGATGAGCACGAGATTGCGCTTCTCGGAAACGAGCTTCCCGGCCTGATAGCGATAGGCCGTGGCTTCGCCGCCGACAACAGTGACCCCGTTGAGGAGGGCCGGCTTTTCTTCGGCCTTCAGGGCGGCCTTATCGGAGAGGACGAGGTTGCCCACGGCGCCGCCGGCATCTGTTCCTTCCGTGCAGTAGACGAGCGGGCCGCGCTCGACCGCCGCCCGGCCGATGTCCGCCTTGACATTCGCGTTCGCCAGAACCCGGTAGACGGCCATCGGCAGGACGAGATCGACCGTGTCGCCCTTTTTCCAGGTGCGCGCAATCGCGGCGTAGCCTTTTTCAATGGTCAGAGGCACGGTCGTGCCGTTGACCCGGACGACGGGTTTGTCCTTCGCTTCCTCGGCGTAGCGGTAGAGATCGCTCGGCAGGGGCTTCCCGAGCGCCCAGCCCGGAATGCGGACCATCAAGGTCCAGGCCGCCTCTTTCCCGGGCGCGACCTTGATCCGGACCTCGCCCTTCCAGGGATACTCGGTTGCGACCGAGAGGCCGACTTTGCCGGAGGCGGTCGATAGCTCGGCCGTCCCCTCGTTATACAGGTTCACGTAAATTTTATCGCCCTCGACGCCGTAGGCGAACCCGCCGAGCTCGGCGATGAAGCGGGCGACGTTCGGCGGGCAGCAGGCGCACGTGAACCAGGGCGTCCGCTCGTGCTGGCCGTGGGAGGCGAGCGGATTCGGATAGAAAAACGCGTCGCCGCTCATCCCGTAGCCCGAAAGGAAAGCGTTGTACGCGGCGCGCTCGAACAGGTCCATGTATTTGCCGTCGCTGTAATACAGGAACATCCGGTAGTTCCACAGGGCGTAGGCGATCGTGGCGCAGGTCTCGGCGTAGCCGCTCGGGTTCGGGAGATCGTAGGCCGGGCCGAAGCCCTCGATGCCGCCCGCCGCCCCGATGCCGCCGGTGAGGTAAAGCTTCCGGCTCACGATGTCGTCCCAGATTTTGTCCATGGCGGCCATGTAGCGCTTGTCGCCGGTGAGCGCCGCGACGTCGGTGACGCCGGCGTAAAGATAAGCCGCCCGGACGGCATGGCCCACGGCCTCGGTCTGCTGAACGACGGGCAGGTGGTCCTGGTTGTAAGACCCGTAGAGCTTGTGGCCGGCGGCATTGCCCCGCTCGTCCACAAAGAACTTGGCTAGGGCGAGATAGCGGGGCTCGCCGACGGCTCGATAGAGCTTGACGAGGCCCATCTCGGTCACCTCATGGCCCGGGACGAACTTGAGCTGGTCCTTGCCGGGGCCGAAAGTCTTGTCGATGAAATCCGCGTTCTTGACGGCCAGGTCTACGAAATTCCGCTTGCCAGTCGCCTGGAAGTGGGCCACGGCAGCCTCGTACATGTGGCCGGCGCAGTAAAGCTCGTGGCTGTCCCGCTCGTTCGTCCAGCGCTCTTTACCCGACATGCGCGGCGTTTTCAGGGGGTTGATCGTCCGGGCCGTGTAGATGTAGCCGTCGGGCTCCATGGCAGCTCCGATTTTGTCGATCCAGCCGTCGAGGGCTTTCTCGAGCGCGGCGTCGGGCTGAAGCATCAGCCCGTAAGATGCCGCTTCCATGACCTTGTATACGTCGGAGTCGTCGAAGGCGTAGGCCGTGGCGAATTTGCCGTCCTTCGCCCCCTTGAGCGCGGCCGCGGCCAGCTCGAAGTTTTTGATTCGGTTCGTGTCCTCGCATTCCTTCATCGTATGCCGGATGGTCACGGCCAGGTCGGTCTTCTGCCGAGTCCCCCAGAAGCCGCCGGTGAATTTCACGGCGGTCTGCGGCACGGCCGTGACCGCGTAGTCAGGCCGGGCGGGATCGGCGCCGGTTCCACCGGCGAACAAGGCAGCGGCGAAAATTCCAAAAGCAAGGTTTCGAAGGCGGGTTGTCATGCGGCGATACTCCTCGTTATTTTCAGAAAAGTCCCTATGGAAATACGGAAATTCAATATATTACAGCATGCCCGAAAAAGGAAGGCGGCCCGCTTCACGGTTCGATAGGGACGACGCGAACGATACGGACCGGCCCGAAAAGCCCCGACTCGCGCGGCTCGCCATAAGTGTTGTTGATCAGGTTGGCGACCCGGACGCGGATTTCGTTCGCCCCGATCCGGAGCGCCGTCCCGACATCGAAAACGTACGGCCCCCACAGCCGGGCTCCGCAGCTCTTCCCGTTCACCCATACTTCGGCGGCATGGGCCACCTGCCCCAGGTCGAGCTCGAGGCGTCCGCCCATCGCCTCCGGCTTCTCCAACGTTATCGTCGTGACGTAATCCAGCCGGCCGGCGAATTTTTCGAGGCCCCAAAGCTTCCAGTCCTGGAGCAGCTTGTCCACCCCTTTCGCGAACGCGGCGGGAGGCGCCACGGGAAATTCCATTTCCGGCTGGAGCGTGGGATCGCAGAAAACCTTCCAGGGACCGCCGATCTCCACGACAACGGCGACAACCGGCCGCGGCTTGGGCGCCAAGCCTCGCGCCGGTTGCTTCGGATCGAACACGACCCAATAGGCTTCCCACGGCTTGAAGACGAGCGTCATCCGGCTGCCTCCGGCGCCGTCGGCGGAATCCGCGAATCGCGTCTCCCCGGTCTCGCAATCCCAGATCGACGCCGCGCCGCGGACCCCGGGGAGAAAAATCTCGGCCGTCTGTTCTCGATCGGCATTGTTGGCCAGCCAGAAGAAGTCCCGGCCGTCGATCCGGCGGCGGTGCTGGAGCATGGGAAAAGCGCCGGACAGGAACCGGACGGGGCTCTCGAGGCCGGGGGCTAAACGCTCGAGGAGCGGCTTCAGTCCCCCCTCGGGACACGCGGCGAACGTCGGCCGGGCGCGCAGGTCATCCATGAGCTTTTTCATCTCCGGATCGTTCCCGCCCGCCTCCGCGGAAGCCGTCGGAAGTCCACCCAGGGCATAGACCCGGCCGCCGGACCGGGCGAAATCGACGATCTTGCGGGCCGTCTTGCGCGAAAGAATGTCGAGCGCGGGCAGGACGAGCGTCCCGAACTCGAACTCCCCCCGAACGAGCCGCCCCCGCTTCACATCCATCTGCCCTAAATAATAGCGATCCCCCACCAGGAATTCGACCCGGGCGGCCGTCAGGTCGTCGATGGCGCGCGCATAGATACGATCGATCTCATTGATCCGCTTTCCGCCGGGGTGCGTATCCGAGAACGTCCACATTTCGACATCCAGAATGTCCGCGTCGGCCTGGACCCAGGCCGATTCCATCGGGTTATAGAGGAGCACGTCGGGCAAGGCGCGCCCCATGGAATTGACGTAGCTCGCCCGCCGGACGAAATCCGTCCACAGGTGGAGATACGGGAACATCGGGTTCTCGGCGTACCAGTCGGGCGGCCAGGGGTTGCCGGTGAGCTTCCGGGCCGTAAAGACGCCATGGGGGATGACGTGGCTCATCCCCCAGGCCGTGATGGCGTTGGCCGCCTGCTTGAGAAAGACGGGATTGAACGTGTTCCAGGGCGTCCCCTCGAACCCGCCCGCGCCCATTAACTCGGTCGCGGCGCGTGCGTCCTCAAATTCGGCCACGGACTCGATCTCCTTGAAATCATGGACGCGGAGCGGCTTGCGGCCGAGGCAGTCCTGGCCGGGCATGGACAGGGCGCGAAGCATCTTCAGGTGGTCGCCGACCGCGTTGACCTGAGGTTGGATCCCCTCTTCCCAGAAATGGGCCGTGGTGGACATCCCCCGCCGCTCATGCCAGTCGGTCACCGCCTGGAACGTGGCGGCGTAGATATCCGAGACGAGGTCGAACCATTCCCAGCGCGCCCGGGCGAAGACGCCCTCGGCATCGCGGTCGACCGAGAGCGGCAGCCAGAGGCGGATGTCGCGGCCATAGCGCTGTTTGTAGCGCTCGTCGAGCGTCGCGGACCAGGCCAGCCCCCAGCCGTAGTCACCCTCATTGTCGATGAAATCGCCGGGAACCGACCGGCCGAGCTTGCCGGCGATGCGGTCGGCATACGGCTCAAGGGCGGTCTTGATGAAGGCCGGGGCGAGGCGGGCATCGATGTAATTCACTTTCCCTCCATCCGCGCCGTCGTGGGCGAAGATATTGAACGCGTAAACACGCCAGGAAGCGCCGGCGGGCGCTGTCCAGGCGAAGGGCGTGCCTGAACCGATCAGGCGGAGAGTTCGGCTGCGGATCACGGCCGGGACGTGGGCTTTTTCGCCGCCGGGCGGGACCGGCTGTTCGCGCTCGGCGACGACGGCAGGCTTGGCAATCGTCGGCGCGTCTAATTCCGCGGTAACGGCGAAGAATGAAGCCGGGACTTCGACTTCGGCCCCGCCGGGGACATCGAACGTCTCCCAGCGGAGCGACTGCGCCCGGAGCTTCGGGTCGGCCGCCAGGACCCGGCCGTTCGCCTGGAAGCTCGGCCACCAGTACTCGTCACAGTACCCGAGATAGCTCTTTGCTTTTTCGGCCTCCGCGAGGGCCGCGCCGAAGGAGGCGAACCACTTGTCGCCGAGCCATTCCGCGTCGGGGAGATCGGGCGTCTTGACCATGGACTTCCGGGCATGGGCGTAGCCGGGGTTGAATCGTTGGCCGGCCAGGACCCGGGCCATTTCGGCCATCTTGGCCGGGGCGAGCGGCTCGTCCCAGAACCAGAAGATGAACGGGGCATAGATCATGTCGGGCTCGCGAAAGCCCTCCCGGAGCGTTTCAAACGGGACGCGGATGCGCTGGCCCATGTTCCGCCGCGGCGCATCCGGCCAAAGGACTGCGGTCAAACCGGCAACAATCACGGCAAGCCCGATGACAGTCCGCTTCATGGCGCCCCCCTCGTTTAAGATTTATGAAGTTGTCACTCTGATGGGGATTATAATATGTTTTAAATTGTCATTGCGAGCAAGCATAGCGAGCGAAGCAATCCGACCCGAAGCGTCGTCCCGAGTCTTTCGAGGGATGACTACTTGAGAGGAGGTCGTCATGGACAGAATCCCGCATGAAATCGGTGACAGGTACCTGATTTCCATATTTCGATCGAGATTAATTCGGAAATCAGGTTACCGTCACCGATTTTTGGGCGTTATGGTCGTCCTGGCCGCCTTGTTGCCGGCGGAGGGGACGGCCGGCGCCGCGCCACCCTCACTTAGGCCGACGCATCTCCTCGTCGACGGGACCGCCAGCCCTCTCGGCATCGACGCCGCGTCGCCGAAGCTGTCCTGGCGGCTCGAAAGCGAGGAGCGCAGACAGAGCCAGTCCGCTTACCGGATCCTCGTCGCCTCGTCGAAAGAGTCCCTCGGCCGCGATACCGGCGACCTCTGGGACAGCGGCCGCGTGTCCTCCGATGAGACGTTCGGCATTTCGTATGCGGGCCGTCCGTTGCGCTCCTTCGAGCGCGTTTATTGGAAGGTCCGCGCCTGGGACAAGGACGGGAAGGAAACGCCGTGGAGCGGAGTTGAGACCTGGACCATGGGAGTGCTCAGCGCATCCGATTGGCGGGCATCCTGGATCGGCACCCCGGCGGGCCGGTCGCCCGCGGATGCGATGCTCCTCCGGCGCGGGTTCGGCGTGCGGCCCGGGCTTGTTCGGGCGGTAGCGTACGTTTGCGGGCTCGGCACCTACGAGATGACGATCGACGGCCGCCGCGTCGGCGAAGACCTCCTGACCCCCGGCTGGACCAAATACGACAAGACCTGCCTCTATGACGCCTACGACATTACGGCCCTGCTCCGCGCCGGCCCTAACGGCATCGGGCTTTGCGTGGCCAACGGATTCTATAATGTCCGGGCCGGGCGGTACACGAAATACAAAGGCTCGTTCGGGCCGATCAAAGCGATCGCCCTCCTCCGGTTCGAATACGGCGACGGCACGGCCGAATTCGTCGGGACGGACGCCTCGTGGCGCTACCATACGGGTCCTCTCACGTTTTCCTGCATGTACGGCGGCGAGGACTACGACGCCCGGCTCGAAACGCGCGGCTGGGACGGGCCGGACCTCAACGTCTCCGCTTGGCCGGCCGCGGCCGTCGTGCCGGGGCCGGGCGGGACGCTCCGAGGCGCGTCGTTCGCCGCGCCTCCCATCCGGGCGTTCGAACGGCTGAAGCCCGCCGCGGTCCGCGAGATCGGCCCCGGCGCGGCGGTTTACGACCTCGGCCAGAACGCCCCGATCATGCTCGCCCTCGAAGCGCAAGGGCCGGCCGGCTCGTCGGTCCGGGTGACGCCGGCCGAGCTCGTCCAGGCCGACGGCACGGTCGACCGTGGCTCGAGCGGCGGCGGCGAATCCTATTGGCAATACACCCTGGCCGGAAGCGGGCGGGAAGCCTATCGGGCGAAATTCTTTTATCACGGCGCCCGCTATCTTCAAGTCGAGCTCCGGCCCGCCTCCCCCGGCGGACCGCGGCCCGAGATCCTCTCGCTCGAAGGAACGGTGGTTCATTCCTCCTCGGCGCCCATCGGCGATTTCGCCTGCTCGAGCGACCTCTTCAACCGCATCCGGACGCTCGTCCGCTGGGCCCAGCGGGCCAATACCATGAGCCTGATCACCGACTGCCCCCACCGCGAGCGGCTCGGCTGGCTGGAGCAGTATCACCTCAACGGGCCGTCGCTTCGCTACGAATGGGACCTCGGCCGCCTCTTCGCCAAGACCATGACCGACATGGCCGACTCCCAGTTAGCCGACGGCCTCGTGCCCGACATCGCGCCCGAGTACACGGTCTTCTCGGGCGGCTTCCGCGACTCGCCGGAATGGGGCAGCGCCGCGGTCCTCGTCCCGTGGCAGCAATACGAATGGACGTGCGACCTCGATCTTCTCCGCCGCTTCTACGACGTCATGAAGCGCTACGTCGATTATCTCGCGACCAAGGCCACGGGGCGGATCGTCTCCCACGGCCTGGGCGACTGGTATGACCTTGGCCCCAAGCCGCCGGGCGAGGCGCAACTAACCCCCAAAGCGCTGACCGCCACGGCCTTCCATTATTACGACACCCGCATCCTGGCCCGGGCGGCGGCCCTCCTCGGGAAGGCGGATGACGCCCGGATCTATGCCGCGCGCGCAGACGAAATCCGCGCGGCGTTCAACGCGGCCTTTTTCGATCAGGCCGCGGGGATCTACGCCGGAGGGTCGCAGGCCGCGAACGCCATCCCCCTGGTCATGGACCTCGTCTCGGCGGAGCGGAGGGCGGCTGTCCTGGAGGCCATTGTCGATGATGTCCGCCGCCGCGGGAACGCGCTGACCGCGGGCGACGTGGGCTACCGCTATCTCCTCCGGGCGCTGGCCGACGGCGGCCGCTCGGACGTCATCTTCGACATGAACGCCCAATCGGAGAAGCCGGGCTACGGCTATCAGCTCAAAATGGGAGCGACGAGCCTTGCGGAAGCCTGGGACGCCGGGCGCGCTTCGTCCCAAAACCACTTCATGCTGGGTCATATCATGGAGTGGTTCTACCATGACCTGGCCGGCATCGCCGGGGATCCGGCGGGCCCCGGATTCAAGAAAATCAGGATACGGCCCGAGCCGGTCGGCGGACTGACGTGGGCGCGGGCAAGCCTGGATTCGGTCCGCGGCCGGATCGAATCCGAATGGCGGATCGAACAAGGGAGGTTCAAGCTGGCTGTGACCATTCCCCCGAACTCGACGGCCCGGGTCTACGTGCCCGCTTCCGAGGCGGGCCGTGTGAGGGAAAGCGGCCGGCCCGCCGCGGCCAGCCCGGGGGTGGCCTTAGCCGGCCGCGAAGACGGCCGGACCGTGTTCTCCGTCGGATCGGGCCGCTACGTCTTCGAATGCGCGTGGAAAAGATGAAATGGGGAAACGAGTATTGTGTCTCCGATTTGACATGCGCCGCGCCGGGGATTAGGATGAACGACAGGCGGGACCGGTCCCCGTGGCAAGGAGAAGATCATGAAACGGTCCGGTGCTTATATAGCGGCCTTCGGTCTGCTGGCCGTCATTCTGACGAGCTCCCATCCGGCCTTCGGCGCGGTCGTATCCTTCCGCGCCCGATTGTACTCGAGCGTCGCCGGCGCGCCTCCCTACAACGTCAAAATCGACGTCCTCGAGTTCTCGGCCGCGGAAGAGTCACTGAGGCTCGTTTCGTTCATGGCCCAGGGCGATCAGCCCGGCTTCTACGCCATGCTCCGGAGTCTGAACAAGGGCAACATGCAATTCATCGGGGGCCTGGGGTTGAACATCAAGTTCAATGTCGCCCAGGAATACGAAACCGAGAAGGGCGTCCGGATCGTCCTCATGACCGAGGGTCGGAGCGCGGAGCCGGGCACGAACAAGATGTTCAACGTTCCCTGGCGCTTCCTGCTCGTCTTCCTGGACCTCGACAAGAACTACAACGGCACCGGCAGAATCTATGAGGATGCCGCAATCGGCGCGACGCCGAGCGGCAACATCACCCTGGCCTCCTCATACTCAATCTCCAAGGAGCTCATGAACGTCCGGCTAGTGAAATAAGCTGCGCCCACCGAGACTCCTTTCCATGACGGCACTCCCGAAGCGGCCCGCCGGAACCCAAAAGCCCATTGACGAGCGGGGGATCGTCCGTCAGGATGTCATAATTAAAATGCCGATCGGGACCTGCCGGAACGACTATATTACGGAATGAGTTCCTCCAAAGACGCCAAGACGAAGCCGCGTCTCAATTCCGCGGCGCCCTCCCGCGATGCTTTGGCCGCGGAGAACCGCGCCCTCCGCCAGAAGCTCAAACAGCGCGAGGCGTTCGACGCAATCCACAAGAAGAAGGAGGAAGCATCCCTGACCTCGCGGGCGCTGTTCCGGACCCTCCTCCAATCGAGTCCCGTCGTCTTCTATGCCCGCGAGCCCTTCGGCGACTTCGGATTCACTTATGTCTCGGACAACGTCCGGGCCAAGCTCGGCTATCTGCCTGCGGCGCTCCTGAAGGCGCCGAAAACCTGGGAGTCGCGCCTCCATTTCGAGGACGCGCCGCGCGTGCGCCGGGCCCTGTCCGAGGAGCTGCCCGCCCAGGGCCGCCTCGCCCTCGAATACCGCATCCTCGCGGCCGACGGCCAGTATCGCTGGCTCCAGGACAACCTCCGGCTCATCCGCAACGCCGAGGGAAGCGCCCTGGAGATCGCGGGCTCCTGGCTCGACGTGACGGAACGCCACCGGCTCGAGGAATCGCTGGCGGAAGAGACGACGCGCTTCCGTCGCATCGCGGAGGTGGTCGCCGAGGTCGTTTGGACCTGCAACGCCGAGGGCAACGTCGTGGCGATCAGCCCCAACGTCCGGGAGGTCTTCGGATACGAGGAGGAGGACTTTCTCCCGAAGCGCCGACGCCTGTGGTGGAAGCGCATCCGGCCGGATGACGTCGGGCGGATCAAGGCGGCGTTCCAAGCGTTCGTCAACCAGGAACGCCCGTACTCCGTGGACTACCAGATCCAGCGAGCCGACGGGGCCTGGATCAACGTCCGGGAGAGGGGCATCGTCCGCCGCGAGGTCGACGGTGCGATTCTGGTCGACGGCACGCTCGTCGAGCTCGCCCGCGAGCAGGAGAGCGCCATGGGCGCCTGGCTCGAGGAATGCGAGCGGCTCCAGGAGGCCCTCAAGCGGAGCGATGAGCGGTTCCGCCTCCTCGTCGAGAATATGCCCAGCGGCGTCGCGGTCTACGAGCCGCGGGACGGCGGCCGGGATTTCATCTTTAAAGATTTCAACCGCGCCGCGGAGACGATCGAAGGCTTGTCCCGAGAAGACGTGATCAACCGGAGCCTTCTCGCCGTGTTCCCGGCCATCGTCGAATTCGGCCTCCTCGAAGTCCTGCGGCGCGTCGCCCGCACCGGCCGGCCGGAGCATCACCCGGCCGGGATCTACAAGGACGACCGGATCACGGGTTGGCGCGATAATTTCGTCTATAAGCTGCCTACGGGCGAGGTCGTCGCCGTCTATCGCGACATCACGGCCCGCAAGCAGGCTGAGGAAGATCTCGCGCGGACCCACGAGCTGCTCACCACGGTCATCGACTCCTCGCCCGACTGGATCTTCGTCAAGGACCTCGAGCACCGCTACCTCCTGGTCAACCGGAGCTTCGCCGCGGCCCGGGGCTTGGGCCCGTCGGACATGATCGGCCGGCTCGACACCGATTTCTCGGACTGCGAGATCTGCCTCGGCGACGCCGAACGCGGCCTCGTCGGCTACCGGGAAGACCACCGGGTGGTCTTTGCCGGGGCCACGATCCGCCCTCCCGACAATTCCGCCGCCATGCTCGACGTATCGACGCGCATCTTCGATACGTCGAAGGCTCCTCTCCGAAGTCCGGACGGCACCGTCTACGGCGTCCTGGGCTACAGCCGGGACGTGACCGAGCGGCGCGCGGCCGAGGCCGAGGTCCGGGAAGGCTTCCGCCAGAGCGAAAAGATGCTGTCCGCCGCGGTGGAATCCATCGCCGCCGTTAGCGAGATGCGCGATCCGCACACTCGAGGCCACCAGGCGCGCGTCGCCCGACTCGCCGCGGCCATTGCCGAAGAGCTCGGCCTGCCGCCGGACAAGATCGCCGAAATTCGCATCGCCGGCATGGTCCACGATATCGGCACGATCGGACTTCCGACCGCCATCCTGAGCAAGCCGGGGAAATTGACGGATGAGGAATTCTCCCGCGTGAAGGAGCATGCGCGGCAGGGCCGGGAGATCGTCGAAAAGGCGGGCTTCCCTCCCGCGGTCATCGACATGGTATTCCGCCACCATGAGCGAATAGACGGCTCCGGTTATCCCGGCGGGGCGAAGGGCGAGGGCATCGGCCTCGAGGCCATGTGCCTCGCCGTGGCCGATGTGGTCGAAGCCATGTGCGCGGACCGGGCTCACCGGCCCGCGCTCGGACTGGCCCAGGCCCTCGAGGAGATTGAGCGCAACGCGGGCGTGCTCTACGATGCCCGGATCGCGGAGGCCTGCCTGAGGATCTTCCGGGAGAAGGGCTTCACGCTCTGACGCCGCCGAGCTTCCGCGCTTCGGCGGTGACCGTCTCGAAGACCTCCTCGATCTCGGTCCGATGGGTGCGGAAGCTCAGGACGCAGGCCCTCAGGATCACCTTCCCCCGGACGGTCGTCGAGGAGACGAACAGCTTCCGGCTCCGGTTGACGGCCTGAAGCAGGCGGCGGTTGAATTCATTCGCGTCACCCTCGGACGGGACGAATCGGTAGGCCACCACGGACAGGTCGGGAACCCAAGGACATTCTACGCCCGGCACCTCGCGGATCATCTCGTAGAAATACCGGGCCAGGCGGAGCTTCTCGGCCAGGTTCTCGCGGAACGCCGGGACGCCGAAGAGCTTCAGGGGCAGCCAGACGCGCAGTCCCCGGTAGGCGCGCGAGAGCTCGGGCGAGTAGTCGGCGGGGTTCCATTCCCCTTCGGGCGAGGCCACATCCTGAAGGTACTCGGCCGACATCGTATGCGCCCGGCGCAAGAGCTCGCCATCCTTCACCAGAAGGCTCCCCGACCCGTAGGGGACGAACAGCCCTTTGTGAGGATCGAGGACGATCGAGTCGGCGAGGTTCAGGCCGTCGAGCCTCCGCCGCCCGTCCTCGCAGAGGTTGAAGAATCCGCCATAGGCGGCGTCGACGTGATACCACAGGCCATGGCGGCGGGCCACGTCCGCCAGGTCGGACAGGGGGTCGACGGCGCCGGTATTGGTCGTTCCGGCGTTGCCCACAAGCAGGAACGGCCGCAGGCCGCGGCCGAGGTCGGCCCGGATCGCGTCCTCGAACCGTTCGGGGACGGCGCGGCAGCGCTCATCGGTCGCGAGGAGGCGGATGTTCGCCTCGGGGACTCCGGCCAGCGAGGCGACCTTGGACACGCAGTGGTGCGTCTGATCCGAGGCGTAGACGACGCCCCGGGCGAGGTCGTCCCCCAAAAGGTGCTTGCGGGCCGTGACGACCGCGCTGAAGTTGGCCAGAGAGCCGCCGCTCGTCAGGATGCCGCGCGCCGACTCGGGATAGCCCATCCAGCGGGCGAACCACTCCAGGACGTTGGCTTCGAGCCGGACCGCTGCGGGCGCGGCGAACAAAGCGCCGGTGAAGCGGTTCGTCGCCGCACCCAGGAAATCGGCTATGGCCGAAGGATAGAGTCCACCGCCCGGGACGTAGGCGACATAGGTCGGGTGGGCGGCGTTGATCGACGCCGGGAACACCGTATTCATCAGGAAATCGAGGAGCGGGACGAGCTCGGTGCCCGTCTCAGGCGGAGGCTCGCGGAGCGTCCGGACCAGGGCCTCGGCCCCTTCGAGCCCGGAGCGCGGCGCGGACGGCAGCCCCGCGATGTGGTCGGCGACGGCCCGGACGGCGGCTTCTCCCATCGCCCGCATGGCTTCGGGGGAGAGCTCGAGGCTAGGGGCGTCCGGGCCGGGATCCTGAATCGGCACGCCTGTCAGGCTCTCTTCTTCAGGACCGCCACCCTCTTCGCAAGGCCGGCCTGATGCTGCTCCTCGGTCGCGCTCGGGTCCTTGAGCTCGACGAACCGTGGGCAGGGCAGCTCCGCGCAGCCACCGCAATCAGAAAGATGGCGGACATTCACGGCGCAATCGTAGAGGGCGCAGACCTGGTTCGGCATCATCTCCATGGCCCAGAAAGTCCGCCCCTTGACGTCGCGGCAGCCAGTGCACGGCTTGCCGAGATAGGGGCATTCGTCGCAAATCAGGCCGCAAATGGATACGTTCATGGCGCGATCTCCTCGGGCGTCGATGGGGGGAGCGAGCTTCGCGCTCCACTCCCACGGGAGCACCGTATTGTACCCTGGGGTACAAAACGGCGCCGCCCTGCCCCCGTTCTCGAGCGGGGCATGACCCTGCTCCTCCAGCATAGCCCAGCCGCAGGGCGAATTCCAGCGGCGGCAGGGGCCTTATCTCAATGAGCGGGAAATGAAGATCGCGCCCATGCCGCTCCACCAGACGATGAAGACGCGGCCCGAGGCATCCTCCAGCAGAGCGGGGTAGTCGGCCGCGGCGTCGTCCGTGAAGCTCACAACCTCGTTCCAGGCGGCGCCCCGGTCGAACGACCGCGTGAATTTGCTCTTCCAAACGACGTCGGTCGAACCGAAGGCGTTCACCAAGAGGCCCGGCAGCGCGAAATTCGTGCCCTCGAAGTCGTGCGAGGACCAGGTCGCGCCCCGGTCGTCGGAGCGCTTGAACGTCAGCTTGTACGTGTACGGCAGATACATGTTCGCCCCGGCGAGCAAGAGCCCGTTGACGGCGTCGACGCCCGGCGCCGAGCCGACCAGGTTGACGTTGACCGGAGCGGACCAGGACACCCCCCCGTTCGTCGAGAACGCCAGGTAATCGGTCATATACCGCGTGCCGAAATCCGAGGGAAAGACGAGATAGAGGATTCCCGCCGCGTCGGCAGCCATCCGGGGTCCCCGCTCGCCGGTGAAGTACGTGTTCCAGGGAATGGCGCCGAGCGGGCCGAATGCCGCGCCGCCGTCCGTTGACTTCAGGACGATGACGGCATACGGCCCGCCGCCCACGAGCGACCGGCTCAGGTAGGCCGCGAAGAGGGAGCCCGACGGGTCGACATAGAGGCCGGGGCTATTCGCCGTCGTCACGGAGGGATCGGTCAGCGGAACGCGCACGCTCCAGGTCCGCCCGCCGTCGGCGGAACGGATGAGATAGATCAGCGCGCTCTCCTCCCAGGCGAGAAAAAGCTGCCCCGCGGTCCGACCGGCAGCCAGGGCAAAGCGATAGGGGAAGTACGGAGCCGCATTGAGCAGCATGGGGGACGTCCAGCTCGCTCCCGCGTCGTCGGAAGCGCTGATAAAAAGGCGCTCCTGGTCGCGCCAAACCGCACAGAGGCGTCCACCCCCGGCGAATGCGAGCTGCGGCTGAATGGAATCGTAATACGACCTCGTCGCGTCCGCGATCTTGAGCGGGGCGACGAACTCCGGATAGACGTCGATCCGGAAATTCAGCGCGTTGGAAATCCCGGCCGACGGCGTGGAGACATGCACCGGCACGGAGACGGTCTGCGCGGCTGCGCCGGCCACGGCCGTTGTGAGGTCGGCCGGGGCGATCTGGCAATGGAGCTCTCCCGCGCCGACGAAGACCGTCGCCATGACCCGGCCGTTGAAAGAAACAGCGGAATTCGCCTGGAAATTGCTTCCCCGCACGGTCAGGGTGAAGGAGGCCGTCGTCGAAATCTCGCGGGCGGGGGAAAGAGACCAGAGGACGGGAGCCGGGATGACGCGGCAGGAAGGCGCGAACAGCGCGCCGAGCGCCGTGGCGAGGATCACGGCGGGCGCGAACACAATCGGCGAAAAGCCGGCCATCTTCTTGACCATGGCGGGCCCGGTTCGCCGGCCTCCTAATCGCATGTCGGACTTCCTTGGGGTCGGATCAGGCGGGATCTTTTTTGATCGCGTCCCGCCGCAGGCCGCTGTTGCCGCCCGCATTGGTGAATCGTTCAAACGGCCGGGAGGGGTCGAAGAGGAACCGGTACGTGACATGGACCTTCTTCTGGACGGCGCCGATCTGCTCGTAGACCTTCCGCATCCGGGGGTTGTAGTCACCCACCCAGGAGAGCTCGATTTCCTTGTAGTGGGGCCGTTTGGCCACCGACCGGAAGAAGCGCAGGAAGAGGACGCCGATCGCTCCCGAGTTCTGGAATTCGGGGACCATGCCGGCCAGGAGGAGGCGGTTGCGGGTGATGGTCTTGCCGGATTTAAGAACCAGGAAGCGAAGCGCGTTCAAGAAATTCAGGCGGCCGTCGAACTTGGCCAGCACTTGGTTGACGTCGGGGAACGCCACGAGCACCCCAATCGGCTGCTCGCCCTTGTAGGCAAACCAGATGAAGTCCTCGACCAGGATGGGCTTGGCGGATTTGAGGACGGGGGCGATGTCCTGTTCGGTCACCGGGTGGAAATCCTCCATGTAATCGGACCAGGTCGTGTTGAGGACCGCCACGAGGTCGCGGACGAACGGGGCCGGATTTTTCTTGTCGAAATGCCGGTAGGTGAAGCCGAGGCGCTTTTCGAGGAAGTCGGCGAACTTGACCTGCCGCTCGGGAAGCGGCTTGCGGACGTCGAGGTGATAGGAATACTGGCGGAAGAATTCCCTGAAGCCGTGGCCTTCGAAGAGGCGGGCGTAATAGGGCTTGTTGTACGGCATGCCGTAGCCTTGAGGCAGAAAGCCCTCGACCAGCACGCCCCAGTAGTTGTAGTTTTCCCCGAAGTTGACGCTGCCATCCATTGCCTCGAGCCCGCGGGCGGCCAGCCAGGAGCGCGCCGCGCCGAAGAGGAGCGCAGCCGCGGCCGGATCGTCGACGCACTCGAAGAAGCCGAGGCCGCCGGCGTGGGGGGAGCGGAGCTTGGCCTTGGCGTGGTTGACGAACGCGGCGACGCGGCCGATCGGCCGGCCGGCTTCGTCTTGAAGAACCCAGCGGATCGCTTCCCCGTCGGCGAAGAGCGCGTTCTTGGACGGGGTGAAGACGGCTTCAATCTCCATGTCGAGCGGGGCGATCCAATTCTGGTCGCCGGCATAGAGGGCCCGGGCCGCATCGTGGAAAAGCCGGGAGCCGGTGGAGGACGTGATTTCGACGAGCTTCACGCCCAAACTATATCCGGCCCCCGCGCGGCCTGTCAAGGAAGGGGACACCCAGCCGTTAGATTTGAGATCAGCGCAAGTCTCGGATGGTGGGTGTCCCCATCTTAGATCAGCGCGAGTCTCGGATGGTGGGTGTCCCCATTCCCTACAGGGAGATCCTCAGGCGCACGTTCGCGCGGCAGCGGGGCGGCATCCCCCGCCCCGCTGCCGCCCCTTGACATCTTCGGATTCGGGAATTATGCTCGCTGGCGGTTGGGAGATAGGAAATCGCTATGAGCACCCTCAAACCCCTGGATTGGATCATCATCCTCGTCTATTTCGTCATCATCCTCGGCCTGGCCTGGAAGGTCATGCGCCAAAAGCAGAACACCTCCACGGAGTACTTCCTGGCCGGACGCAACCTCGGCTGGCTCATCATCGGCGCGTCCATCTTCGCCTCGAACATCGGGGCCGAGCACCTGGTCGGCCTGGCCGGGTCGGGCGCGACGGACGGCGTGGCCATGGCCCATTACGAGCTCCACGCCTGGTGCCTGCTCGTCCTCGGCTGGGTCATGGTGCCGTTCTACATGCGCTCCAGGGTCTTTACCATGCCCGAGTTCCTCGAGCGGCGCTTCTCCCCGGCGGCCCGGACGGTCCTCTCGCTCATCTCGCTCGTGGCCTACGTCCTGACCAAAATGGCCGTCGGCATCTTCGCCGGGGGGATCGTCTTCAGCGTCCTCCTGCCGGACCTGAACGTCCTCGGCCTCGACAGCTTCTGGGTCGGCTCGATCCTGGTCATCCTCATCACCGGGCTTTACACGGTCATGGGCGGGCTTAAGGCTGTCGCCTATACCGAAGCCATCCAGACGTTCATCTTCATTATCAGCTCGGCCCTGGTGACCTACTTCGGCCTCAAGGCTCTCGGCGGCTGGGGCCGGCTTCGGGAGATCGTGGGCGGGGAGATGTTCAACCTATGGAAGCCTCTCGTCCCGGCCGGCGTCCAGGGGACCTGGGCCCCCGTTCGGGAGGTCGGCCGGATGGCTTGGTACTTCAACGACAATTACCCCTGGATCGGCATGCTCTTGTGCGCGCCCATCATCGGCCTGTGGTACTGGTGCACCGACCAGTATATCGTCCAACGCGTGCTCGGGGCCCCTAACGAGCGCCAGGCCCGCAGGGGGGCCATCTTCTCGGGCTTCCTCAAGCTCCTCCCCGTCTTCCTCTTCATCATCCCCGGCATGATCGGCTTCGCCCTGGCCAAGAGCGGCCAGAGCCCGGCCCTGCATCAGGAGCTCTTCGGCGCGGGCACCGAGCTCATCCGGGCCAACGCCCAGAAGACTTTCCCCATGCTCGTGGCCAACATCCTGCCCATCGGCGTCCGCGGCTTGGTCGTGGCCGGATTGCTCGCGGCGCTCATGAGCTCGCTCGCCGGCGCGTTCAACGCCGCCTCGACCCTCTTCACCATGGACTTCTACCAGCGTCTGCGACCCAAAGTGACCCAGGAGCGGCTGGTCTGGGTCGGCCGCGTCGCCACCGGCGTCATGGTCCTCATCGGCCTTCTCTGGATCCCCGTCATCCGCGGCGGCCGCGGCCTCTACGACTACCTCCAGGGCGTCCAGTCCTACCTCGCCCCGCCCATCTTCGTCGTCTTTTTCTTCGGCGTCTTCATGAAGCGGCTGAACGCGAAGGGCTGCCTGGCCGCGCTCGGCACGGGGTTCGGCCTCGGGCTCTTCCGGCTGGCCGTCGACACGCCGGTCAAGCTCATCAGCGGCTTCTCCTACGCTCCGGGCTCGTTCCTGTGGATCGTCAATCACATCTTCTTCCAGTACTACAGCCTGATCATCTTCCTCGTCAGCGTCGTGGTTATGATCGTCGTCAGCTACCTGACCGAACCGCCGTCCTACGAGAAGATCAGGGGGTTGACCTACGGAACGATCACGGCCGAGAACCGGAAGGAAACCCGGGCCAGCTGGACGGCCGCGGACGTCATCACCTCCGTTGTCGTTCTGGCCCTCATCGTCGCGGCGTACCTCTACTTCACGGGGTGATGCGGTCCCGGCGCCGGAAAATCCTTCTGGGGACGGCCGCCGGCGCCGGCATCCTCATCGCCGCGTTCGCCCTCTATGTCTGGCTCACCCTGCCCGACGTCTCAGCGCTGCGCGCGGCCAATCCCCCTTCGACGTCGCTCATGAGGCTCCAGGCCGCCCAGGCCGCGAAACGCGGCGTCCGGCTCGCCGTGGAAAAGGAATGGGTCGCGTTCGACCGGATTCCGGAGATGCTCAAGAGGTGTGTCCTGGTCAGCGAGGACGCAGCGTTTTACTCGCACAAAGGGATCGATTTCGCCGAGCTCAAGGAATCGATCAAGCAAGATATCAAGGAGCGGCGTTTTGTCCGCGGCGGGAGCACGATTACCCAGCAACTGGCCAAGAACCTTTATCTCTCGGGCGACAAGACCCTGTGGCGCAAGTTCACCGAGGCTCTGATCGCCCGCCGGCTTGAGCGGGCGCTGCCCAAGAACCGGATCTTCGAACTCTATCTCAACGTGATCGAGCTCGGCCCGCACGTTTTCGGCGTGCAAGCCGCCGCCGGGCACTGGTTCGGGAAGGACGCGGCGGATCTGTCGCTCGAGGAGATGGTCCGGCTGACGGCGATCATCCCCCGTCCGCTCAGATCGGACCCGCGGACGAACAACGCCTGGATGAAGTTCAAAGGCCGCTGGATCGCCGACACACTTTTAGCGGTCAAGGCGATCGGCGACAACGACCACCAAGCCCTCGTCCGGGCGTTTGAATAAGCGGGTGCGCTATTTGATGATCTTGGTCCCCAGGATCTCCATCCCGGAGACCTTGATGAGGCACCGGTCGATCATTTTCTTGTCATTTCGGGCGAATTCCAGCTCGTAGGTCTGCCCCGCCGACGCCGGCGTGACCGTGAATTTGAGCGGGCTGCCCTCGACAGGCAGCAGCTCTTCCGGCGTCTCGCCGACGGGCGCGCCGTAGAGCCTTCCGTCCTTTTCGAAGAAATTGACGGTCATGGGCTGACCTTGGAAATCGAACGCGTAATCGCCCGCAATTTCCTGGAGGAGCTTTTTGGCATCCTCCGGCTTGACCTGGGGAGCGGCTTGCTGAGCCGGGAACGCGGGGGCGAAGGCCCCAACGAGCATGAGAACGGCGGCTATGACGATACCGGCATTCCGGAAATGATTCTTCATGTGAACCTCTCTCTCGGCCTAAACGCGCCTATCCCATAATACGCAAACGATGGAAAAGAGTTCACAGCGGGATCAATGTCCGCGAAAGGGGTCAGGTCTTAACATTGAACAAAAATGGCGAGACCTGACCCCGTGGTGCCAGGTCTCGCTAAAAACGTTCAAAGTTAAGACCTGACCCCCTATCTGAACTCGACGGGGAACGGCCCGATCGACCAGCCCATCCGCCGCGGGATGACGGCCTTCTTGACGAGCTTCTTTCCGTCGACCTCGAGCGTCACCACATATTCCCCGGGATCGACCATCGCCCCCCCGCCGAAGCCGCGGCCTCCCCCGCCGCCCGCTCCGCCGCCGCGGCCGCCCGGAGCAGCGGGATTGACGGCGCGCATATCCCAGAGGATCGTGTTCATCCCGGCCTCTCCCCCGCCGCCGAGCTCGCGAAGCACCTTGCCGTAGGGGTCGGTCACGGTCAGCTTCACCTTGTCCTTAGCCTTCTCCTTCAAATAATAATGGACGGTAACCGCGTTCGGCTCGTTCGGCGTGGCGAGGTGGCTGTCGCCGAGGAGCCGGAAGTTCCCGATCCCGCCCGTCACGCGCTGGACCTGGGGCTTGATTTCAAACAGGAATGCGTCTTGCCCGAGAACGTCTCCCGTCAGTTCTTGGAGCGGAGTGATGTTCGCGATCCACAGTCCTCGCCCGTACGTCGCGACGACGAGGTCGTTCTCACGCGGATGGATCACGAGGTCCGTGACCTTGACAGAGGGCATCGTGTTCCTGAACGGGACCCATTTTTTCCCGCCGTCGGCCGTGACATAGACGCCCCGGTCCGTGCCGACGAAGAGAAGCGCCACGTTCTTCCGGTCCTGGACGACGACGTTGATCCCGGCCGCCGGCAGGTTGCCGGTGATCGCGGTCCAGGTCTCGCCGTAATCCGCGGTCCGGTACAAACACGCCCGGAAATCGTCGAACCGCAAGCCGGTCTTGGCCGCGAAGGCCGTCCCGGCATCGTGGGGCGAGGCGAACACGCGGCTCGCCCAGAAGTCCGCGGGCCCGCCCGCGGCCGCGATTCCCGCGGTCCGGTCCTTCCACGTCGCCCCGCCGTCGAGCGTCACCTGAACCTTGCCGTCGTCCGCGCCGACCCAAATGACGCCCGACTTGACAGGCGACTCCGAGATCGTGGTGAGGGTGTTGTAGGAGATCGCGGGGAAACCCTGCTTCGCCTTGTCGTTGACCGTCAGGTCGGGACTGATCTCGGTCCAGTGGTCGCCCCGGTCGAGCGACCGGAACAGGACGTTGGCCCCCGTGTAGACGATCGCCGGGTTGTGGGGCGAGAGGGCGATCGGGGGCGTCCAGTTGAACCGGAGCGCTTCCCGGCCCGGCTCGCGCCGGGGCATGATCGGCGCTTGGACGCCGGTCTTCTGGTCGAATCTCCACATTGCGCCGAGCTCCCGGTTGTTGTACACCCAGCGGCTGTCGCTCGGATCGACGCAGTTATACATGCCGTCTCCGCCACCGACCGTCACCCAGTCGGCCAGGGTGATTTCCCCCGACCAACCGTTCGACGGCCCTTTCCACGAGTCGTGGTCCTGCATCCCGCCATAGATGTTGTACGGGTCCTCCATGTCCAGGCCGATGGCATAGAACTCGCCGAGCGGAATGTTGTAGGCGTGGACGCAGGTCTTGCCGCCGTCGTAGGAGATGTTCACCCCGCCGTCGCTCCCGAAGATGAGGCGATCCGGGTTTTGGCTGTCGATCCACATGCACCGCCAGTCGCCGAAGGCGCGCTGGAAGACGCCGTTCGACGGCCAGCTCAGTCCGTTCCAGGTCTTGCCCCCGTCCGTCGTGCTGGCCAAGGACTGGCCGGTGATGTAGACCTTGTCGGGGTTTTGGGGGTCGATTTTCAGCTGATTGAAGGCGTAAGGCGATTTGTCGAGAGCCGCCTCATAGCCGGCGTTGGCCTTCCGCCAGGTCCGGCCGCCGTCGTCCGTCCGGAAGACCTCGTTGCCGACGGTGCGGGCCGGCGGCTCGCTGCCCCGGCGCTTGTCCTGCTCGGCCTCCTGCGGGGTCGCCGGCCGCGGATTGCCGTTCTCGACCACAGCATAGAGGGTGTTCGGATTCTTCGCGCAAACGTCGATCCCGATCCGGCCGATTTTGCCGGCCGGCAGTCCGCCGCCGAGCTTCGCCCAAGACGTGCCGCCGTCGGTCGTCTTGTAAATCGCGCTCTCCGACCCGCCGACGACGTAGACCCAGGGCCGCCGGACCTTGTCGTACATCGCCGCGTACAGAACGTTCGGATCGGACGGGTTCAGGACGAGGTCGACCGCCCCGATCTTGTCGCTGACAAACAGGACCTTGCTCCAGGTCCGGCCGCCGTCGGTCGTCTTGAACACGCCGCGTTCGGCGTTGTCCGAGAAGAGATGGCCCATGGCCGCCACATAGACGATGTCGGGGTTCCGGGGGTGAATCCGGATCCGGGCGATGTGCTGCGTGTCGCGAAGGCCCATGCTCGTCCAGGTTTTGCCGGCGTCGACCGATTTGTAGATGCCGTCGCCGGGGTTTGAGCTCCGGGCGCAGGCGGCCTCCCCCGTCCCGACCCAGACGAAGTCGGCGTTCGAGGGCGCGACGGCCACGTCACCGATCGAAAGCTTCTCCTGCTTGTCGAAGACCGGCTCGAAGGTCGTGCCGGCGTTCACCGTCTTCCACACCCCGCCGTTCCGCGTCCCGACGTAGAACGTATAGAGGTGAGCGTTGAGCGGGGCGTCGGGAACGGCGAAGGATGTCACCCACGACCCGGCCCGGAAGGGGCCGAGGTTGCGGAAGGCGAGGTTCTTGAGCAGGCCCTCATGGAACGGGTCCTGGACCTGCGCGGCGGCGGATGAGGCGGCCGCGCCGGCGAGGATGCCGCAGAGAGCTAGGGCGACGAAGGACGAACGGATAGGACGAGATTTCATGGACCCTCCTGAATCACCTGTCGCCCCTATCGAATCGGGAAACAGGTCTTGTGCCACCCACCGATTATGTCACAAATAGGGGTCAGGTCTTAACACTTAACATTTGAAATCTGTGATAGCGCGTAAAAAAGATTCATGAAATGTTAAGTGTTAAGACCTGACCCCAAACTAAAAGAGGTCGCCGCGCGGCCAGGCCGTGACTCCCTCCACGGCCTTCCACAGCGCCCGGTCGAGTTCGGCCAGGAACGCGTCCGCATCGAACGGTAGAGAGTTGAAGAGGGCCGCCCAGGCCAGCCCGTTTGGGACCCGGACCATGATGGCCGCCGAGCCGTCCAGCGACCCCGTATGCCACCAGTTCGCGTCGTTCCCGTGGGGCCGGACCTGCCAGCCCAGGGCGTAATACGTCGAAGCGTCCCGATATTCCGCGAGCGGGGGCCGGGCGGTCATTTCCGCGACCGTCGCCGGTTTCAGGAAGCCGCGGCGGCGCGACCGGCCGTCGACCGCGGTCAGGAAGCGCATCAGGTCCACCACGGATGCGATCCATCCGCCGTGGGCATCCATCGCCTCGAGATAGAACCCGCCGTCGGGCAGCGCCACGGAGTCCCGGATGAACGGAAAGACGGAGGACGACATCCACGAGCCAGGAAAATCATAATATGCGGCTTCGCCGTCGGCCCGGAACTTCCGCACCGTCCGGCCGACGCGCATGTCCGTGATTCCCATCGGTTTCAGGATCTTCGTCCGGACGTAATCCCGATAGCGCTCCCCCGTCACCCGTTCGATGATTCGGCCGAGGAGGCAATAGCCGAAATTCGAATACACGAAGCGCGTTCCCGGCGGAAAATCGAGTGGCTGGGTGAGCATGTAGCGGATGATCGTCTCGGCCGAGGCCGGGGGCGGAGCGCCCATCGCCCCGGCAATATCCCGGGGCTTGAACATCGGATCGCCGCTCGCGGCGCGGTCGAATCCGGCCGAATGGCGCAACAGGTCCCGGATGGTAATGTCGGTGAGCCGGGGATCAAAAAATACGCCGGGCGGCGGCCTCAGATCTTCCAGAAACCTGAAGGCTTTTTCGTCCAGCCCGAGCCTCCCCTCTTCGACGAGCTTGAGGACGGCCACCGCTGTGATCGGTTTGGCGAGGCTTGCAATCCGAAATAGGGAATCCGCCCGCACCGCCCGTCCGCGCTCTTTGTCGGCAAGCCCGTAGCCTTCGGCCAGAACGAGGCGGCCGTCTTTGACCAGAGCCACCGCCCCGCCGGGGATGCCCCACTTGGCCATGAGGTCGGAAATGACCGGCTTGA
>Ga0315286_10000837_pt1 | contig 26915 bp, 23 predicted proteins | sample YL17G10_0_MG_FD_205038 | JGI IMG/M metagenome (GOLD analysis project Ga0315286, IMG submission 205038) | Sediment microbial communities from Yellowstone Lake, YNP, Wyoming, USA - YL17G10_0 | ecosystem: Environmental > Aquatic > Freshwater > Lake > Sediment | place: USA: Wyoming | collected... | reverse complement strand
GTCCTTCGGGAGACACGAACCTCCGAAGGCAAACCCGGGCTTGAAATAGTAGCTCGAAAGGTTGAGTTTGGTATCGCTGCAAAAGATATCCATGACGACGTGGCTATCGATCCGGAGTTCCTTGCAAATGTTCCCGATCTCGTTCGCAAAGCAGACCTTGAGCGCGTGAAAGCAATTGTCCACGTACTTTACCGTCTCGGCGATCTCGAGGGTCGTCTTGATCGTCGGCGCGGCGATGCCCTTGTAGAGTTCGCACACGCGGTCCGCATCCGACGGCGCCTCGCTCCCAACAACGATCTTGGGCGGATGATAGTAATCCTCAATGGATGTCCCCTCGCGGAGAAACTCGGGGTTGAAGCAGATGCCGAAGCCCGAGCCCGCCTTGAGACCGCTCTGCGCTTCGATCGTCGGAATCACCACGCCCCGCATCGTCCCCGGTAGAATCGTGCTCCGGATGACGACGAGGTGCCGTTTGTCCTTTCCCCCTATCGCGGTCCCGATCTCGCCGCACACCTTCTCGATGTATTCGAGTTCGAGGCTCCCGTTCTGCCTGCTCGGCGTACCCACGCACACGATCGTAATATCGGTGTCGGCGATCGCCGCCTTCGCGTTCGTCGTCGCGCGGAGGGTTCCGCTCCCGACGTTCGCGGCGATCAGATCCCCGATTCCCACCTCGATAATGGGCGTGTTTCCGTCGTTGATCAGATCCACCTTGAGGGGGTTGACGTCGACGCCGATGACGGAGTGCCCCTCGTTCGCGAGGCAGGCGGCCGAAATGCATCCGACGTACCCCATTCCCATGACGCTTATCTTCATGATCCGCAACCTTTCCTCGCACGGTCGAGCAAGTGCACAAACTCATCCGCGACCGCTTCCCATGAGCAGCGTGATACGACAAAGTCCCGGGCGCCGTTCCCAATCGCGCCGCGGCGGCTGCTGTCGCGGAGCGCCTCGATCACGAGCCGCGCGAACCTCTCGGATTCGTCCGCGATGAGAATATTCTTTCCGTCCGAATAGTTCAAGCCCTCGGCGCCGATCGTCGTCGAGACGATCGTCTTCGCCATCGCCATCATCTCGTAGATCTTGATCCGCGTGCCTCCGCCGATCCGGAGCGGTACAACGGCGACCGCGGCCCTGTCGATATAGTCTCTCGTATCGGATACCGTGCCCGTTACGGTGATCGAAGGATCCCTCTCCTGAAGCGCCCTTACCGAAACATCGGGATTGCGGCCGACGACTGAGAGCTTCGCGGCAGGTACCTCATTCTTGATGAGCGGGTAGATGTTTCTTACGAAATGGTGTATCGCGTCGATGTTGGGCATCCAGTCCATCGAGCCGAGGAAGATAATCGAGTTGGGATCCTCAGGCCCTCCGCGCGGGGTAAAATATCCGGTATCGACCCCCGTCGCGACGGATCCGGCCCGCGTGCCCCCATAGACGCGCCTGAAATGCTCGCAGTCCTTCTCGGATACCGCGATCGTGAATGCGTACGTCGTGACGATCTTCCGTTCGAATCGCTCGATGCGTTTCTGTTCGCGCCTGAAGACGAATCGCTTGAACGCATTCGTCTCATTGTCCCCGTGACGCTTCCAGATCATGGCCTCCACGTTGTGCGAGAAATGCACGACGGGAATCGCCGGCACATCAGGCACGTTGAGGCACATTGCGAGAAAGTCGGCGACGAGGATATCGTACCCGTTCGCGGCGATGAGCCGTTCGACGAGCGAGCGCATCTCCGGCTTCCGGTACGACGATACGGTGAACGGCTCGGCGTCAATGAGGCCGCCGAACACCCGCGCATAGTAGCCGGGTGTGTTCTTCTCGGGGACGCGCGGCGGCTCGACGGTGAACAGGCGGCGGCAGTATTCGGACGCGAGACGCATCGCCTCCGTATCCCTGCGCTCGTCGGCGAACGCGGCGTAATGCACTTCGTGCTTCCCGTTGATCTGCCGGAGGATCTGGTAGGACCTGATCCTGCCCCCCGAGTCGAGCGGATGGAGCAGGTTGTTCTTGAGCCAGAGTATCTTCATGGTCGCATCACCGCGCGACGAACGCGTCGCGCCAGAGTTCGAGGTTCAGGAGCATCCAGAGCTTCTTGTGGTGGTCCTTGCGCCCTTCGACGTGCTCGGCGACGAGCTTCTCGATGCTCTTCCGCGTGAGGAAATCCGCGCAGAAGGAATCGTCCCGCACGAGGTGCGAGACGAGGTAGTCCTTGAGATCGGCCCGGAACCACAGCCCCACGGGGACGTCGAATCCGACTTTCGGCCGGTACAGAATGTCGTGATCGATATACTTTTCCGCGATTTTCTTGATGATATATTTTCCCGTCGAGCCGTGCACCTTGAAGCGCGCTGGAAGGAGATAGCTCAGCTCGACGAGGCGATGATCGAGGAACGGCACGCGCGCCTCGAGGCCGCTCGCCATCGAGAGGCGGTCGGCGCGCAGCAGGAGATTGTCGGGAAGCCAGACCTTGACGTCGAGGTACTGCATCTCCTCGATGTTCGAACGGAACTTCTTTCCCTTCACGATATCGGCGTAGGCGTTTTCCGCGCCGGCCAGGAGCTCGCGGCGATCGTCGCGCATCATATGGACGAGCTCCTCCGCGCGGAAGAAGCTGAACCACCGGTAGTACCGCCGGTAGCGTTCCTTCACGAGGAGGAGGTCGAGCGCCGTGCCGACACGCTGCGGCATGAGCGCGTCCGCCAGCCTATTCCGGCACAGACCGCGCACGAACGGGTTCGCGAGGGGGGCCATGCGCTTCGCAACGTTCTCGAAATAGTACTTGCGATAGCCGCCGAAAACCTCGTCCCCGCCTTCCCCCGTGAGCACGACCGTCACTTTTTCGGAAGCCGCCTTGCAGAGGAGATGGATCGGGATATCGGACGCCTCCGATATCGGCGTCTCGCGGAACCAAACGACGCTCTTGATGCTCTCCATCACGTCTTTCGCCGTGACGACGATTTCGACGTGGTCGGAGTCGATCAGACGGCTCACGCGCCGCGCGTACGGCAGCTCGCTGAATTCCTTTTCCCTGAAACCGATCGAGAACGTCTTGATGCCGCTGCCGACGATCCGGTGCATGAGAACGGCGATGAGGCTCGAATCGACACCGCCGCTGAGAAAGAGCCCGAGCGGCACCTCGCTCATGAGCCGCTTTTTCACGGCGTCGGAGAGAAGATCCTCGACCCGCCGCACCGATTCATCCCACGAGAGAAGCTCCGCGCTCTCGTTCGATTCGATGTCCCAGAAGGGGACCTGCGGCCCCGGCGAACCGTTTACGGAGAGGTAATGCCCCGGCATAAGGGACGTGACGCCCCTTATGAGCGTGTCGGGAGGGATCGAATGGTGAAGAGTGAGAAACTGGCAGACGACGCGGTCGTTGATCTCAAGCGGGATGAGACCCGACTTGATGATCGCCTTCATCTCGGATGAGAAGATGAAACGCTTCCCGTCGCAGCTATAGTAGAGCGGCTTGATGCCGATGCGGTCCCGGGCGAGAAAGAGCGATTCCGTTTTCGTGTCGAAAATAGCGAACGCGAACATCCCCAAGAGCTTGTGCAGGAACTTCTCGCCCTCTTCCTCGAAGAGGTGGACGAGAACCTCCGTGTCCGAGCGCGTCTTGAAACGGTGTCCCTTCGCAACGAGCGCGGGCCGAAGCTCCTCGTGGTTGTAAATCTCGCCGTTGAAAATGACGAGGTATCGCCCGTCCTCGCTGTAGATCGGCTGAGAACCCCCTTCGAGATCGATGATGCTCAACCGCGTGTGACCGAGAAATATGTGATCCTTGTGGTAGTATCCCGAGCCGTCCGGCCCCCGATGATCGACGATCGAGAGCATGCGCTTCGCTTCCCCGAGGTCGACGGGGCGCCGATCAAGATTGATAATGCCGAATAAACCGCACATGCGCGCATCCTCCAAAAGGCCGGCCCGCTACTCGAACGCACGGGCGAGAACGAAACGATCCCGGTGAGCGATGAAATGCACGAACCGCCGCCGCCAAGCGGCATCCTTCTCCGTGACGCGCCCGCCCGCAGCGTATTCCCGCGTCGTCCATTCGAGAAGCGTGAGCTCGAAGAGGAGGAGAAACACGTCCCGCGGCATCGCCGCGCCGCGCGCGAAACCGGACGAGATGAATCCGGCGAAACGCTTCCCCGCCCAGTGCTCCCTGAACAGGAGCTCGTCGAAATGCTTTTCGACGTCTTTCTCGCCGATCAACGCATCGCGCTTGGATCGGAACGTCGACACGAAGGTCGCAACGTCGAAGACGGGATGATAGACGCTCCTGAAAAAGCGCCAGTCAATGACCACGGCCCTTCCCTCGCGAATGATGACGTTCCCCGGGAATAAGTCCCCGTGGCACGCGACGTTTTCGACCGTTCGGTCGTGCATCGCCGAAAGGGCCCCTTCGAGCTCGGCGAGCCGGACTATTTCCTGCTCCGTCAGCCGGTACGCCCGGCGGTATCTCTCGACAAACGATCCGAACCCGAACTCGGAGATTCTGCCGACGCCGCTTCGCGTCGCCCCTTGAAAATCCATCAGCCATTTCCATGCCAAACCCAGTCTCAATTCGAGATGCCGCCTGCGACCTCTCCCCGCATCGAGCACCTCGTCGATCACGTCCCCCGGAACGAAATCCTGCAGAAAATAGTAGTGCCCGAGCAGCTCACCCTCGCCATAGGCCCGGGGAACGGCGCCCGCCGTCGACGCGAGCAGGATCCCCGCCGCCTTCACGAGGCTTTCATATTCGCTCTTCAGGGCGGCGTTATGAACGGAATCGCTCGCAAGCTTCGCGACGAGAAACGGCGCCCGCGCCCCCCCCGCAAAGAAGAAATAGATGATCGCCTGCGCATCCTTCTCGACGCGGCAGAGGACCGCCTCGCCCAGATCGGATACGTTGAACCGGTCGCTCACGACCTCCTTCAGGGAAAAGAGCATTCCCGTCACCCGGTCCTTCCCGCCTCACAACGAGCCACGATGACGTACTCGTTGAGGAAATGCCGGTGCAGGTTCGTGCGGATGGCTAGCCTGATGAGCCCCTCGACCAAGCGCGATCTCTTTCGGGCGAAATCGGGAAACTGGGTCAGAAGGGATTCGAGCGAATTCGGTCTTTCGATTGAGAAAAAAACGAGCGGTGTGTCGAGCCCCGGAACGGCGGCGTAGACGCCCGCCGGGCGAAACCCCGCCCGCCGCACCGCCTCGCCAGCGCCGCGAAAAGACATCAGCCCCCGCGAAGCCGTTCGAGAAAAGAGAGTATGCGGTCTCTGCGCGGCGCCGAGAAGTCTCGCGTAGCCGAACCGGTTCTCGGTGATGAGGACGAAATGCCCCTGCGGGGATAGAAGGCCGAGGATCGACCGCATGAACTGCTCTCGAGAGGCTCCCCCTTTCGGCATGCGGCCCGCGATGACCATATCGAAGCGATGCTCATTCTCGGAGCGGGGAACCACCGGAGCGGCGTTCGCGCCCGCGCGATCCGGCGGTTCGACCGCTCCCTCGGCGTTCAGCGCGGCATGGCTCACCCCGATGCCATGCTCCTCGAGAGCCTCCCGCAACGCGTCCCCTCTGACCCCGACAAAGAGGACACGCCTCGTTCCGGAAAACAGGGGGAGCACGAAAAAAAGCCGATCTCCGATGCTCTTCTCTGGGTTCATTGCCGTTATCGAAATCCTCTTGGGCATAGGCCTTCGTGCCGGCCGGCCTCGTCAGACCTCAGCGGCTTCGCACCGCTTGCGTGAGCCGCGCGAGTCTCCCTTTCCAATAATACCGATATCCGGCGAAGGGAGTGAGCCGGGCGATCGGGATCACGATATCGTGCCGCGCGAGAACCTCGATGACCTTGTCGATGCCCTCGTTCGAATAGTGCGGCTCTATTCTCGGTTCGCTCGATTCGTTGCAGAAGCTCCTCGTGACACGCGACCCGTTGAGCAGCCTCACGAGACCCTTTTCCCTGAAACGGTCGATCGTTTTGCCCGCTCCGTGATCCATTGTATGCAGGAACCGCGGCGCACCCGCGCCGCCGACGCAGACATAGGAAGAGGTATAGCTGTAGCCAGGGAGGAACACGAGCCGCCCCGGCGTGACCCTGCACGCGTTGTGGCGATGCACCCAGAGGGGGCTGCCCCCGACGTCCTCACGGAGTATCGAGTTATGGGAAAAATCGCAGAGGACGCGCAAATCGGCCGCCTGCGGCCCGAGAACGCTCTCCGCGATCCCCCGAAGCCTTCCGATCGTCTCAAGACGGCACGCGTACCCCGCATTCATCGAGAGCCGTTTCGCCGCGAGGTACCGTTTCCCCTCGGCGGTCTCCGGAGAGATCGTAAGGTAGCGGTCGGCGCCGAAGTAGTACGCCCATTTCTCGTTCCAGTTTGCGAGGCTCCGTGCGTCGGCGAGATGGAAAAGCAGCTTTCTCAGCGCGTAGAAGGCCCTGGTCGAACCCGTGGTCGTCGTGCGATTCCCGTAGAGATTGCCGATATCATCCGCGACGAGCCCGCCGTCTGAGTGGAGCATGAACGTGACGACGCCTTCGGCGAGACCGTACCGTTCGCACAGGGCGCTGTCGATGACCTCGCTCACCGACTGCATCTCGAGGAAATGGTTCCCCGCGGGGATGACGCCGAAGCCGTAACGCCCCCGCGCGAGGGTAAAGGTCGGCACGAGGTGCGCGAGCGCGCTCCCCGGCGACGTTTCCGCCTCTCTAATCATGCCGCCGTACTCGAAATTCTCCAGGATGCTCTCGGGGAGATCGTACCGCTGGAGAACGGCGCGGGCGCCGAGCTCTACGATGCGCCGCATGTCCTCGATGCTCAGGTCGGGGCGCCGCATGATGCGGTCGTCATCGCTCCGGAGACGATCGAAAAAGCGCCCGAGCCGTGCGTCGTCGAAATCGTCGCGACGCGCGGACGTCCGTACGAGCGCCATGCCGCAGTTCTGCGCGACGCTCGAGAGCTTGGGGATGATACGCTCCTTCGTCGCGACGGCGATGCTGGAGGGATTTTCGGTCCGCTCCTTGAAGTGGAGATCAACCATTCCAACGACGCGCTGCGCGTCGGGTATGGCGCCGATCGCCTCGATACTGCGCCCGAGGTCGCTGTGCGGATCGAGAGGCTCATCGGAGAGGAGTGTTATCTTTTCATTCGCCATATCAGGTGAACCCGGTCTCAACGCGACCCACGGACAATCCCGAGAATCGCCCGCATCGTGTCGCGCGGGTCTTCCCCCTGCCGGATGTTCATTACGAAGCACCGCGCGCGGCTCAGGAGCGCGTCGAGCGCCGCCGTCCCGGGGAGAGGACCTCCCGTCGAGCGCGCGAGCGGGGATAAAGCCGCTTCGAAGACGCCGAACATCCGCACCTCATCGGCAAGGGCATTGAACGCCGCAACCCTCGCGATGATCTCTTCTTTCGTTACGGCGCACACGCCCGTCTCGTCGCACGACATCTCCGGCACGATGCAAACCGCCGCCTTCATCGAGTCGATCGAGCGCTCCCGGGCTATCGTGAATGCGACCCGGCCGAGGGGCACGCGCACGTTGATCCGCTTAACGCATCCACGAAGGCCCGGGACCTCCGAAAGGAGCCGTTCCTCGAACCGCACCGGTTCGTGGCAGGAGAAAACCGCGCTCTCATCGAAAAGCACCATGTTATCCGAGAGGAATAGGACACCCGCCTCGGGCAGGAGGTGCGCGATGAGCGTCGATTTCCCCGTTCCCTGGGCCCCGGCGATGACGACGCCGCACCCGTCGATTTCGATTCCACCCCCGTGCAACACCTGAACGCCCCGCCGCCGGAGGAGCCAAAACGTCGGATAATAGACGATCCAGTACAAGAGCTCGAAAAAGAACTGATTCCTGAGACCTACCCCCCCCGAGAGGGCGGAAACCACCGATCGCAGCCGCGACCGGAGCGTCGAGTGAAGGCGGTATGACGCATTGACCGAGAGCTTCTCCGCCGTCCGGTTCAACGCAAGCGTGAGGCCCGGAACGTAGGGCACCGACCGCCAGACGACCCTGTTCTCGCCGGCGAAGAGATCCCTCCCGACTTTCCGGCAGCCCGCGAGGGCATCCCGTTCGCCCGCCTCCGACCGCGTCCGGGCGAACGTCACCTCAAGGAAAGGATCTCCGGCGTCTTCGACGAGGACCGGGGCGAAATGGGCTCTCGCATATCGCAGGAAATCGACGTCGTCCGATCGAATGCGGACGGTTATCGCGTTGAGTCTTATGCTGAGAGAATCCATCCGCGGCATGCGCTCCGTTCCGACGGCCCCGCGGCCGGTGGACCCTCCGACTCGACCGCTACACTCAGTCTAGATTTTTTTTGCGCAAACTCACAGGATTTTTTCTATCGACGCGCCAAATTCTCCTCGAATACCCGTTCATACCGCGCAACCATCGCGGGGGCACCGAGCTCCCGCAGGGCAAACGCCCGAGCCTCGCCCGCGAGCTTCGAGGCCAGTGATTTGTCGACGAGAAGGCGTGCGATGGAAACCGCAAGGGCCTCCGCATCTCCTGCGGGAACGAGGAGCCCGTATTTCCCGCCGGCGAGTATCTCCGAATTTCCCCCCACGTCAGTTGCCACGATGGGTTTTCCGGCCGCCATCGCCTCCATGATCGCGATCGGCTGCCCTTCCCAAAGCGACGCGATCGCGAATACGTCGAAAAGGCTGAGGAGAACCGGCACGTCCATGCGGATTCCCATGAAAACGACCTTCTCGCGAACACCGAGCTCCCGGCACAGCCGCTCGAGCTCCAGGCGCAGCTCACCGTCCCCCACGATGACGAGCCTCGTGTTCGCATCGCGAGCGGCGACCGTCGTGAAGGCCCGGATAAGATGAGCCATGCCCTTTTGCTTTGTGAGCCGCCCGATGCTGCCGATAATCCGTTCGCTTTCGCCGATCCCGAGTTCCCGCCGGATGCGCGATGTATCCCCCTTCACCGAGAAACGCGCAGTATCGATCCCGTTGGGAATCGTCGTCACCGCGTTCCTCGAAACTCCGAGCACGTTCACGAGGTGCTCCTCAAGGTCCGAAGAAACCGCTATCGAAAAGTCGACGAGGTTCCTCATGACGAAGCGATAAACCGCCCGGTACTTCTTTTTTGTCAGGATCTGACTATGGTCAGTGTGGATGAGCGTACGGACGCCGCTGAGCCTCGAGGACGCCGCCGCGTAAAGCGTTGCTCCGATATCATGCGTGTTGACGAGCCGGACGCGCTCTTTCCGCATGACGGCCGCGAGCCTGAAAGGTAGACCGGCACTGATCCCTTCCCCCTTGTCGAGAATGTAGCACGGAAGATCGAGCCGTTCCATCTCACGGTAGAGAACGGGCTCCGGCGCAAGGAGCGTGCAGAATGAAGGATGAAAACGCGATCGATCGATGCGCGCAACGATGCTCAGAACCACCTGCTCGAGACCCCCGTAGCCGAAGCAGGGGGTCACGAGCATCACGTTCACAGGGATGGCGGAAAATCCCCGCGTCACTATCTCCCCGGTTTCAATGGGTTCTGGCTCGGCGGGCTGAGCGGCGCGGGGTTCTCCCCGTTGGACTCGGATGCCCCGATGTCAGGGCGTGCATCCGAATAGCTCAGATTGCCCCAGCCGTAACCCGGATACAGAGAATTTACGTACGCACCGACAGTATCATTGATCATAGCGCCCGCATTGATGCAGGTGCTTTGGGGTCTCAAATGCCACCAGCCGTTAATGACCCCATAGGAATTCGGGTTCTCGCTCGCGAGCCCGGGGTTGTCCGTTATGTTGTCATGCCATGCAATCGGATCTTCCGCCTGGATTGCGGCGAGGGAGTAGATTCTGTTACCGCCTGACAGAGTACCATCGTAGTCAGCATCCTCAGAGTAGATAATGAGAGTATCATAATCTCCCTTTTCGGCGTACTTGCGGATGCAGTTATTGAAGAATCTGTTTCCTCCCCAATGCGTCGACGCGGGCGAGGGAGGCGGCGACTGGTCGGGGTCGATCCAGTTATGTGCATCGTTCGCCCAGTGCAGGTAGAGTTTAAACTCTCCAGCCCTGTTTCCGACGTCCGTCGTGAGGCCATGCGATTTGTAAAATATATTATTCGCGATGATATTACCATTCGTACTCGCGCCGTCCCATGAGTATGTCCCGTCGTTGAACGGCCCTATGAATAAATTGTGGCTCTCAGAGTTGAAGAACGTGTTATTGTAAATGAGGCATGAGTCGACCTTGAAGTCATAGCCAACGAGCCTTTGTGCACACAGATCGATTGATGCACCGTTGTAAGCCCACGTGACATTCTTCCGAAATACGAGATGCGATCCGGAGCAGTCAAACGCCGACTTCGTCTTTGTCGTTGTCTCGGCAAGGCCGCACACGACATTCCCCTCCATGAGACTATATTCGGTACCGTGGCCGAAGTATAGACCCCCGCCCCAACGATTTTCGCACATGTTATTGATGACCTTTATGTATCTACTCACGGGATCGCTCGTTCCGAGCCGTGAGACTTCGACGAGGGCATGGTTCGCCTTTCCCAAGGTGTTATTCCGAATGAGGACTCGTTCACAACTCATTAGATAAATCGATTCTCCAGTTCCCTGCGCTCTGTCCGTCCCGTCTCCCGGAGGTATGTCTCCTGTCGCATGGTACACATGATGGATATAGCAACTCTCGATCGTATCCATGGCCCCGTACGTGAACCCGACGGCATACCGCATGAGGCCGCCCTCGCTGTATGTCGCCCCCGGCGGCGGGAAATTTCCGTCTATCTCGATCCCTCTCACCTTGATGTGTTCTGATCGGTTGCTTGCGGTACCCTCGAATCTGATCACGTATGAGGCATCTTCCCGGCCTTCGAGCTTGATGTAGAGCGAATCAGAAGGATTCAGGTGGCTGAAACCATCAATGACGACCCAGTCCTGACCGGGCGTAAAATACCAGTACTTGCTCGTTTGCCTTCCGTTGTTGTTGGTATGTTGGAATATCGCTTTCGAATCTCCATACGCCTTGAACACCATCGGATGTCCCACCGTACCTGCAGTGCCGCTCTCCACATAAAAACTTCTGTGCATTGGTGTAGGTACCCCCCATGATGAACAGAGTATCACCAGCCGCCATGATCGTTTTGGCCTTCGCGAGCGTCGCCCACGCAAGCGTGGTCGAAAGACCGCTCCGCGAATCGTCCCCCGACGGGGACAGATAGTAATTCGCCGCGCCCAGCGGAATGCTGAAACTAAGACTGATAGTTACAACGAGTTGCAATAACAAGATCCTTTTCATTCCAATACCTCCCCGGCAAATATAGGACGCAAATGTCATGCCGGTCAAGCTATTCCCGGTACGGAGTATCCCGGCGCTCTCAGCGATGCCGATTTGTTTCTTCCGTCTTCACTGATTGCCGGCATTTCGAGTAATCCTGAGTGATAATGATTCTTATTTGTTGCTTAGAGCAAGAAAATACAGTAAATTCGATAGATAGCTGGTATGGAACGTCATTTGCTAGAAAGCATTAATGCTATAGCCCTTCAAAGCGGAGAATGAAATGGTAGAGCTCGTGATGAAGCGTTTACTCCGAATGTGCGGCAGGTCGCGCCATAATGGGTATACACTTTGGGAGCAAAAGCATAAACCCATGCTGCGGCTTCTCGAAGAATTGAAGCGAAGAGGCGTCGATCTCGGAGGGCTTCGAACGCTGGAAATCTTCGGAAGAGACGGCCTCGACCATACGACGACGTACGCACGTGAGGTGAAAAGCCTCGAAGTTTGGGAAATAAACCCGAAATGGCATTCCGATCTGGTGAAGAATCTACCCGACGCCTCGATCAGGATCGTCGACAGCTACGAGGAGCTCGGGAGATCCAAGAGCAAATTCGAGTTTATCGTCGTCGACAACGCGATCGGCGACCTCGGCGCCCACTGCGACCACTTCGATCTTTTCCCCGATTCCATATTCAAGGTGACGAGCGACGAGTCGTTGCTGGTCCTGAATATCATCCCCCGTATCCATTCGAAAACCCTCAAGCATTTTCCCGACTTGCTCGATACAAAATACCTGGCTGCGAGAAAGAGCTTCTATGCCGCCGACGACCCCATGAATATTCCCGTGGATCAGATCGTCGGCGCCTACAGGAGTTTTATCGAGAAGAACAATTACCGGCTGGTCTGGTCGCATCATCAGAATCGATCGGGCGCCGGCGTCGACTACCTGGCGTTGAAAATCAAGAAGAATTAGAGCCCTTGCCCGGACCAGGCGCTCTCAGCCATGCCGATTTGTTTCTTCCGTCTTCACTCATTGCTGGCATATTGATTGCAATTCCGATACAACTTGCACGAAGATACACTTCGCCCGGAGAATACTGCATAGCTTTGCAGTACTATCAGCTTAAGTTCTCAAAACGGAGAATTACGCATGCAATTCAAAGTTGAGATGCATCGAGGAGAGGATGCGCTTAAGCTCACCAGGACTGTTGACTTTCGTGAACAGCTGCAAAAGCTCAACACGCGGTGTCCTTGGTCTACTGTTTTCCAGAGCCTTCCTTTCTTGGATGCCTGGTTCTGCCACTACAACGCTTCCTACGAACCGCTCATCGTGACCGGCTTTGACGAGCAGCGAAACCTTGTGGGGTTGGTCCCTCTGGCGGTGGAAAAGGAGAGCGGAAGGCTCGTGTTTGCCGGCAGACAATACGCGGAATATCAAGTGTGGCTGGCGCTGCCGGAACTCCGTGTGAATTTCATCGAAGCTGCCCTTGGAAGCCTGCAAAAGGCATTCCCGCGCGGGAGGCTGCAATTCTACTTTATTCGTCCGGACGCGCCGCTGGAGAGTTTTCGACCCGGCGGCAGGTGGAGCGGATCCTGCGAAATACGCACCTTTCCACGGCCTCTCATGGCTCTGGGTGATGGGAGCAAGCTTCGGGAGTCCCTGAGGAAGAAGTCAAACAAGAGTCGCCTCAACCGGCTGGAGAAGCTCGGGACGCTGCAATTCCAGCGCGTCGAGCGCTTCGAAGAACTGGAAGCGGAATTCGACGAAATCATCACGTTCAGTGACTTTCGAAAAGGCGCGGTCTACGGAAAGCTTCCTTTCCGAGACGATCCTTGCAAGAAGTCATTCCATGTTGCGCTGTTCAAGACTCCACAATTTTTTCACGTGTCGGTTCTGCGCCTGAACGGAAAGATGATCTCGGCCCACATCGGTGCCAGAGACAGGGACCAGGTGATGTTGGGAATCATCACTCATTCGCCATTCCTCGCCGAGCATTCACCGGGCAAGCTGCATCTCCTTCTTCTTGGGATTCATCTTGCGGAAGAAGGCTTTCGCGAATTCGACCTCACACCAGGAGGGACTTACAAGGATCGATTCGCGACGCACCACGACGATGCTTTTGCCCTGACGATCTTCTTCAACCGCGCCGACTGCCTGCTCTACAAAGCAAAGAAACAAATTTCCGGCATCGTAAAGAAGGCACTGCAACGCTCGTCGCTGGAGCCGGAGCAAGCGCGGCGAATACTCGAGCACGTCCGTCGGAATGCCGTTCCTTCCAGAATTCTTGCTGGTATCCGGTCCGCGCTCTTCGAAACCCGGGAGATAAAACTGTATAAAGCGGAAACCGGTAATTTCCCGAATCTCGAAAATCCAGGAATGATGCGCCGGGATGACTTGAATGACCTCATGGCATTCCAGGCGGCGGATACCCGCCATCCTTCCATTCACGAGTTTCTGAGTGGCGCCCTGATGCGCCTCGAAGCCGGTCATCACGTCTACACCTGCGTTGTGGATCACGTCTTGGTTTCTTCCGGATGGCTCGCCGGACACCTGAAGACCCTGGAATTCGATGAAGTCGGTCAAAGATGGCAAGTTCCCGAAGGTGGAGTAGCTCTTTACGGCTTTCAGGCGCATTCAGACTATCGAAAGAAAGATTTCCAATATGATGCGCTCGTCCAGATGCTGCAAGATGCCTCTGCTATGGAGAGTGCGGCGCAGGCTTATGTTTCTGTACTCGCGGACGATCAAATAACCTCTCAGTTGGTCGAAAGCCTAGGCTTCCGGCACGAGGCGAGTTTCTTCCAAAGAAGAACACTTCATCGAGTGGTTCGTTGGTCAACACTCCAGCGCAAAGAATAAGACGGGCATTGCCCAGATCCCACGCCACGTCCGCTCAGGCTCATCGGAGAAATACTGGTATTGAGTCGTGCGGGGAGGCATGGTATCATAAGAGGGTGGGGTTCAGCGGAAATGCTCATACCGAGGATATACAATGCATCGCTCTTCATGCGGCGGCACGGCCTCGCGAACTTCCTGCGGGAGATCCGTTCACGGCTCGACGACGCATATCACGAACACCGCCTCGGCATCGATACGTCGGGGTGGGTCCCGAAACTCGCGCTCGGCATCGACAAGCCCGATTCGGTCGATTACGTGCCGACGCGGTACGCCGCGATCTATTCGATGCTCGGGCGAATGCCGTTCGTTCCGTCGAAGAGCGTGTTTCTCGATTTAGGATGCGGCAAGGGGCGTGCGCTGGCCGTCGCCGCCACATTCCCGTTCGAGCGGATCATCGGCATCGAGCTGTCGGAGAGGCTCGCCGAGTTCGCGAAAGCAAATATCGTATCCATGCGGCACCGGAGAGCGAAACACATCGAAATTCACCACAAGGACGCAACGGCATACGAGGTGCCTCCGGAGGTGAACGTCATCTATTTTTTCAATCCGTTCATCGGGAAAGACCTCCGGACGGTGGTGGGCAATATCCACCGCTCATACGTTAACGCCCCCCGGGCCATGTTCATCATCTTCTTCACTAACGGCAAGTTCGACGAGATCATCCACGATCAGCCGTGGATCGTAAAGACCTGCCAGACGACCTTTCATCCGAGTATCGGCTGCGGTCTCTACGGGACAGCGCCCCCGCCGGATGAGGTTCTCTGAAGCGCTCTCGCGTCTCTGCATGCGCATCTCCATTTCTCTCTCCGAATCGCACATCTATGCCCCGCACAATATATTAGGAAGGAACTCACACCTGAGCTCGGGAATGGCCGAAAAAATGCACTTGCCATAGCGCGCCGGGAAAGTTATGAAAGGTACAAAATGATGCGTCGTCCTCGAACAAGTGATCGAGCGGACCGATGCGATTCGGCGGGCAACGGAAAGAAACAATGGGAAACGAACCGAAGACGCAGAAGCCGGATACGGGAGAAAGGATCGGAACGAAGACGTTTCACAATGCAATACACCCTGTGGTATTTTGACGCATGCGAACGAAGAAGTGCCGTGCATCAGTTGGTTATTCAGCAGAGTATGGGGTGAGATCATGACAAACAGAATTGCCTCAACAGCATTGATCTTCTTGCTCCTCGCAGCCTGTGCGATTCCGCTCGCCGCCCAGGAAACGACGAGCTACCTCGTCAACTGGGCGCCCAATCCCGAACCGGACATCGCCGGTTACATCATTTTCCGTTCGCTGAACAGCGGCGATCCGAACCCCGCCCCGATCGACACGGCGAACGCCAACACGTTCAGCTATATCGATTCGGGCCGGCAGAAAGGGATTCCCTATTATTACTGGATCAAGGCGATGAATGCGGCCGGAGAGACGAGCAATTATTCGAATCCGGTCTCGGGGCTCACGATCCCGCAGAACGCGGCCGACCCTCTCGACAACCTCTGCCGAGTCACCCTGAAAACGAAGGCCAGCGCTTCATCGTACAATATCGGCTGGTCGACCGCCGCGGCGACGATCGGATTCGTCCAGTTCGATCTCGACCAAACGCTTGATTCCCTGAGCGCCTGGGACAACGATCAATACTCGATCCAGCACTCGGCGCTCATCGACCAGCTCCTCGCCCCACGAACGTACTTCGTGCGGGCCGTTTCATACGATAACAACAACAACATGTTCATCTCGGCCGTCGATACCTTCTTTATCGACGACGAGGATCCGACGCCCCTCGCCACTCCGCAGCTGAGCATCTACCCCGTGCCGTATCATCCGGCATCCGGACCGCTCAACCTGACGAATCTTCCGCTGGGCGGATCGGTCGCGATCATGAACGGAGGCGGACTCGAAGTGTACCGTTCCCCGGTCGAAGCCCCGGACATGACGTGGAATGGCATGAACGCCCAGGGGAGCCCCGTGATGAGCGGCATCTATTATGCAATCATCAAGGATAACACCGGCGCGGTCGTCGAGAAGAGACCTATCATGATCGTTCGCTAACAGAAAGAATACTATGAAGTGCTCTACATACATCGTCCCCGTCGCGGTTCTCGGATGCGTTTTGGCGCTCGTGGCGATCCTTCCCGTTTCCGCCGCCGCTTTCAAAGGGCCGGGGACTGCGGGCGCGTCGTATCTCACGCTCCAGCTCGGCGCCCGATCGCCCGCCATGGGAGAGGTGAAGGCGGCTCTCGCGAGCGATCCCTTCACCTGGCTCTCGAATCCCGCGTTGCTCCAGGCAATGAACGGCAGCGGCGTCGGCGTATCACACGCCGAATGGATTCTCGACACCCGTTACGACAACGTGACCTTCCACCGCCGGCTGAGCACAATGTTCGCTGCTGCAGGCGGCGTCGTCTACCAGTACCGGCCCGATATCCAGGGATTTGACGAGTACGGCCGTGAAACGAAGCTGCTCAAGAACAGCAACTACCAGGCCGCCGCCGGCATCGCCTTCTCGCCGTTCGAACGCTTCGGCACCGGTGTCACCGTCAAGTATTTCAGCGAGACGCTCGATGAATGGAAAGCGGGAGGCGTCGCCGCCGATGTCGGCGTGTTCTATTCATTCGAATCTCCGCGGATATCCATCGGCTGCGCCGCGCAGAACCTTGGTGAGGACGTGAAGTTCGAGTCCGTCGAGGAGCCCTTGCCGACGGTGCTCCGCGCCGGGGCGAGCCATTCGTTCACCATTATCCCGAAGCTGTACGAATTCACGTATGCCTTCGATGTGGTCAAACCGCGTTTCGAGAACGTCTACCTGAGCGTCGGCGCTGAGATCGTGCTCCACGAAATGCTCGCCGTCAGGGCAGGCTATTGCGGCCAGGAGTACCGTCAAGGAAACGGCTTCACCATGGGAGCCGGCGTCCGCGTCCTCGAACGGCTCCAGATCGACTACGCGTGGACGCCTTACGGCGACCTCGGCAATTTCCAGCGTATTTCACTCCACGTTGCGATAAACTAACCCCCAAGCGGAAGGCAGTGGCATACTATTTGCCCCCTTCCGCTCAGGGTTCTTTCATGTGGCGAATTATCGTTGTTGCCGCATCCGTTTTTTGCTAGATTCGCGGACGTACTAACGTGCGAAGCCGCCTTTAAGGAGGGCCCTCGTGGCAGTGAACGAAAAGATCCGGAGCTTTATTCTCGAGAACATACTCGCGGGCTCGCGCGGCGCGACGCTCGACGATAACGATTCCTTCCTCGAGAAGGGCATCATAGATTCGACGGGCATTCTCGAGCTCGTCTCCTTCATCGAAGACGAGTTCAAGATCCAGGTCAGGGACGAAGAGCTCGTGCCGGATAACTTCGACTCGGTATCGAAACTGGCGGGCTATATCACGACTAGGATCGGCAGCTGATGCGATTGCCGGGCGGCGGACGATACGATCACCCTGCGAACCACCGTGCGACACTATGTTGATCCAGGAATTTCTAGAACGGTCGTGCAACGCATCCCCGGACAAGACCGCGCTCATCGCGGGGGAACGCCGGCTCGCCTACCACGAGATCGATTCGTCGGCGAACTCTCTCGCCCACGCGCTCCGCGAAGCGGGCGTCGCGTACGGTGACCGCGTCGCCGTCTTCCTCGACAACGCCCCTGAAGCGGTCATTTCCATATTCGGCATCCTCAAGGCGGACGCTGCCTTCGTCGTGCTCAACCCGACGATAAAGGCCGACAAGCTCGCCTACATTCTCAACAATTGCCGCACGACAGCGCTCATCACGCACGCGTCCCGGTGGGAGGTCGCGGGCGCCGCGGCGGAAAAGGTCCCCTCGCTCAAGGCCGTCGTCATCGCGGGAGACCGGGGAGAATGGATCACGGGGCCGTGCGCCCTGCTGCGATGGGAAGAGATCCAAAAGCGCTATCCAGCGGAGCGGCCGGCGCGACAGACGATTGACATCGACATCGCCTCGCTTGTCTATACGTCGGGCACGACCGGCAACCCCAAGGGGGTCGTGCTCACGCACCAGAACATGGTCTCCGCGTCGACGTCGATCACCACCTACCTCGAGAACACGGCGAACGACATTATTCTGAGCGTGCTCCCGCTCTCGTTCGATTACGGCCTCTATCAGATTCTCATGGCCGCGCAGTTCGGAGGAACGGTCATCCTCGAGAAATCATTTCTCTATCCCTACGCGGTCATCAATCTCCTGAAAAAGGAAAAAGTGACGGGCTTCCCGATCGTCCCGACGATATCGGCGATCCTGCTCCAGCTCGAGGAGCTCGGCAAGGAGCGCTTCGAGCACCTCCGTTACATATCGAATACGGCGGCCGCGCTGCCCGTTTCGCATATCCGGGGGCTCCAGCGGATCTTCCCGGGCGCGCGGATATACTCGATGTACGGCCTTACCGAATGCAAGCGCGTCTCCTACCTCCCTCCCGAGGAGCTCGAGCGCCGGCCGACCTCCGTCGGCAAGGGAATGCCAAACGAACAGGTTTATCTCGTCGACGAGGAGAACCACGTCATCACGAAGCCCGGCGTCGCCGGCGAGCTCGTCATCCGCGGCGCGAACGTGATGAAGGGATACTGGGAGCTCCCCAAGGAAACCGCCCGGATGCTCCGCCCGGGGCGTTTCCCCTGGGAGCAGGTGCTCTACAGCGGCGATCTCTTCACGATGGACGAGGAGGGATTTCTGTACTTCGTTTCGCGCAAGGATGATATCATCAAGAGCCGCGGCGAGAAGGTGAGCCCGAAAGAGGTCGAGAGCGTCCTCTACGAGATTCCCGGCGTCGTCGAAGCGGCGGTCGTCGGCGTGAGCGACGAGACGCTCGGCGAGGCGGTCAAGGCGTTCGTCGTGCTCAAGAAGGGCTCCGCGCTCACGGCGAAGGAGATCATCGCCCACTGTATGAAGCACCTGGAGGATTTCATGGTGCCGAAGATCGTCGAATTCCGTGATTCGCTTCCGAAAACCTCTTCGGGCAAGATAACGAAGAAGGGGTTGTAGGTGCGCGGGACGCTCGCGGTCTTCGACGCGCGCGGTTCCGGCCCCATTAAGAGAAAGGATACTCCATGGCATTCACGAAGGACGTGCTGAAGATAGATCCCGAGGCGATTTCCGCGAAGCTCGTGGATTTCATTAGGGACGCCGTGCTCAACCGGTACCGCCGGAAGGGGATCGTTATCGGCCTGAGCGGCGGGATCGATTCGTCCGTCTCGGCGGCGCTCTCGGTCAAGGCGCTCGGGCGCGAGCGGGTGGTCGGACTTCTCCTGCCCGAGAAGGATTCGAATCCGATCAGCCGCGAGTACGGGAAGCTCGTCGCCGACGCGCTCGGCATCGAATGCCACGAGGTGAACCTCACCCCCATGCTCGAGACCTTCCACGTCTACGAGAAACGCGACGCGATCGTGAAGAAGCTGTTCCCCGACCTCAAGGCGCCATTCAAGTTCCGTCTCGTCCTCCCCCAGGATCTCCTCGATCGCGACCGCCTCAACGTGTATCACATCGAGGTGCTCCTCCCGGACGGAAACGTGAGGAAGGAGCGCGTCCCGCACGGCGATTACCTCGAGCTCATGGCGGCGAACGACATCAAGCAGCGGCTCCGCATGACGCAGCTCTACTACGAGGCGGAACGCCGGCACTACATCGTCTGCGGAACGACGAACTATCCCGAGCTCATCCAGGGCTTCTACGTGAAGTACGGGGACGGCGGCGTCGACATCGAGCCGCTCGCGTACCTGTACAAGGCGCAGGTGTTCGCCCTGGGGGCGCACCTCGGCGTGAGCGACGCCGTCCTCAAACGCACCCCGAGCCCCGATACGTACAGCTTCCCCGTAAGCGACCAGGATTTCTATTTCTGCATGCCGTACGAGATACTCGACTACGTCATCTACGGCGTCGAGCACGGCCTGCCGAACGCGGAGGTCGCGGCGGCGCTCGGGCTCACTGCGGACCAGGTCGCCCGGGCCGCGAAGGACCTCGTGCGCAAGCGCGAGGCGACGGCTATGCTGAGAGAGATGGCCCCGACGGTTGAGTTCAAATTCTAGCGCGGGCGCCCGGAACGCTCGCGGCGAAAATCCGGAGGATCGATAGCGTGAAGGGATATCAGCGATGAAGATTTGTACGCGATGCGTGCTGCCCGAGACGTTTCCGGGGATCAGCTTCGATGACGCGGGCGTCTGCGGCATGTGCCGGGCGTTCAAGGGGCGGGAACGGCTCGAGGAATCGAAGGACAAGTACCGCCGCAAGTTCGATGATCTTCTCGCCACGCGCCGGAAGCCGGGCGGCTACGACGCCCTCATGGCGTACAGCGGGGGGAAGGATTCGACATACACACTCATGGTGCTCCGCCGGAAATACAAACTCTCCGTGCTCGCGCTCACCCTCGACAACGGATTCGTCTCCCCCGCTTCCATCGAGAACATGCGGCACGTCTCCGAAACCCTCGGCATCGACCACATCCTCTTCAAACCGCGCTTCGATCTCATCAAGACGATATTCCGCAAGGCGGCGCAGACCGAGATGTATCCCGCCAAAACGCTCGAGCGGGCGAGCACGATCTGCACGAGCTGCATGGGCCTCGTCAAGTTCGTCATCCTGCGGATGGCGATCGAGGGCGGTATACCCTTCGTCACGTACGGCTGGTCGCCCGGGCAGGCCCCGATCGAGGCGTCGATCTTCAAGAACAACCCTTCGATGATCCGGAGCATGCAGAAGGTCCTCCTCGACCCGATGCGCGAAGCGGCGGGACCCGACATCGAAAACTATTTCCTCACCGAGGAGCATTTCGCGCGCGAAGAGCGGTTCCCGTACAACGTGAGCCCGCTCGCCTTTCTCGATTACGACGAGGACCGGATCGTCTCCGAGATACGGACCCTCGGCTGGCGGAAACCCGAGGACACCGATCCGAACTCCACCAATTGCCTCCTCAACGCCTTCGCGAACATGATCCACAAGGGGCAATTCAATTTCCATCCGTACGCGTTCGAGCTCGCGAAGCTCGTGCGGGAAGGATACATGGACCGCGCGGAAGCGCTCTCGCGCCTCGAAACGGCGGAGATGCCCGAGATCGTGAAGCTGGTGCGCGAGCGCCTCGATCTCGAAGAAAAGCGATAGAGTCCAGGACGGTGCGCCGGGGCGCACGGGCACGCCATGGCAAGTCTTTCCGCAAAGCTCATCAGGGGCTCGTTCTTCAGGGTCGCTAACCCGATCTTCAATATCGCCGTTTCCTTTTTCATGATCCCCTTCGTCATCCACAGTATCGGTGAACGCTGGTACGGATTGTGGATCCTCACCGCGACAATGGTGGGATACTTCGGCTTTCTCGACCTCGGCATCGCGACCGCCAACGAGCGTTTCGTCGCCCGAGCGCTCGGGCAAAAGGATCAGGAGGAGATCAACCGAGTCTTCAGCTCGTCGATTTTCCTCTTCGCACTCGTCGGTATCGCTTCGATTCTCGTCACCGCGATCATCATTATCGTCTGTCCGTTCTTCGTGAAGAGCACCACCGATATCTCGACCTTCCGCATCGTCATCGCGATCATCGGATTCGATATGGCGCAGCAGTTCCCGATCCGTGGGTTTAACGGATTTCTCTATGCGCACATCCGATACGACATCGCGAACATCATCAACATACTGAAGCTCTTTCTCCGGACGGCGCTCATCGTGCTCGCGCTTCAGCACGGGCATGGGATCATCGCGCTCGTGGTCATTACGCTCGTCGTCGATCTCCTCGAATCCGCCGCATACGTGCTCTATGTGTTCTGGGGATACCCCGAGACAAGGATCCGTATCTCCTACTTCGCAAAGCACACGGTCAAGCAGCTCTACAACTACAGCATCTACAGCTTTATCTCGAACGTGGCGAAGCAGCTGCGCTTCAATCTCGACAGTCTCGTTATCTCGGGATTCTTGGGCTTGAGTCCCGTGACGCATTACAGCATCGGAAGCCGCATCGCCGGCTACTACAACATCCTTGTTACGGAAGCGATATCGTCCATGAAACCCGTTTTTTCGAGCCTCGAGGGTCAGGGGGCGTTCGGCGAACTGCGCGAAAAGTATCTCTTTTCCGTCAAGCTCAATACAATCCTCTCCGTCTTTATCGGAGGATCGATCCTCATCTACGGCAAGGCGTTCATTCTCCGCTGGATGGGAAACGGGTACCTCGATTCGTTCCATGTCCTCGTCGTTTTGGCGCTCGCGATGCTCTGCAACACCTTCCAGATTCCTCCCGCCACGCTCCTCTATGGAATTTCGAAGCACAAGGTCTATTCGTTCATCGTCGTCGGGGAGGGGCTCGTGAACCTCGGCCTCAGCCTGTTTCTCGTGAAGAAGTACGGGATCATCGGCGTCGCTCTCGGCACCTTGATTCCGATTTTCGTGACGAGCTTCTTCATCGTTCCCTATTACGCGAGCCACGTCATTCAAGTGAGCTCTTCCCGATACACAAAGGTCGTCATGAAAGGCCTCGCTCTCGGGGTGCTCGTGCATCTGGCGAGCTGGCTCGCGGTGCGGAGCTTCATCACCTTAAGCTATCCGAGAATCCTCGTTCTGAGCCTCATCACATCGAGCATATTCCTCACGGTGAACATGTTCGTTCTCTTGAGCAGGACCGAGCGGCGATACTTCAGCATACCTTTCTAGCGCGGCGATTCGACGGCGGCGCGCGATATCCCTCTTGTACGGAATCACAACCGCGAGAAACATGAACGGGAGAGGCTTCACTCCGTATGAAACGCTCGTCATTCGGCGTCATGGCGCGGGGCAGATGGTATCCGCGGGAACGGATCGAGAAGCTCGTCGCCGGCCTCCAAGGACACCGCGGGGCCTTGAATACCGAGTAAGAGGCGCCTTCAAAACACCGGACAATGTCAGCGAAAGAGGCCCTTAACGGCGCCCCATGAACTCGACTCGACGGCGGTCGTGCCGTCCCAGCCGGCGAGGCGCGCCTTGAGCCACCAAATGGCCTTTGCCTTCTGTCTGCAGTTTTCCCAGGTGGTGTGCGCGACTATTTCTTCCAAGGCGTATTGCGGATGCCGAACCGGCCAAACATCACCATAATAGTCCGTGATTGTATAATACTCCCAAAGCTGGGTGGCAGGGTTAAACCAGGAACAATCGAGTTCTTCAAAATCAAAGAGAACTTTGTTGTTCGCAATAACATAATCCCGTATCTGTTTATTGCGGAGTGAACGATTCTTCGCGGCACCTTCCGACCGCGCATTACTCGTCTGATAGACAAATGTTACGTTTGGAAATTCATTCTCAAGAACAGTCATTGAATCGAGGTAAGCATCAACATATGCTTCAGTTGCACTTGATAATTGAGTGCACCATGAAAAACTTGAAACATTTATCTGCGGATTATGGTTCAGGACATCACGAGTCAAATTCATGCCATCAGTTGCAGACCAGTATTGCTGAGGTTCAACATATGTTGTACTCTCGTTGCCAAAGAAAATATTTAAAGCATCAGACACATTAGGTAAATACTTCTTTCCCAACTCCACATTATAAACAGGCAACGCCAATTCGAGAGAGTCGAGTCCATACCGGATCTGTTCCCCATCAGAGGTAGATGCGTACTGCCATTTAATCATGCTCTGCGCCGAATCGATCCAGTTCGCGGGAACCTTGCTGAGGTAGGTACACGTATGGTCGACGATGAGCGGGCTCGTCCTGTCCGCCGTGAAAGCGGCGGATGCGACGAGCATCAGCGCGAGACAAACCGAAATCGATACTGCGGCAATCTTCTTCATGGAGCACCTTCCTGACTCAATCAATTGAAATACACCACTCGCTGCAGCGCCGGGATCACGATGCGGTCGAGCTCCCGGTACGCCTTTGAATTGAGATGAAGCCCGTCTTTGCGGGCGAACGATTCCTTGAGATGCCGGTCCTTGGGGCTGATGCGGACGGCCGCCTCGAGGTCGATGAGCGTGAGCCCCTCCTCGGCGGCATACTCTCGGATCCAGTCGTTATAGGCGATGATCCCTTCGAAGGTACCCTTCGGGTACAGAAATTTTCCATGGAGGAGATGGAGCACGAAGGTCCGAAATGGATACGTCCGCGTGACGGGAACGACCGTCGCGAGGATGGGAACGACGCTCGCGCGCCTACACTCGTCAACCCAACGCCGCATGAGCCCCTGATACTTCGCGAGATCAGCGGGAAAGAATGCGGCACACTCTTTGATGATGACCGCATCGGGTTTGTCCTGAGCGCGGCTCAGAATCGCCTCGAGCTCGTCGCTCTTGTTGAAGCGGTATTCGGTCACCGATTCGCACGTGTAGTCGCCGCCGCTCACCCGCGCCGGGAGGCCCGGAAAATCCCAGGCCTTGCCGACCGAGGCGCCGAGGAGTACGATATGCCTTTTCATCTTCGCCCCCTGAATGGGCATTGAATTCCCTTGTGCACGAGCTGCACTCTCATATGATACAAGAATCGTTCCAAATGACAATATGGCGAAGCCGATCGCTAACCTGTTGATGGAAATACACATATGCCCCCTGATCCTTACCGTTGAAGCTCTATCTATCCAGCCGCATTTCACAATTGCGAAAAGGGAGGGGCAGCAGGCGCCCGACGAGGCTTATACCTTACCAGGCAATATAATAAACCGCCGCGGCTCGAATTGCAAGTTGATAATGGTTCTGGTTCCCGAGCAATGTCCCGGCCTCCGCCCGGGGATGTGATTTTACCTCCATTCAGAAGAGCTATTGAGAAAAAGGCCGAAACATGCTATTTGAATGATTATGGGTCGAAGCACGGCTCGCCTCTCCACATCCACCTTCCGTCGGGGGAGATATTTGCTTTGATATCCAGGAGATCCATCAGAGTGCATTACGCCCTCGTGAGAAGCTACGTCGCGTACGCCTTCAAACGGACGAGACCGCCTCTGCCGTGCCTCTTCAACATCGATCCCTCGAACGCCTGCAACCTCAGGTGCGTAATCTGCCGTCAATCGGATCCGCCGGAGAACATGAAGTTCGGCGTGATGGAATACGAGCTGTTCGAGCGCATCGTTACTGAAATAGAGCGTTCGACGATCTGCGCCGGCTTGTCGCTCTTTCTGGCCGGCGAACCGCTTCTGAACAAGAAGCTCCCCCGCATGGTCGCTCTGGCCCGGGAACGGCTGGACGTGCCGCCCCAGATCGCTACGAACGGGACGCTCCTCACGCGGGAAGCCGCCGAGTCGCTTATCGAGGCCGGAGTCGGGAGCTTTCTCATCGACTTCTGCGCGGATCAGGCCCACTACGAGTCGGTCTGTCCTCCGGGCAGCTGGGAACGCGTCAGGGACAACATTCGGTCGCTCGGCGACGTCATTCGCAAATCGGGCGCCGACGTGAGCGTCCGCCTCAAGAATCTGGACTGGCGGGGCAAAACAGGCGAAGAGCGGCGGCAAAGTATGAGCGCGCTTCAGAGCCTCTTCGGAACCGCGCCCCCCTTCAGCTACATGGAGTACAAGCTTCACAACTGGTCGGGAGAGTTCTCAGCCAAGGCCGAAGAGCGGCACGGATATCGCACGAGCGCCGACGGGAAAAAGCTCAGATACAACCCCTGTACGCATCTCTGGTTCATGATGAACATCCATTACGACGGGAAGGTGTCCATATGTTGCCGCGACACGATGCAGGGGGGGGTAGTCGGAGACGTCGCTCAGAGCTCTCTCGAGGAAATATGGAACGGTCCCCTCATGGTCCGGATGCGCGAGCTCATGGTCGCGAAAAAGTACGGCCAGATACCGATATGCGCGCACTGCGACAGGGTCTGGACGGGAGGCTACACCGGCGGCAGCCCGCTTCGAATGGCGAAGATATTCATAAAGGGCATAATTCACCGGCCGGGACGGAAGCGCCGCGGCAGGCACGGGCAACCCCACGGCTGAAAGGCGCGCCATGGGAGAGAGCAACGAATACAGAATAACGAGTCCGCAGAACGAAATGATAAAGGCCGTCGTCCGGCTCTCGAAGAAGAGCGAGCGCGATGAAACCGGCCTCATCGCGATCGAGGGAGCGCGGGAGATCGCTCAGGCGATCCGGGCGGGGGTGGCGCTCGAGGGAGTCTATTATTGCCCCGAGATCATCGCGACCGATGAGGAGCGCGCCCTCCTCGTGACGCTCAAAAAGCGGAACGTGCCCCTCCTCTCAGTCGCCGCGCCGGCGTTCAAGAAGATCGCCTACCGCGAAGATTCGGGAGGTTTCGTCGCCGTTGCCGAGAAGCCGCACCAGGGGCTCGACGACCTGCGAACGGACCCCGGCGCGCTCTTCCTCGCGGTCGACGCCGTCGAAAAGCCGGGGAATCTCGGCGCGCTCTTTCGGTCGGCGGATGGAGCGGGCGTATCGGGGATCATCATCAGCGCTCCCAAGACCGATCTCTACAACCCGAACGTAATCCGGGCGAGCCTCGGCACGGTCTTCAGCGTCCCCGTCGCGGTGACGAGGACGCAACACGCGATCGGGTGGCTCAAGTCGAAAGGCATCGCGATCATCACGACATCTCCCGAGGCGGATGCCCTCTACACCGCCGCCGACATGGTCTCTCCCTGCGCGATCGTCGTCGGGAGCGAAGATACGGGGCTCGGCCGGGAATGGCTCGAGGCATCGGATCTCTCGGTGCGGATCCCGATGAAGGGAACGGCTGATTCCTTGAACGTCTCGGTGACGGCAGCGATCCTCCTGTACGAGGCGTTGAGGCAACGGGAAAAGCGCTGATCCCGCGTTCCCGGCACCGGTGCCGACGCTGCTCCGGCGCTGCGAGATCCCCTGCAATTGCTCTATACCTTCGGACCGGATTCG
>Ga0315286_10000836_pt1 | contig 26933 bp, 26 predicted proteins | sample YL17G10_0_MG_FD_205038 | JGI IMG/M metagenome (GOLD analysis project Ga0315286, IMG submission 205038) | Sediment microbial communities from Yellowstone Lake, YNP, Wyoming, USA - YL17G10_0 | ecosystem: Environmental > Aquatic > Freshwater > Lake > Sediment | place: USA: Wyoming | collected... | reverse complement strand
TTTCGGAATCAGGGTCGAAGAATTTAACGCTCCGCCCGTCAAATTTCCATTGAGGATTTCAAAAATAGACAGGAGAGTAGTCGAAGACCAGACGGCGCCGCCGATATGGGCGCGATTTTATGAACTTGGAACACACAAGCCGTTGTTTGCAGACAGGCGAGGCGTGCCTCTCTATTCCCTTGCGGAAGTGGACAGAGAAAGACGCAGCGGCTATAGGTATTACACTTATGGGCCGCAGAAGGTTCTGGATGCTTATCCTGCCTGGCAGGTCAAATGGGCGCCGGGGCAAAATGTTCTGAAAAAGTGATTATCAAATAACAGGTGACTAAATGCATTCAAAATTAAGGCGACCTCTAAAAATTTATTTTGACTACAAACGGCTGCAGCAAATTTCCATTCTCGCCGCAGCGGCCGTGCTTTTATCTGTATTTTCTGCCCTGTTCGCAGAACAAAGCAAGGCAGCAGATAACTCTGCCGCAGACAGGCCGAGGTACCGGCCGAGAAATCAGTGGGCTGATTTCAGCAAACAGCCAGACAAGTGGTATCGAAGCAAGGAAGGGATTCGAATCGCCGAAAATATTCTATCGTGGCAAAGCCCGCATGGCAGCTGGCCCAAAAATATCAGCACAACGCAAGAGCCTTTCACGGGAGACCCGAATACCCTCCGCGGCACTTTCGACAATAACGCAACGACCGAAGAGATACGATTCCTGGCCCGAGCCTTTCGCGCGACCAAAGACAAACGCTATAAGCAGGCGGTCCTTAAAGGTATTGACAATATCCTTGAAGCACAATACCCGACAGGCGGCTGGCCCCAGTATTATCCGCTGGACAAGGACTATTCCCGCCACATCACCTTTAACGACAACGCTATGGTCCGCCTGATGAATCTGCTGCGCGACGTGGCCGACTCGCACGATTTCGCCTTTCTGGACTCCGACCGGCGCAAAGCGGCCCGGAAAAGTTTCGACCGCGGCATTCAGTGCATTCTCAAGTGCCAAATCATAGTGAACGGCAAGCCTACAGTCTGGTGCGCCCAGCACGATGAGTTGGACTACAGCCCCCGCCCGGCGAGGACTTATGAACTTGTCTCGCTGAGCGGCTCTGAAAGCTCCGGCATCCTCGAACTGCTGATGAGCCTTGACCATCCGAGTCCCGAGGTAATCCGTGCCATCAAGGCCGGCGCGGAATGGTATGAATCCTCCAAAATTACCGGTATCCGCGTGGTTTGGACCGGCGGCGACCGTGTCGTGAGAGAGGACCCCAACGCGCCGGTGCTCTGGGCACGGTTCTACGAAATCGAAAGCAACCGTCCAATGTTTTCAGGCCGCGACGGCATAAAGAAATACAGCCTCGCTGAAATTGAGCAGGAACGCCGCAGAGGTTACGCCTGGTATGGCAGCTGGGGCGACAGCGTCGCTGAAAACTACGCCAAATGGAAAGAGAAATGGGCGCCAGAACAAAATGTTCTGAAAAAGTGATTTGTTAAACAGCCATCAATAAAAAATTTGCGTCTTAAAATCTAAACTACAACGGCCATTTTAGACGGGGGCGCCTGAAATGGTCAATTTTTTTTAACTACTTTTTTTAAAAGAACCTGCGAGAAAAATCATCAATTCTTTGCGGCTAAAATGGTCGGTCTCAAAATTTTAAGGGTTGGCACATAAATTTTTTTTCATTTCATAACTTCCTGTCACCAAAAGACTTAAAAAATTATTTTCAAAAAATTTTCTATTGGCACAGGGGTTGCAATTAATAAATGATGAGGGCGAGAAGATAAGTCGTCTTTGAAAAGAAGGTTCAGAAATGCTCGTCCTTGTGAAAGCGAATATCGTAGTATTGGGACTTGGAGGTAGAAACAGGGCTTTAAAAGCATTGCCTATTCGAGTTTCGTTTGTTGGAACCGGCGTGGAAGCCGGACGCTCTTTGAAAAATGAAAATGTGGACAGCATCATCAGCAGGTGGGACCTGCCGGATTCACCTGACGGCCAATTCCTGAAATCTCTGCGGCTGGCAAAACCTTATATGCCGATTATCGCCGTAGTTGACGCAAGCGATGCAAGACAGGAAATAGCGGCCAGGAGCATCGGAGCAACAGCGGTATTGAGCAGCGATGTCAGCGATGAAGTATTCAGGCAGACCGTTATCGAGGTCGCCGGGCTTGGTGATGTTGGAGCGATTGAGGAAATCTGTGCCGTCGCCGACGATGAAAATCGTCGAGTCTGACACGGGCCAAACGACCGAACAGTTAAATAGGACCCGATTTGTCGACAGGCATGGCACTGGTTATAGGGAGGGAGGATTAGAGAAAAATGGAACAATAACTTCTTCTCCTCCTCCAAAGGTGGGTTGTGACCGGACAGTGACAGATGGTTACAGCCCGCTCAAGAGCAAGCACGGCATTGACCGTGATAGTATAGGGCTCAGGAAGTTTTCTCCTCCTCCCAAATGAGTTGGGCATGTGACTGGACAGTGATAAAGTCAGTTACAGCCCACTCGAGAGCAAACACGGTTTTGGGAACCGTGATAATAATAAATCCGCCAGAGGCGGATGAATGCTCGCGATGAGTTTTCTCCTCCTCCCACGAGAAGGGTTGTGGCCGGACAGTGAAACAGGCTATGGCCCTCTCGAAAGCAAACACGGCTCGGCCGTGAGAAAATAAATGCTGCTTAAAAATCTCATCTTCTACTTCTTCTCCCAAGAAGTTAGGGTTGTAGACCGACGGTGAAAAAATCCGGTTGCAACCCAGAAAAAAAATACATGGCGTAAAAGCCATGTTTGGCGGCTTGCTAAATGTGTGAAGCATCACCCAATGTAGGCCCCGGCCAAAGATCACTGTTCGGTCTTAGGTCGGGGCCAATTTTATGCGCATTTTGACATACTGAAATTCATTTCTGAAACAGTCACTAAAACAATTGCAATTTGCCGCCGATTACCTAAAATTGACTCACCTTTGCGGATATGAAAGATGAACGATATCGACCTGGAAAAATATTCGTCGGCATTCACGCTCTCCGATATGGAAATATTCGTATTTCCAGAGCTGATGTATTCTCTTCTGCTGGCAAATATAATGAGCCCAGTCGCCTGGACGTGGCGCGGCGAGGAGTGCTTCAAGAAACTCGAAGGCAAAGACCCCTATAAAAAATTAATGCGGCTGCGGCAATTCATAATGGACGAATTCGAGTTCAACCTCGATTTGCAGACGTGGGGACTGACAAATAAAAATACCGAAATCAAAAGATTCGAAAAATACCTCTCAAAGGAAGAAATCGCCAAAAGCAATGCCTTGTTCGGATACGAGGGCGATACATACTACTACGATGTCGATATAAGGAAACATTTCGGATTAGATAAATACAGCGGCGATATTATCCCATACTGGAAAACAGAAACCGTAGAAGCAATGCAGGCGTTCCGCCTAAAAAGCGGCTATAAAACCGGAGCAGGCGAGTGCGTATCGCTGTCAACTCTTTATGCGGCCGCGGCGTTTATTGTCTGCGGTATTCCTCTTGAAGATATTTATATGGTCCTGACCCCCCTGCATTCGCAAAACTTCATCGATATCAACGACGGCGTTATTACCAATAATAGAAGATTAGTTACCAAATCAATGTGGTTCAACGGGACTGAACTTTCCAATAAAGCACAACGCGCCCTGCGAAATGAACAAATAACCATCGTTGCACACACGGATGGACTTGTTCACTGCCTTTATAAAGACGCTACAATCGACAAAAATATATATAATGATTTTTGCGGCAAACTGAGAGGCTTTCTGCAAACAGAATTGTCAACGGCTGCGATGGTAAATTTCCTGCGGGCGAGTCCCGATTATCAGCAGCATTTTCAGTTCTGCCGGGACTGCCGGGGAAATCCGCAGTTTGTCAAGGCAGAAGACCTTTTTAACTATGAACATCTAAGTCCGCTAAGAGTTGCCGATTGCACACACAAGCAACTGTTAGAAGAGGTTTTTGACGGCGAGTTTTCAGGCGTGCCTTTCGCGGAACGAATCCAGTGCGAACAGTTCGCAGAATTTATCAAGAAGAAAAAGCCAGATATGACAACCGAAATGGGCAGAAAAGAGCTTGCCGGGCTGTTCGTCGATTATATACCCCATTCAGAACAATTTGTGCAGGAATTGTATGATTTTCTGCATATTGAGCCGAAACTGCCAAGCGGAGAAAGAAATTATATACCGAGCGAACCAATAAAAATCACAACAGAAATGTCCAGAGAACAGATAATTGACTACCTGGCAGGACAAAGAAACACAAATATTGTCGCTGACCTTGCATTTTACGCATACCGGGATATGGCAGTGTGCGACTGGAAGCCGTTTATAAAATCAGCGATTGAACGAAGCCCGGTTTCAATAGAAGCGACAAAAGATATGAGTGTCAACCAGTGTTTTGAATGGCTCAGCCAGATGCCGAATAAACCCATATATGACGGTTCTCGTTTGGCACAGCCGGATGAGGTTGCAAATTACAAAACCGGCGACGGCATTGAAAAAGCAATAACGCTGGCGAATATACTGCACGCAAGAGACTCACAGAGTGAAATCTCAATCGATATAGATAAAAACAAAGTTATCGTTGAGGCAGGGAAAAGGTTTGAGTTTGAAAGTTCAAAGACTTTTGAGAAAACAATAAAAATTAACAGAGATGATTACAAGATACTATGACAGAAAACAAAAACCTAATCAAACTTTTGGCGCGGGGGGTTGTCATCGGCGATGGGGCGATGGGAACGATGCTATACTCCAAAGGAGTATTCGTAAATACCTGCTTCGATGAACTTAACCTGACAAACCCAAACCTCGTAAAAGAAATCCACCAGCAATACGTCAACGCAGGTGCCGACTTTATCGAAACAAATACCTTCGGCGCAAATGAATTTAAGCTCGCAAGGTTCGGACTGGCCGACAAAGTCGAGCAGATAAATACAGCCGCGGTGAAAATCACAAAAGAATGTGCCGGGGATAAAGTCCTCATCGGCGGGGCTGTCGGGCCGTTAGGCATCGATATCGCACAAGGGAGCAGAGTTAGCGAAAAAGAGATAATAAATGCCTTTGCGAACCAGGTAAAGGCGTTATCGGGAGCGGGGGCAGATTTTATTCTGTTCGAGACGTTCGGCAATTTAAAAGAAATTCTTTTAGCAATAAAGGCGGGCGGCGAAGTTTGCGAACTTCCAATAGTCGCGCAGATGGCGATAAACGAATACAACGAGACTTTATACGGCGACAGGCTCGATGCGGCAATGAAAAGCCTTTCGGAAATTGAACAAGTTGCCGCGGCGGGTCTTAACTGCTCGCTGGGGCCTGCGATGATGCTCGAGAGCCTTGAAATAATCAAAAAGGTAACGACAAAACCGATTTCCCTGCAGCCCAACGCGGGACTGCCGAAAAGCGTTGAAGGCAGAACGCTTTATATGTGCACACCTGAATATATGGCAGAATACGCCAAGCGGTTTTACGAGAAAGGCGTTAAAATCATAGGGGGCTGCTGCGGGACAACGCCGGAACATATAAAACAGATTGCAAGAGCCACAAAGTCAATCGAAAAAGCAGGGGCAAGGCCTGCCGCAATCGAAGTAAAACCAACGGTCAAGCAGGCGATAAGGCAAAAACCGAAGGAGCTCAAGGACAAATCGAAAGTCGGAGCGAAACTTGCAGCGGGACAGAAAATCATAACGATAGAGATTTCACCGCCTAAGGGGGCAGATGTCAGCGAACTTCTGGAAAAAGTGCGGATTTGCGAAAAAGCGGGAGTCGATGCGGTGAACATTCCAGACGGGCCGCGGGCCAGCTCGCGACTGAGCGCGATGATAACGGCAATAAAAATTGAGCAGAGCTGTAACATCGAGACGATTCTGCATTTCTGCTGCCGGGACAGGAACATAATAGCGATGCAATCTGATTTGCTCGGGATACATACGGTAGGTCTCAGAAACGTTCTTGTAATAACGGGCGACCCGCCAAAACTGGGCGAATACCCGGACGCGACGGGAGTGTTCGACCTTGACTCGATTGCGCTGACGGGCGTTATCAGCAATTTGAACTGCGGGCTTGATATCGCAGGCAATGGTTTTTCGCCGGCGACGTCGCTTGCCGTCGGGGTCGGGGCAAATCCTGTCGCTACGGACCTGAAAAGAGAAATTGAAAGATATAAAAAGAAGGTCGCGGCGGGAGCTGAATTTGCCATTACGCAGCCGGTGTTCGACGCAGACAGCCTTAAAAAATTTCTCGACGCGACAAGCGACTGCAAAATAGCCGTAATAGCGGGAATCTGGCCGTTCACGAGCTTTAAAAACGCGGAATTTATGGCGAATGAAGTGCCGGGCGTAGTAGTTCCAAAGAAAATCCTCGACAGGATGGCAAAAACAAAAGACGCCACAGACAGCCGGAAGGCAGGAGTTGAGATTGCAAGAGAACTTATGAAGCAAATAAGCGGTTTGGTGAGCGGTTTTGCGATAAGTGCGCCGTTCGGTAATGTGAAAATGGCGCTTGCGGCAGCAGGAAAAACAGATATTTAGCCCCCGCCGCTTGAGGCGATTTTTTAAGGCCGCCTTAAATGGCGGCCGCTAAATCGTTATACCTCACCGGCCTTTTATTTTGTGGCGGGGAACTGGAAATTTTTTTCAAAGACTTCCTGAAAATCATAAACATCTTTGAATTCGTCTATCGAATCCTGCGGGCGGGCATACATCCATTTGTGCTCGACCAATAAATATACAATACTGCCGAAATCCCAGGTGGATTTTATGCCGAGCTGATTTAAAACGACCCTTGCCAGATAGCCCCATTTGTCAGCGGCCAGGTCGGCAAGGCCTAAACAGAGCTGTTTTCCGGTTACGTGATGAGGACCCTGATTTTCAGCTTCATCGCCGTAATTTTTTTTCACGGCACGGCCGAGACCTTCGTGAACAAATTCAAACGCCCTTAGCGAATATCTGACGTCAAGCTTCGCAATTTCTTCAATACTCTTTTTCATAATTTTTTCACCACAGAGACACAAAGGGAAAAAAATGTATAAAACGGATTTCTATCGCACATCCGATAACTTTGCCCGACAGTTCATCATAATCTTTCATATTCATTTTTCTAACAATATATATGACCTATAATTCCTCTGTGCCTCTGTGGTGAATAAATCTGCGGTGAATTTAATTTATAAAACGAATCTTTGTACGCCGTCTCTCAAAAGACAAACATTAAAATTTATTAAAAGACCTGTTCTTATGCCTGTCAATTTCATATATGACAAAATCTGGGCTTTATGAATCGGCAAAATTACATCAACAGATTTTAATTCAACGATTAATTTGTCTTCGATAAGTAAATCAATCCTGTAATCGCAATCAAGTTTGATATCCTTATATTTTACCGGAAATTCTTTTTGAACTAAATGGCGTATATTATTAGCTGATAATTCGTAAGAAAGACATCTTTCGTAAGCTGATTCCAAAAGTCCGGGCCCAAGAGCACGATGAACTTCTATCGCACATCCGATAACTTTGCCCGACAGTTCATCATAATCTTTCATATTCATTCTTCTAACAATATATATGACCTATAATTCCTCTGTGCCTCTGTGGTGAATAAATTTTTAATGAATTCTTTGGCCGGGTTTTGCGCCGGGGTCGATGCCGAGTATAAAAATGTCTTTGCCGCCGGGGCCTGCAGCGAGAATCATTCCTTCCGATACGCCAAATTTCATTCTCCGAGGCTGCATGTTCGCAACACAGATAACCAGTTTGCCGACAAGCTGCTCCGGCTGGTAAGCCTGCGCGATGCCTGCAAAAACGCTTTTTGTTATGCCGCCAATATCCAGTTCAAGACGCAGGAGTTTATCGGCGCCTGCGACCTTTTCGGCCTTTACGACCTTCGCAACGCGAAGGTCAACCTTTGTGAAATCCTCAATGGTGCATTGCGGAGCGAACGGCTCATCGAGGGTCACCTGCGGTTTTTGTTCGGTTTGTTCGTTTTTGCTTTCGTCTATCATAGCATCCACCTTTTGTTTTTCGATTCTTTCAGCAAGTCTTATATATTCGTTTATTTTGTGATTTTCCAGTGTTCCGTCAATATCAGCAAAAGACTGCGGCGGAATGTTAAGAATTTTTTCAACGTTTGCGGCAAAGACAGGCAGTATGGGTTTCAGATACATCGACAGTATTTTTACCGCATTTATAATCGCGGTAAGCGCGGTGCGGGTTTTTTCCGCATCGGTCTTTATCGTCGCCCACGGCTGATTCTGCTCGACGCAGCGGTTGGCTTCGTCGGCAAGTGAAGTAATCTGCCTGATAACAGAGGCATAGTTGAGATTCTCATAATCGTTTATTATCTGCTGTTTGGCCGCAACAAGCTGATTTACAAGGTTCCTGCCGGTCTCGTCGAGAGTTCCCAATTTTGAGCCGAGCTTTCCTGTCAGCATCGACACAGACCTGCTGGCAAGATTCGCGAGGTTGCCGACGAGGTCGGAATTTATCTTTGCGACAAAATCATCGAAATTCAGGTCCAGGTCGTCCACGCCATCGGTCAGCTTGCTTGCGTAATAGAAACGGAGGTATTCGGGGTCGAGGTGATTCAAATAAGTCTCGGCCTTGATGAAAGTGCCTTTCGATTTGCTCATTTTTACGCCGTTGATGGTCAGGAAACCGTGCACAAAAAGTTTATTTGCAACTTTAAAGCCGCTTCCCATCAGCATCGCCGGCCAAAACAGAGCGTGGAAGTACATAATGTCCTTGCCGATGAAGTGATAAAGCTCCCAGTCTCCGTTCCAGACCTCTTCAAAATCAAGGCCGTTTTTGTCGCAGTAGTTTTTGCAGCTTGCCATATAACCGATTGGGGCATCGAGCCAGACATAAAAGAATTTATTTTCTTCGCCTGGGATTTTAAAGCCGAAGTATGGCCCGTCGCGCGAGATGTCCCAGTCCTTAAGACCTGCAGTAAACCATTCATCGAGCTTGTTGGAGACGCTTTTGCCGGTGTAGCCTGAGGCGATAAGCTCTTTGAGCTTTTGCTGGTAGTCTGCGAGTCTGAAGAAATAATGCAGGCTTTTTTTAATTACCGGTTTTGTGCCGCAGGTCGCGCAGGCCGGGTTGATTAAATCCGTCGGCTGATACGTTGCGCCGCAGGCGTCGCAGGAATCGCCGTATTGGTCCTCGGCTTTGCATTTTGGACAAACGCCGCGGATGAACCTGTCCGGCAGGAACATTTTGCAGCTGTCGCAGTAGGCCTGCTCGATTTCGTTTTTTACGATGGAGCCTTTTTCCATAAGTCGATTGAAAATCAGTTCACTTAACTGCCTGTTTTCCTCTGAATGGGTGGAATAGAAGTTGTCGCACTGGATATGAAAATTTTTGAAGTCTCTTATGTGCTCGGCGTGAACTTTATTTATAAGCTGTTCCGGAGTTATGCCTTCAGAGCGGGCTTTAATCATTATCGGCGTGCCGTGCGTATCGTCGGCACAGAAATAGAGGCATTGATTGCCGTTTGCCTTCTGAAAGCGGACCCAAATATCGGTCTGCAGATACTCTACGAGATGACCCATGTGAATCGGGCCATTTGCATAAGGAAGCGCCGAGGTAACAATAATTTTGCGATTCATTTAGTGCTCCGGCTCGTCCTGCTGGTCCATCTGGTCGCCAAAATCAATTTCCCGGTCTTCGTCCTCTATATCCTCATCTTCACTGTCAAAATCGCCGAGGTCTTCCCTGTCAGTGGACTGCCGGCCGGTCGATTCATCTGTTTTTTCCTTTTCGGGCTGCCCGGGAGGCATATCGAGTATTTCTATTTCTTCCAGCGGCACGGCAAAAACCGTTCCATCGTCGGTTTTTACGGACACAAGCTGCGTAAGGACCTGCGTGTCAACGACAATGCCTTCGCCATGGGAAGTTTTTACGCGTGTTCTTTTTCTCGGCAGCCGCCGGGCAAGCTCCCTGTATGTATGGTCTTCGTACCTGAGGCAGCATTTGAGTCTTCCACAGTAGCCAGAGATTTTTGAAGGGTCGAGAGTGGCTTTCTGGAGTTTTGCCATTTTCATATTGACGGTTTTGAGGACTTTCAGGAACCTTGCGCAGCAGCACGGCTGGCCGCAGACCTCGATGTCGGAGGCGATTTTGGCGGCATCCCTCGAACCGACCTGCCTCATTTCGATTCTCGTCTGAAATTCTTTTGCGAGTCTCTTGACAAGCTCACGGAAATCAATCCTGCTGTCGGCGGTAAAATAGAAAATTATTCTTTCACCGCCAAAGATATGCTCTATATCCACCAGCTTCATCGGCAGGTTCATTTCCTTGATGAACTGACGGCATTTATCAAGCTCCTGCTTCGAATCGGCATTTATATGCCGTTCTTCGCTGAGGTCCTGCTCGGTGGCGTAGCGAACGAATTTTCCACCTGTCGCTATCGGGCAATTTTCCGGAGGCTGGCCGTAATAATCGACGACGGCCTGCTCGGACTTTTTGAAAACGCCCGACCTGTAGCAGAACCTGCCGACCACCTCGCCGATTTCCAGACCCCTTTCGGTCTTTATCATTACCCTGCCGTGAGCCTTAGGCATAGTTCTCTCATCGTGCGTAAACCAGCCAACAAGACCTGTCCTGCCATAACGGACAAGCATCTTCTTCTCCGCAGGAGTATGCTTAGGCTTCTGTTTTGCTTCGATATCGTCCATAAAAGAAAATGAAGTATAAAATATTAAAAATCAGGAGATTTTCACTATTCTTAATTTACCATTATAGCAGAATGTGTGAAATTTAGCAACAAATGCTCAAAAACAAGTTTTTCATTGACTGAGGCGTCAATAAAACGATCGGCCAGGAAGCAGTCTTCAATCAGTTCGGCACATTCCTGCGGGTCGTGCTTTTTTGCGAGAATTTTTATCTGTTCGTGCTGGTCGAAGTTTATCATTTCAGCCGATTTGATAAAGCCCTGTTTCATCGCGTCATCAAGAGCCGAAATGAGGACCTGAACAAAAGTTTTTTTTGCCTGCCTGCCTATGTCAGATTTGCTTGTGTCGGCCTTGAACGTTTGCCAGGATTCGGTCAGTTTCGCGGCGGTCGAATTTACCCATTGTGCAAGGTCGACACAGTCGGCAAGCCGGCAGGTGCATAATCGCTTCAGGAATTGCTTTTTGATTTCATAAAAGTGAGGCTCAAGTTTCGCTAAAAGTTCGGCCCGGCCGATGCTTCCGGCAGATAACCTCGCCCAGAATTTTGCCTCATTCCTGTCAATTCCGGCCAAATGAGCAATTATTTTTTCCTCACTAACCGGGCCAAACCGAACAATCTGACATCGCGACCTTGCCGTGGGCAGAAGATTATCGAGTTTTGTGCAAAGCAATATAATAAAACTTTGCAGCGGCGGTTCTTCAAGCGTCTTTAAAAGGGCATTCTGACCGGCGGCGTTGAGCTTTTCAGACTCGCTTACAACAAAGACCTTAGCTGCAGAAAGAGCAGGTTTTATCTGAACCTTTTGAATTATAAACTCCCGCACAACGTCAATTGGCAAATCAATCGGCGTTTTTTTTCTGTTCTGCGGGTCTGAGGTAAACCCAATAAGCTCCTTATAAACATGATGGAAGTCCGGATGCGAATCAACATTGAAACTTTGACAGGAGTCGCATTTTCCGCAGCTATCAGCGAAATCATTCATTCCGCCTTCGCTAAAGCTATGGCGGACAAGCTTTACCGGCGACCTGCACAACAACAGTTTTGCCCAACAACGGGCGGCAGTGAATTTACCCACACCTTCGGCACCTGCGAAAATATAAGCATGCGGAATTTTTTGAGCGGCAAAGGCACGCTGCAAGGTATCAATGGCCTTGGCCTGAGATAAAATATCGGAAAAGTTCATAGTTAACCACAGAGAACACAGAGATATAAATTAATTCCAAAAATCTTAAATCTTCAATTCAAAATAAGATGCAATTGCCTGAATTATTTTTTTGTGCACCTCTAGTGGGCTCATTTTACTAACATCAAGTATCTTAACTGGTTTTGGGTAATAATCCGGCAATTCTTGAAATATTTTTCTTACCTTACGGTGATATTCGAGGGTTCTTGAATCAAATAAGTCAGTTGTAGCATTTTCAAATTTAGGAAGATAAGGTTGGCATGCATCTTCATGATTTTTCTTAGTTTTCTGACCTCGTTTATGACCAGTTCTTTCGCGACCTTCTTCAACCGGTAAATCCAAGATTATTGTCAAATCCGGCCAACAATCATCTATTACAAATTTAGCCAAATCAATTACTTTTTTTGGGTCATAATCTCCTGCCCCCTGATAAGCACAGGTCGCAGAAATAAATCTATCGCAAAGAACCACTTTATGGCTTTTAAGAGCGGGCAAAATAACATCGGCCACAAGCTGAGTTCGTGAAGCCATGAAAAGCATAAGTTCTGTATGCACATCCATCTTGCTTTTTGCCCCATACTTTAACAAGTGTCTTATTTGATCCCCGATAGGAGTCCCGCCCGGGTCATTCGTGATTACCACCTCAAGACCTAATTTACTCAGATATTCTTCAAGGAACTTGATTTGCGTACTCTTTCCGCTACCATCCGGCCCATCAAGAACAATAAAACATCCTTTTAAATTCTTAAACATACTATTTTCAATAGTTTACCCAATCAGCGCCGGTTGTCAAATAATTAGCGGCTGCCGCTGCGGCAGCCTGAACCCCGCCTCAAGCGGCGGGGGCTAAATTTTCTTTACTTCCTTTTCCTGTATTTATTCAAATCATCCTCCAACAAAAAGCTTTTAAACGGTTCGTTTCTGAAGCATGGAAAATTCAGCGGAGCATATTCTTCTTCCCCGGCCTGCAAGACAAATTTATCGCGCGCAAAAGCGGCGATGATTCGATTTTCGGGACTGTCGGGCAGAGAAAAAGACGGCGCTTTACCGCTGGCGATCTGGAATCGCGCCACGCAATAATTTTTATCTCCCTTGCGATAAACGTTAACACCGACAAAACCTGTCGAGGTTTTTAATTTTCTGTTCAGGCCGTTTTGACGAGGCGTTACAATCCGCAGATTTATCCTGCGGTTATCGAGCGGGTCTCCATATATATGGTCAACAATCTGACCTTCTTTAGCGTTCATTACAAACCGGGAAAGCGCAATATATTTTCTCGGCTTTGCATTTCCGCATACAATCAGGGGATAGCCGTCTTTGGAAAGCCGCACTTCAGTAATATCGCCGTTGTATTTTTTATAGGGTTTTTCCCGCAGGCTGCTTCTGATTTTGTAATAGATGTCAGGGTCAACTTTTACCAGCCGGCCTCTAATCCTGAACATCAGGTAATTGATTTTGCATTTAGCCGCCATATAAAACTCCAGAAAATTTAAGGGTAAATTAGTTAATGGGTGAATGAGAATTAAGATATAAAAAGGAGGGTTTCTCTTAGTTCACAGTTTACTGTTTACAGTTCACAATATTTTTGAAAACTGTAACCTATTTGCTATAAACCTGTTAGGCAAATATGTGCCAAAAAATTTGCTAATTATCAAATAACGCCGGTATTTTACCATATTTCAAACAAAAAGTCAAGAAAAAACCTAAAAAATCTTACTTTAACCGCGGATTTTCACTGATTTTTATACCCTCTATATCCTAAACAATAACCTCTAATTTTCCCTTTGCCTTTTCTTTTTTAGGCAAACGAACCCCCAACATAAAGTTGGGAGCTTTAGGAAACGATACCCCACCGTCGCCTGCGCGATGGTAAACTCCAGAGGTGGGGTAAACAATTCAGATAGCGGAATCTTTTTCGATTGTCTTCTGGCGCTGAGCTTTTCTGAAATCTGTAAGTTTAGCGGCCAGCTTTTGGTCGCTTAGCGCAAGAATCTGCACTGCAAAAATGGCGGCATTGACCGCCCCTGCCTCGCCTATCGCCATCGTCGCAACGGGCACACCCGCCGGCATTTGAGCCGTGCTTAATAACGCATCAATTCCCGCAGGAGACTGGGACGCGACAAGAGGAACACCAATTACCGGCAACATAGTCCCGGCAGCAAGCGCGCCGGCCAGATGAGCGGCCATACCCGCGGCGGCAATGATTACTTTAATGCCGTCGGCGGCGGCTGATTTGGCAAATTCGGCGGCAATATCCGGCGTTCTATGTGCTGATATAATCCGGACTTGCGGCTCAATGCCAAATTCCTTCAGCTTGTCGATACAGGACTTCATCGTCGACATATCACTGTCAGAGCCCATCACAACCGCTATAACCTTATCCATTGTATTTCCTTTAAGACGCTGACTGACACGGACTTAACTTTAGACACGGATTAACCCCGATGAGATAGCCGAAGCGGCATCTCACAGGGCAGGCACGGATTTACACTGTATAAAAATATTTATATAATCTATTAAAGCAGTATATAATAGTTATTTAATCAAAATTATGCAAGTGTGGAGATAATAATTATGACAGTAAGAAAACCAGCCGTGGCCGGGCAGTTCTACCCCGGCAGCGAAAAACAGTGCCGAAGCGAAATCGCAGACTGCCTTGCCGAGCGGCCTGTAACAATCAAACTGCCTGAAAAAATCGTCGCAGGAATTGTGCCGCACGCGGGCTGGACATTCAGCGGCGATTTGGCGGGTATGGTCTTTGGCGCTATCGAAAAGGTCGAGAAAAAAGTCGATACGTTCGTCATTTTCGGAACAACTCACAGCTATTTTGGTCCAACTGCTGCTATTTACGACAAAGGAAGCTGGCAGACGCCGATGGGTGAAATAAAAATTGACGAGGAACTTGCCGCAGCCATCATTGAAAAAAGCCCATCCGCAAAATCAAATCCCGAAGCCCACCGATACGAACACAGTATCGAAGTGCAGGTGCCATTCATTCAGTATCTTTTCAAGGACGCAAAAATCGTCCCGATACTGACTCCACCGGCCGATTTTGCCGTGACTGTCGGAACAGCCGCGGCTGAATGTATAAAGTCCGCCAGCGATAAAAAAATCGTTTGTATCGGCTCAACGGATTTGACACATTACGGGCCGCATTACGGTTTTAATCCTCAAGGCAGCGGGCCGGCAGGAATTAAATGGGCAAAGGAAGTCAACGACAAGGCATTTATCGACCTTGCTTTAAGTTTGCAGGCTGAAAAAGTACTGAGCGGCTCATTGGAGAAGGGAAATGCCTGCGGCCCGGGAGCGGCGGCGGCGGCGATTGCCGCTGCAAGGGCGTTTGGAAAAACAAAGGGCGTATTATTAGCCCATACGCACAGCAACGAGGTTATGGAAAGACGCTTCGGGCAGACGAGCGAAGAAAGCGTCGGATACGCGGCGATAGTTTATTGAAAATTGAAGATTGAAGATTGAAGATTTTATTCTACGCGGATTTAGTTAATAACGATTGTCTCGGTTGGGACATCGCCGGGGCGGGTTGGGACTTTCGCGATTTTATCGACGACATCCATTCCCTCGACCACTTTGCCAAATACAGCGTAGCCTGCATCACGGACGCCGGAGTTTAGAAAGTCGTTATTTGCGTGATTGATAAAAAACTGAGAAGTAGCGCTGTCGGGGTCTGAAGTGCGAGCCATTGCGATAGTGCCGCGGTTATTTTTCAAGCCGTTTTTTGCTTCGCTGACAATCGGCGGTCTTATCTGTTTCGGGCGCATATCGGCGGTCATACCACCGCCCTGAATCATAAAACCATTTATAACACGATGAAAAATCGTGCCGTCATAAAATTTATCCTGAACATACTGAAGGAAATTTTTGCAGGTAATGGGGGCCTTTTCTTCATTAAGCTCGACTATAATATCGCCTTTGTTTGTTGAAATTCTTACTTTTGTCGCGGCTTTGTCCTGTGCTGTCATATTTTTTTCACCTTTCTGAACCGGTTTTTCAGTCTTTTGCGATTCCCTGTCACAGCCCATCTGTAAGAAAATTGCAAATATAGCTGATACAATCAAAATTTTTAATACCGTCTTATTTACCATAATTTGCCGTCCTTTAAACAATTTTTACAGGTTTATATCAGTTTTTTGGTCATTTGGCAACTTTTTTGACTTTTCTAAATCGGTCCCAGCCGTTATACTTCCTGCCAAATTCCGGCAGAACTTTAACAATTCGACCTGGGAAAGGGCTCTGTGAACTACAAACTGCTTCTGGAAATGATTTTCTCCATAACCGGCGGTCTTGGTCTGTTTCTGCTGGGGATGAAAAATATGTCCGAGGGTATGCAGGCCGTCGCAGGCGAGAAGCTGCGCAAACTCATAGGTGTCGTGACAAACAACCGCTTTGTGGCCTGCGGGGTCGGCATTATTGTTACTATTCTCATCCAGTCCAGCAGCGCTACTACCGTTATTCTCGTAGGCATGGTCAACGCCGGTCTAATGACGCTGACACAGGCCATCGGCGTTATCTATGGGGCCAATATCGGCACAACCATTACGGCGTGGATTCTGGCTATAAATCTTACGGAATACGGCCTGCCGCTTTTGGGTGCTTCGATAATCCTGTCCTTCTTCACGTCACACGACCGCCTCCGCTACTGCACTACTGTGGGCATTGGCGTGGGAATGATATTTTTCGGGCTGCAGCTGATGACAAGCGGTCTTGCACCGATAAAACAAATGCCCGCGTTCGAGGCGTGGTTCGCAAAATTCACGGCTGACTCCTATATGGGCGCCATCAGATGCTGCCTGACAGGTGCTCTTGTTACAGCAATCGTTCAATCATCCGCGGCAACGGTCGGCATTACAATGGGGCTGGCCTATAACGGCATTATAGATTTTCATTCAGCGGCGGCACTCGTGCTGGGCGAAAATATCGGCACGACAATCACCGCGGTACTGGCCTCACTGCCGGCAAACCGAAACGCGAAACGAGCCGCTTTTGCCCATTCGCTGTTTAATATCATCGGCGTGATATGGGTAATATCCATATTCGGCATTTTCGTAAAGGTTATCGAGCGGCTCGTGGGGGTCGATATGGCAACGCCTGAGATTATTAACGGCAGAACCGTATATCCATACGTAATGAGGGGTATAGCGGCAACCCATACCACCTTCAATGTCGCCAACGTCATAGTGTTTATGCCACTGCCTAAACTGCTGGCTAAACTGCTTTATAAAATCGTACCCGAAAAAGCCGTGCCGGAAGAACCCCGCCTTACCGCGCTCAATATACGCCTCGTAGATACGCCGGCGCTTGGCATCGAACAGTCCAGAAGAGAAATTCTAATAATGAGTGCGGAAGTAATACAAATGATGAAAAAACTCAAAGAGGTTATTCTGCTGCCGAGCAATCAAACTGAAAAACCTGAAAAAGCCGAGCATATCTTCCAAAAAGAAAGAGAGCTGGATGTAATACAAAAAGAGATTGTCGAGTTTATCAGCTCCATCATCGCAGGCACCATTCCACACGAGGTGGCTGAGGAAAGCCGAAGACAATTAAGAATGGCTGACGAGTTCGAATCGATAAGCGATTATATAACGAACATTCTGAAACTAAATCTCAAGTTTCGGCAGTCCGGGCAAAAAATGAGTCCCGAAGGCTTAGCCGCCATAATCGACCTGCACGCTAATGTGACCGAATACCTTGAGCTTATAGATGAAGCCACAAAAAATGCCGATGCGAATGTGCTTATGTTGGCAGAGAGCGACGGCAAATCAATAACGGAACTGATGAAAAGATACCGCAGTGAACATCTGGCCCGCGTCAGCAGCGGCGCCGTAAGCCCTCTGAAAAGCCTTATTTACACTGATATGCTCAACGCCTACAGGCGAATAAAAGATCACGGACTTAATATAGCCGAGGTTTTGGCAGGGGAAAAATAATCACTTGCGGCTCGGGCTTGCCGGCGGCGGTAAAAAATAAAGATTTAGAAAAAACCCGAAATCCGAAACTCGAAACAAATCCTAAATTCAAATTACCAAATGCTCAAAACGAAGATAAGGGAGAGTTGAGCATAAAACTTGTTTCCTTAAAACCAATACCTTATAATACCCGAAAGACAGGTAAAATGATAACAATAATCGATTACAAGGCGGGCAATCTGACAAGCGTTCAGTTGGCTTTTGAACACTTAGGCCAAAAGGTGAAAATCACCGATAAACCTGCGGAAATTCTGCAAGCAGAAAAAATCGTCTTTCCGGGCGTGGGAGCTGCAAAAGCCGCGATGGACAGCCTTAAAAAATTAAAATTAATCGAGCCTATCCGAAAGGCAATCGCAGAAGGCGTCCCCTTTTTTGGCATCTGTATCGGTATGCAGGTAATGTTCGAGACGAGTGAAGAAGACAACGGAACAGAATGTTTAGGTATTCTGGCGGGAACGGTAAAAAAATTCAAATCCTCAGATAAATTCTGCAAGATTCCACAAATCGGCTGGAATACAGTGAAAAACGTCAGGCCGCACCCTGTTTTTGACGGTGTTGAAGACCAGAGTGAATTTTATTTCGTACACAGCTATTATCCGGCGTGCAGCGATAAAAATCATATAATCGGCCAGACTGAATACGCGGATGCCGTCTTCGCAAGCGCGGCAGGAAAAGAAAATCTTGTCGCGACACAATTTCACCCGGAAAGGTCGGGGCGGATTGGTTTGAAACTGTTCGAGAATTTCAGTAACTGGGACGGGAAATGCTGACGAAAAGAATAATACCGTGCCTGGATGTAAGAAACCGCAAGGTAACCAAAGGTGTGAGATTCCAGAACAATGTCGACCTGGGCGACCCTGTGGAAATGGCTGTCGCCTACAGCGAAGGCGGATGCGATGAGCTGGTTTTCTACGATATAACCGCTTCGGCAGAGACAAGAGACATAGACATCGAAATGGTCCGCGAAGTCGCGAAGGCAATACGCATACCATTCGCGGTCGGCGGCGGCATAAAAGATATCGAAGATATGAGACAGGTGCTCCTTGCGGGGGCTGAGAAGGTGAGCGTCAATTCTCTTGCCGTGCGCAATCCGAAAATTATCGCTGAAGGGGCAAAGCAATTCGGCTCGCAGTGCATCGTTCTGGGAATGGACCCTGTGAGGGTGGAAAAAAATGAAAAAATTCCGAGCGGATATGAAATTACCGTCGAGGGTTTCAGAAAAAGGACAGGACTCGATGCGCTGGCGTGGGCAAAAAAGGCTGAAAGTCTCGGTGCCGGCGAAATCGTCGTAAACAGCGTCGATGCCGACGGCACACAGGAGGGTTTCGAGCTTAATCTTACAAGACTGATTGCGGAAAATGTCGGCATCCCGGTAGTTGCGAGCGGCGGAGGAGGCACATATCAGCACCTGATTGATGTTTTTACCAAAGGAAAGGCCGATGCGGCAATTATAGCAAGTATGATTCATACAGGAATGTTTACAATTAAACAAATAAAAGATAAACTTATTGCAGCAGGGATTCCCATAAGGCGGAAATGGTAAAGGAAAAAAATAATATGGACGCTTTCAACAAAACAATAAGTGTAATTGAGCCGGTAAACGAAGCCATGGAAAGAACAAAAACAATCCTGTTTAAGCCGTTTAATCTGGAAAAATGGTTCATAATCGGCTTTTGCGCGTGGCTTGCAGAGCTGTTTCAAGGGGGTTTGGGCGGATTCAATGGTAATTTCAACCATAAGGAGGAATTCGGCAAAACAATCGAGCTCTGCAAGGCTAATATAATATTCGCGGTCTCCTGCGCTGCTGTGGGAGTTGTTCTGGTTGTCGCCGTTATACTTGTTCTTTTGTGGCTCAGCAGCAGAGGAAAATTCATGTTTCTTGACTGCCTTGCAAAAAATAAAGCACATGTCAAGCAACCGTGGCAGGAATTTAAAAAGCAGGCAAACAGCCTATTAGGTTTTCGATTGATTTTGATTGCCGCCGGTTTCGCATATATCGCCATCATAATCGTTACGATAATTGTTTTTGCGATATTTATAAAATCGGTGACCAATGAAAAGATTTTCCCCATCGTTTTACTGCCGGTAATAGCGATTACGATACCTCTTATCATTATCCCAGGACTACTCCTGGGATTCGTTAAGACTCTGACCTTTGATTTTGTCGTGCCGATAATGTATCTGCAAAGAATCGGCGTATTTGCGGCGTGGGGGAAATTCAGCCATTTGCTGCGGCAGAGCTTCTTGAAAATTATACTCTACCTGCTTTTCAAGATTCTGATAATTGTCTGCATAGGAGCAACTGCATTATTCGTTATCGGTTTGGCCTGCTGTTGCTGCTGTATAGGAGCAGTCGTGTTCATACCATATATAGGCACGGTGATACTTCTGCCGCTGCCGAGCTTTTACAGACTTTATTCGCTCTGTTATTTGCGACAGTTCGGCAGCGAATACGATGTATTCGCCGCCGGGTTATAAAAGAAGATTAATACATTCGCGATCCGCCGCGATAGTTTTTTTCAGGGGTAGAGGTTTCGCTCGATGGGGGACGCGGTACCGGCGGCTGCCTTAACAAGCGTACTATGGCGGTTCCAAACCGCTGAGCTACCGAGATGCCGCCAGCCGATATCTGAGCATCGTCAGGACCGCTGGCTGTTATAATATTACCGTCAACTTCAAGCGAAGTATTCCTCCATTTGGCACCTGAATCCATAAGCTTTTTGCGCTGTGCCGTAAAACTTGTGATGGTTCTGCCCTTGACGATGCCGGCTTCAGCAAAAATAGCCGGGGCATTATTAATGGCAGCAAGAATTTTATATTTCTCATTTGCCTGACGGACAAGGTTAACGGAATCCTTGTCGTAGAGGTACGCCCTCATACCGGGGCCGGCGATAAATACAAAGGCATCATAATCATCAACCTTTATGTCCTTGACAAGCATATCTGAGGTTACGACATTTCTTGAGATGCCTTTTATTTCGCCGATAACCGAACTTGCAACAACAAACTGAACTCCTGCCGCCTGAAAAGTATCCTCGACGCCAAAAAGCTCATCATCATTGAAATACTCTTTCGGCATAATAATAACGACCCGCTTTGTGCGAATATCGTTTGTCGGCTGAACCGCCGGCGGAGATACAGGAGCTGTGGTAACAGCAGGCTCAAGAACAGGTTTTACAGTGGGAATGCCCGTAGAAACCAGATATAAAACCTCAAGGTCTTCAGTAAGCTTACAGATTGCAGCGGCCGATTTGGGGTCAAAAACGCCAATGGGCACGGAACCAAGACCAAGAGAAACCGCCTGCAGATGAATATTCTGAGCAATATGGCCGGTCTCAAGATAAATAAGTTTTTCGCCCCTGCCGCGATACTTTGCTTCAAGCTTTCTTACCGAACCTGAAATTATAAAAGTGCACGGCGAATTCTGCACTACCTGCTGTCCGAAAGCTGCTGTAGAAAGCATCGGCCTGATGTCACCATTGATTTGCTTTTCAAGACTATGGCCCTGCGGCGAATAAAGATAAAGGCCGTCCGACAGAACAACGTACAACTGCATCGGATACAAATTGCCGGCCGATGGAGCGGCCCTCAAACCCTTGTTGGGGTCGGTTATGCCCTGCGCCGACCAGCACAACTGGCTTATCTGATTTATTTTTAAAGGCTCGGCGGTAAACTGCACAATGCTCCTGCGATTTTTAATGGCCTGCTCAAGAGAAATACTGCCATTCAAATCCGGCTCAGGCAGTTGTATTGTCGTTACGACGGGAACAGCAGTCAGGGGCTGCGCCAAAACGACATTTAAAACCAAAAGCAAAATAAAAAATATTTTTTTCATTTTAAGACCCTCCAATAATCAGTCTTCATCTTTTTCCGTTACGGTAACTTCGCCGGTCTGCTTATGTTTATATATAAGATGCAGATTGCGAATATAGATAACCGCATTGAGCGAAAAACCAAGTATAAAAATAGGCTCCGAACGGTGAATACTATAAGCAAGCAATATCATACTGCCTACCAAAGACAGATACCAGAACGCAACCGGCACATGAGACTTCTTTTTGAACTCGCTGACAAGCCATTGCAGTATAAACCTGCCTGCGAAAGTAAATTGTCCCACAAGGCCAAACGCCGTCCAGAAAGGCTCCTGCGAAAGCTCCTTTACAAAAGACTCTAACATATACTTCTCCTAAAAAGAAATTAACTGGTTAATGATAACCAAATATGATATAAAAACAACATTTTCTGGAAATTGATGTCATGAAAACGACCAGGGAACAGAAATCTTTTACAATTATCCTGATATTTTACTGGCTGGGGGTATTCACTGCCACACATATTCCGATACCCGGCTGGACAAGAAGAATGGGTGTAAGCGATAAAACCATGCATTTTGTCGCTTATATGACGCTGGCACTTCTGCTATGGTTCGGGACAAGTTTTGAAAAAAAGGCGGACTGGAAAAAACTTCGCGCCTGGCTGCTGTCAGCAACCGTCCTGTTTTACGGCGCTGCGGATGAGCTATTGCAGCATTTTATGAAACGCTCGGCAGACATCGAAGATTTCGCAGCTAATGCGCTCGGCCTGGCTACCGCAATGGCGATAGTTACCGTTCTGCCAGCCTGCCATGCAGTAATGATACTCGTTACAGTCTGTCCGGTATTTCTGCCGGCTATTGTAAGGTCGCAACTCATAACACAAAGCTCAATACTTGAAACCACCGCCTATATAGCCAGCTTTGCAGTTATAACTGCCGCCTGGATAAAGTATCTGTCTTCTGTATTCGGTCTGAACTTCAAAAACAATAAACTCCTGCCGGTATTTTTTGTGCCGCCGGCAGGAACCATTATTATCGTAAAATTTTATGCATCGCTTACAGATAAACCGTTCGGCATAACAGCGATTCTGGCCTCTTTTGTCTCAATAATGCTGACACTTTTCGTCGGGCGTCTGATAAGCAAAAAAAGAGCCGCTATTTAATGTTGAGCTTGTAAAGGGGGTCGCCTATCAGGACAAACTGCCATGAATTAAAAGGATTTGTCCTGTAAAAAGCCTCGACAAGACATCTGCCGTCAAGCAATTCAGCAAAAAATTCATTCGGCCGGGGAAATGAATGCAAATAAGGTTCGTCGACCGGACCAAGAGTTGCGGTTATGCCGTGTGAAAGCATAGCGGGACACCAGTTTGAACTTGCTGCATTGCGCAAATCCATCGCCTCAAAACTCGCTATATGAAACCCTACGGCGCCGGAAACAAAATCAAACGCATCAATATATTTTTTCACACTATACCAGCCGCAGTAGATTGCTGTTTGCGGACAAGAGCCGGGCTGAAAAAGCGAATCAGTGTTTTCAACAACAACCAGCATTGAGGTGCGTTTTTTAAGCATATCGGCAAGCAAATGCAGAGACTGGTCAAAAAATTCAAGCGAATTCGGCGCCGGCTGCTGTGCAGTACCCAAGCCACGTGTGTCAATATAAGCCCTGCCGGAAAGACCTTTTTTCTCAGCTTCGAGAGCCTTATCAATCAGCCCGGCAGCGATTTGGTCCGAAGGTCCATCAAGTCTCGAAACCATTATCGTTTTTGTCGGCAGCCATAACGGCATGTTCTGCATATCATTTTTCTGCCAGCGGTAAAGGTCATAATCACCATATAAAATCATTGAAAGTTCGCTGTCAACAGAAGCGGCGGTTTCGGCACCTTTGCATCTGCCGATATCAGCCTTGAGATCTGAAATAACACCAATAAGACCATTGACAGATTCAACAGCCTGATAAAAATTCATCTCGAGTTTTTTAGAGATATTCCAGTCTTGCTGCTGCGCCGTCTGCAAAACCATACCGTTCCAATACAACTGGTCTTCCTCAGAGCGGGTCAGCTTAAATGAAATCTGAGGCAACTGCTCGGCCCGCTGCTGAGCGTAAACAGGACCGTAAAAACTTTTCAAGAAAACTGCCAGTCTGTCATACTGCTTTTTTCTGATATCCTGCTGCTGGACATATTCAATCCTTTTTGCAGCCTGCTTTATATCATTAGCCAGATGTTTTAAAGTGTCTTCAAACGATTCAGGCTGAGCGGTATCCGAATTCTGTAACTCTTGTCTGCCGAGCTGATTAAGCTGGTGCAATAAGTCTTTAAACTCTTCCTCTTTCGTATCAAGCATCTGTGATAGCTTTGGGATAAGCTGCTGAGCATTCTCCAGCGGTCCGGCAGGGCCGACTTTTATCGGCACACCATACAAGGTCAGGAGACACTTAATCTGACCTGATTGCCTGTTTTGAGTAAGTTCCTTTCTTATTGCAGCAGCAAGAATATTATTGTAATCCTGCCGGCTCATTTGTTCTGAAAGGATTTTCCCCAGCGGTATTTTGAGAATATTTTCGACCGGGACAGTCCTTTTGCTGCAATAATACTGCGCGAGCTGCAGTGATTCATTAACGTCAGAATTCGCAATTACAAGAATCTGCTGCGGCTCAAGAGCAAAAACCACATTCGCCAATGAAGAAATCAGCAGAAATATACTAAAGACCGTTTTTATCTTTCTGTCCTCTCGTTTCCTCAGTCTGCGAATATCTCTTTTCGTAAATGCTTTTACTTGTCAAGACCTGCCAAAGTGTCAGAAAAATTATTTTAAAATCCAATAGGAACGATGCCTTTTCGACATACTCAACATCAAGTGCAAGTTTTTCCTCTTTTGTAAGCTCGCCTCTGCCGCTAATCTGGGCAAGGCCCGTAAGGCCGGGCTTGACAAGAAGCCTTTTTTTCTGCCGGTCATCCCATTCGGCCATCTGCTGGATATACAACGGTCTGGGACCTACAAGGCTCATATTACCTTTTAATACATTAAAAAGCTGCGGCAGCTCATCGAGCGAATACTCCCGCAAAAAAACACCTGTTTTGGTCAATCGCGGGTCTTTGTCTGATTTGGGACTTGCACCGAACGGGTCAACATCCATTCTCATTGTGCGAAACTTGTAAAACGTAAAAGGTTTTCCGCCTTTGCCGGCCCTGGTCTGCCTGAAAACCGCCGGTCCTCTGCTGCCCAGTTTTATCGCTACAATTATTACGGCAAATACCGGCAGCAGTATCAGGATTGCCAGCAAAGAAAACAGAATATCAAATAACCTTTTTACAAATCTATACAACATCCATCTGCCTCAATAAAGCGGGCAATTTTGCAATCGAATCAATTTCACAATGCGGCAGGGCCTGTTGCGATGGGGCCTGGCCGGTGTGAAGCCGTTTTTCCCGGACAACTCTGATTGTTTTAAAGCCCATTTGATTCGGCGATAAAAAATCTTTTTTAAGATTATCGCCCACATAAACACATTGATTTGCAACCAAACCAAGTTCGGTCAAAAGCTTCTCAAAACCTGCCGGTGAAGGCTTCCAGCATTCCCTGCCGAGCTTTTCTGTATATAAAATACAATCAAAATATTTCTCAATCCCCAAGATTTTTACCTTTAACTCCTGCGCAGGCAAGTAACCATCGGTAATCAGTCCGAGCTTGTAACGACTTTTCAAATCATCCAAAACTATTCTGCTTTCAGAAGGAAGACTTATGTCAGGATTATGACTGCGAAAAATATTTACTAGTTTTTCTATATAGTCTCTGTCAAAAACGATACCAAGTTTTTCGGCGGCGGCGTCAAAAGTGGTTTTGTGATTGCCGGAACTAAAAATCTCCCACAGAATCTTAAAAACAGTCCCTTCCGCAAGTTTAAAATCATCCTCGACAATCCGACTTACTACTATAAAACCACTCCTATAGTAGTCTATCTCGTCGTAAAGAGTGTCATCCATGTCAAAAACGATGCAATTTATCACTTAAAAAACCTGTTAAAATAGCCGAAAATTAAGTATGCTACTACTGTTATAATTTTCTGGACAAAAGTCCCATAATCAGTTAAATTTTCACTAACCTTTTTCGGTACTATAACTTATGGTAAGCCACAAAAAGTCAAAAAGCAAGGATTTTAATATTCTGTTTACGTGCATCGGCAGAAGAGTATCTCTTTTAAACAGTTTCAAAAAAGCCGCCAAAGAACTTAAACTTAATTGCCGATTTCTGGGGACTGAAACAACAGAACTCAGCTCAGCTCTTCAACTTTGCGATAAAAAATTCATCGTCCAGCCTGTAAGCCACCAAAACTACATAAAACAGCTTTTAAAAATCGTAAAACAAAACAGCGTAAAACTGCTGGTGCCAACTGTCGACCTCGATTTGCAAATTCTCGCCGAAAACAGGAAGAAATTTTCTGCTATCGGCTGTACCGTTCTTGTTTCAAGACCAGAGGCTGTAAATATATGCCAGGATAAACGAGAGACTTTCAAGTTCCTTGTCAAAAATGGTTTCGACACTCCTGATACTTTCAGCGTTAAACAGGCACTTGCCAAAAAAAATCTCAGATACCCCTGTTTTCTGAAACCCTGGGACGGTTACGCAAGCAGAGGAAATGCCATCGTCAAAAATCGCAGGGAACTTGCCTTCTATACGGAAAAAATTCCTAACTGTATTATTCAGACATTTATCAGGGGTCAGGAATTTACCTGCGACGTTTTCGTTGATTTCAATCTTCAAGCAAGATGTGTTGTGCCGAGAAAACGAATTGAGACAAGAGCGGGCGAGGTCAGTAAAAGTAAAGTGGTCAAAAACTCAAAAATCATGTGTCAGACAGCGGAGCTGATAAAGAAACTCGGCGCAGGTCCCGGCGTTATTACCGTTCAGCTAATACTAACCGAAGATAAAAAAATAAAATTCATTGAAATAAATCCGCGTTTCGGAGGCGGAGCACCATTATCAATCAAGGCCGGTGCAAATTTCCCAAAGTGGATACTTGGGCAGCTTATCGGTAAAAAACAACAAATCAAATCTGACGGTTTTAAAAATAATCTGACAATGCTGCGATATGATGCAGAAGTCTGGTTAAAAACCTGATGGAGAATATGAAGTGCTTGCAAGTATTGTAGGACCATATAAGGAAATAAGCTGGATATTGCCGTTCTGGCCTGTGCTGCTAATCTCTTTCATAGCGGCATTGCCTGGAACATGGCTGTGCAAAAAAATCGCTCTTAAATTCGGTGTTTTAGATAA
>Ga0315286_10000834_pt1 | contig 26945 bp, 23 predicted proteins | sample YL17G10_0_MG_FD_205038 | JGI IMG/M metagenome (GOLD analysis project Ga0315286, IMG submission 205038) | Sediment microbial communities from Yellowstone Lake, YNP, Wyoming, USA - YL17G10_0 | ecosystem: Environmental > Aquatic > Freshwater > Lake > Sediment | place: USA: Wyoming | collected... | reverse complement strand
CACGAAGCGGGAGCGGTCGCCGAGCGCGCCGGCCAGCGCCGCGAAGCCCTCGCGCCGGTCGGCGAAGGCCTTGAGCTTCCACGCGGCGGTGGCGCGCACCAGCGCTTCCGGGTCCGCGGCGGCGGCGGCGGCCAGCGCGGCGGCGTCCTCGGCGCGGCCCCAGCCGGCCAGCACCCGCAACCCCGAGGCGCGGCCGAAGCGCCCGGAAGAGCCCGCGGCCTTGCGCACCCCGGCGCCGGCGCGGGCCGGGCCGCGCGCGAAGAGCGCCGCCTCCGCGCCGGAGCGCACCGCCGCGCGCGGGTCGTCCAGCGCGGCGAGCAGCTCGCCGAGGACCAGCTCGTCGCGGACCAGCGCCAGGGCCCGCGCGCCCAGCTCGCGCTGGCGGTCGTCGGCGCGCTCGTCGTAGACCGCGCGCAAGAGCGGCGCCAGCGCGGCCCGGCCCATGGCGGCAATCTCCGCGCCGGCCTTCTCGGCGGCCGCACCCCCCCGGCCGAGGGCCTCCACCAGCCGCGCGACCCGGCCCTCCAGGTCCGCCGCCGGGGAGAACGTCTCCGGCGCCAGCGGCTCCCCGGAGGAGAGCACGGTGAACTCCGGCGGGCGCTCGCGCTCGAAGCCGACCTCGGCGCCCAGGGTCACCGGGCCGCAGCCGGCCCAGACCCGGCAGCGCTCCGGCCGGTCGCTGGAGACCAGCAGCGTCCGGGCCGCGCCGGTCGCGTCGGTCAGCGCCCACTCGTCGACCAGCGCCGCCGCCAGGATCCGGCCGCAGCCGGTGCGCCGGTCCAGCTCGAAGAGCACCGGGACGCCGGGGGCCGGCCGCCCGTCCGGGCCGCGGACCTGGGCGGCCAGTTGCACGCACCAAGCGGGCTCCAACAGCGCGCCGGCCGACGCCGAGTCGCGCTCGGCGTCGAAGGAAACCAGCCGGCAACCGGCCGGGACGGGCGGAAGCTGCCTGGCGCCCTCGGCGGCCAGCACCGGCCGGCGCGGGCCGGCCGGCCGCGCCCCGGGCCGCTCCGGCGCGGCGCAGCCGGCAGCCAGCCCGGCGGCGAGGGGCGCGACCAAGAGCAAAAGAGCGCGGGAAGGCATTGCTCAGCGGTCCTCTTGCTGGAGCCAGGCGGTCCAGGCAGCGCGCTCGGGGGGGAGGCGCTTGCCGGTGAGCTCGACCAGCGCGCGCGCGGCGAGCGCGGCGGCCGGCTCGGGCTCCTCGGCGTCGGCCCAGTAGATGGCGCGGTGCTCGTCGAGGAGCGCGGCCAGGGCGGCGAGCGCCTCTTTGCCGGCGGGAGTGCCCTGGCCGGCGCGGGCGGCGGCGAGGGCGGCGCCCAGCGCGGTGGCCGGGTCGTCGCCGGCGGCGGCCAGCCGGCCCAGGCGCTCGACGGTCTTGGGCTCGATCTTCGCGCCGCTGGCGGCGGTGGCGACGCGGGCTAGCCCCTCGGCGGCGGCGCGCCGGACGGTCTCGTCGCCGTCGAGGGCCTCGACCAGGGCGCTCACGGCGGCGGCGGAGTCGGCGCGGGCCAGGGCCAAGAGCGCCGCGGCCCGGGCTGCCGGCGGGCCTTTCTTGGCCAGGACGGCCAAGCGCTCGCGCTCGCCGGCGGCCAGGGCCTCGCGGCCGGCCAGGTCGGCCAGCGCGGCGGCGGCGGCGCGGCGGAGCGTTTCGGAGCCCGAGCCCAGCGCCCCCAGAAGCGGCCCGGCGGCCTCGGCCAGACCCAGCGTCCCCAGCGCGCGGGCAGAGGCGGCGGCGACCTGGGGGCTGGTGTCCTCCAGCCCGGCCAGCAGCGTGGCGGCGGCCCCGGGACCACCGAGCTGCGCCAGAGCCCGAACGGCCGAGAGCCGGCAGCCCGGCCAGGGGTCGGCGCGGAGCGCGGAGCACAGCGCCGGCTCGGCGTCGGGCGAGCCGATCAGGCCGAGGGACTTGGCGCACTCGGCGCGGACCCACTGGCTCTCGTCGGCGCGGAGCGCGGCGGCCAAGCCGGGCACGGCCATCAGGCACTCGCGGCGGGCCAGGCGCGCGGCGGCGGCGCGGCGCTCGGCAGCCGGCGCTGGCGAGGCCAGTTGCTTGAGCAACTCGCTGTCCACGCGGTCGGCAGCGGGGCGGGGGGCCGGCGGCGCCAGGCGCATGCCGGGGATAGTGAGCTTGGTGCCGGCCTTGAGATTCCGGAAGTCCACCGTCGGGTTGGCCTCGGTGATGCGCGCAGTGAGGCCCGCGTCGCCGTAGTAGCGCTTGGCGATGGCCGGCAGGGTATCGCCGCGGGCGACCAGGTGGGCGAGGGTGACCAGGTTGTGCTCGGCGGCAAGCTCGGCGCGGCGCTTGGTCCACCAGGGGCCGAAGCGCTTCTCGCTGGCCGGGAGCTCTTGGGCGGCCAGGTCCAGCAGGGTGATGGCCCGCAGGCGGAGGTCCTCGGACTCGCCCGTGCGCTCCAGGGCGGCCAGCCGGAAGACGGCCTCGAGCTCCAAGCCCGCGCGTCCGGCCGACTCGGGGTCGAGGGGCCTCGCGGAGCCGAGCCCGCCGGCGCGCAGCCACGCGGCGGCCAGCCAGAAGCGCGCGCGGATATTGCCGGGGTCGAGTCGGGCAGCCTGCTTGAGGGTCTCGGCGGCGGCGGCGGTGTCCTCCGGCGTGCCCAACTCCAGGCGCAGCCGGCCGATGTCCACCAGGGCGGCGGCGCGGCGCTGGTTCTCGGCCGGCGGGCCGCTCTCGGCGGCGGAGGCGACCGCGGGAGCGACGCTAACCACCCAAACGCCAAGGCACCAGGATGACAGCCGGAAAAGCGGACTCATGGCCTGGCGATGCATGAAGGCCTGCCCCTGTTTACGGCCCAGATGATAGCCCGGATTCCGGGCGGAGTCAAGGAGGGCCGGTATTGAATCATCCCGCAACCGAAACAGATTCGATCCAAACGGGGCTTGCAAAGCCCATCATAGAGACATAGAATCAGCCAGAATCGGGGGGATACGAAGAATGAGAACTCTGAGTTCAGCGCTGCTGCTCTCGTTGGCCTTGGCCACCGGTGCCGGCGCCCAGGAGGCGGCGGATGAGCCCGGCCTGTTCGCGGAGCCGGAGGAGTCGCCGGTGACGCTGACCGCCGGCCTGGGGCTGTCCGAAGGGGACATGAAGTTCGCGGGCAGCCGCGCCTCGGGCCATTTCAAGTACAGCAGCAATCTCGTGGCCTTGGTCGCGGCCGAGGGCCGGCTCCCCGGCTGCCCGTGGGTTTCCCTCTGGGGCCGGGCGGGCACGACCGTCGCCGGCGGCCACGGCCGGCTGGACGACGACTACGACTCCGATGTCAGCCTCACGCTGGCCGAGCTGAACCTGTCGGTGGCTCTGGCCGGGCGGGGGTCGCCGTTGGCCCCCAACCACGAACTGCCACGCTCGTACCTGGACGCCTACCTGGGCGTCCGGAGCTTCACCGAGCGCTTCGAGGCCGACCGCAGCTCGGGCCTGGACCAGAACTATGACCTGAGCTGGGTCGGCCCGCAGGTCGGCCTGCATGGCTGCTGGTGGCTGTCGGACACCTACGCGGACCCCGCGGTGCGCGGCTGGAGCGCCTCCGCCGGCATCGCCCTGCTGCCCTGGCTGATGGCCGAAGGCGACAGCCGCGTCGAGAAGGGACTGGACGTCAGCCAGGACTCCGACACCGGCTACGGCTACATCTGGAGCCTGGCCGCCAACTACCGGCGGGGCCCCTGCACCATCAGCTTCGGCTACGAGGAGCAGCATCTCTACGCCGACTCCGGCCGGGAGAAGGCTTCGAGCGGCAGCAACGGCGACTTCTGGTCGCTGGAGAGCCAGCGCCGGGCTTTCTTCCTCAGCTTGACGGTGAACTTCTAAGGCCCTGACCCGTTTTGGCGGCGGGAGGCTCCGGCATGACTCGGGTATCGCGATTCATCAGCGAACGGCACCTGCTGGCAGTCCTGGCGCTCCTCTTCTTCCTGCCTTGCGGGACGGCTGCGGCGGGAGAGCCGACCGCTGAGGAGTTGGAGCGGCTCAAGCAGATCTGGCGGGATCGCTACGCCCGCTCGGCTGTCGGCGAACTCAGTCCCGCCCCGGCCGCCAAGCCCTCCGATGCAGCCTCCGGGAAGGCCACCGAACCCGGCGACAAGGAAACCAAGAGACCACCTCCTTCGGGATCTCAGGGGGGCGCAGAGAAATCGGCATTTGAACGCTACGTGCGAGGCGACAGCTTCGCTGAAGTCCCCACCAACCTCGAACAGTTCGGGTACGACCTCTTCTCCCAGGATCCAGGACGGTTCGCGCCAGTGACCGCCGTCGCGGTGGGCCCCGACTACGTGGTCGGCCCCGGCGACGAGCTCCGGGTGAGGATCTGGGGCAAAGTCGAGCTGGAGGCCGCCGCCGAGGTTGACCGGGCCGGCAACGCCGCGCTGCCCAAGGCCGGCGTGTTCCCGGTCGCGGGCCTGTCGCTTGGGGAGGTCCGGAACCAGGTCAAAGCCCGCTACGACAAGGTGTTCACCGATTACCAGATGGACGTATCGTTGGGGGCCCTCCGGAGCATCAGCGTGTTCGTGGTCGGCAAGGTCAGCCGCCCCGGGCGCTACAACGTGAGCTCGGTGGCCACCATGCTCAATGCGCTGCTGGAAGCCGGCGGCGCCACCAAGACCGGCACCATGCGCGACGTCCAGCTCATCCGCGGCGGCAAGCCGGCGGCAACCCTGGACCTGTACGACCTGATCCTCAACGGGAAGCGTTCCGGAGACGCCCGGCTGCAGCCCGAGGACACCGTGTTCGTCCCGGGCGTGGGCCAGCGCGTGGCCATTGCCGGCAGCGTGCGCTCGCCGGCCATCTACGAGCTCGCGCCCGCCGAGATGAAGTTGGGCAAGCTGATCAGCCTGGCCGGCGGCCTGGAGCCGACCGCCGCCAGGGACCGCGTCCAGATCGAGAGGGTGGACCGCGCCGGCGGCGTCCGCCTGGTGGAGGTGGACGGCTCCAAGCTCGACGACAAGAATGACTGCGACCTGCGCGACGGTGACATCGTCCGGGTGTTCTCCGTCCTGCGCAAGCGCGGCAACGTCGTCTACCTGGCCGGCAACGTCGCCCGGCCCGGGGCCTATGAGCTCAAGCGCGACATGCGGGTGGCCGACCTGATCAGCGACCTGCTCATGCTCGTGCCCGAGGCCGCCTGGGAGGCAGGCCGGGCCCCAAGGGCTCTGGAGGCCAGTGGCGCCAGTGCCCCGGCTTCCGGGGAGCTCAGGGCCTTTCCCGAACCTTACTGGAACTACGCCCTGATCCGACATCTGTCCCAGCCCGAGCTGCGCGTGCAATACGTCCCATTCAACCTTGGCAAGGCCATCCTGGAAAAGGACCCCGCCGAGAACAAGGCGCTGGCTCCTCAGGACACGGTGATCGTCTTCTCGAAGTGGGATTTCGTGGACGTCCCCCTGGTCCGGGTGGGCGGCGCGGTCAACAAGCCGGGGGCCTATCCGCTCACCCCCAACATGCAGTTGCGCGACCTGGTCAGCATTGCCGGCGGCCTGAAGTCCTACGCCTACCGCGGGGAAGCCGAGCTCCTGCGGGTGCACTTCGAGGAGGGCGGCCAGCGCGAGGAACGCATTCCCGTGGCGCTGGCCAGGGCCCTGGAGGGCGCCAAGGTTGAGGATGTCCCGCTCCGCGACCGCGACCACCTCTTCGTGCGCAGCGTTCCGGAGCACAGGGACCAGGCCACCGCCACCATCCGGGGGGAGGTGCGCTTCCCCGGGACCTACCCGATACGTCGCGGAGAGCGGCTCAGCAGCCTCATTGAGCGGGCCGGCGGCTACACCGACCTGGCCTACCTTCGCGGAGCCGGGTTCCTGCGCGAGTCGGTGCGCAAGCTGCAGCAGGAGCGGCTCGACGAGTTGCTCCTGCGGCTGGAAGCCGAGCTCAGCCGCGCGACCGCCAGCGCCGTCGCGGTGGGGATTGACAAGGAGTCGGTCCAGGCCGCCGCCGAACAGGCCAAGTGGCAGGAGCGGCTCCTGGCGCAGCTGCGTTCGGCCAAGGCCAAGGGCCGGGTGGTGATCGCCCTGGGCGCGCTCAAGGGCCTCCAGGGCTCCGCCCAGGATATCACCCTGGAAGACGGCGACCAGCTCCATGTGCCCATGCGGCCTGCCACCATCGGCGTTCTCGGCTCGGTGTACGAGCAGAGCGCTTTCCTGTGGTCGGAGGGCATGACTTTCAAGCACTACCTCCGGAAGGCGGGAGGAGCCACCCGGTTCGCCGACGAGGACGGACTCTACGTTCTCCGCCTGGACGGCAGCGTGGCCAGCCTGAGACAGGGCGGCGAGGCCCTGAGCTGGGATGAGCGTCACCACCGGTGGGTTCGCGGCGGCCTGAGCAGCCTGCCTCTGGAGCCGGGGGATACCATCGTGGTCCCCGAGAAGCTGGAGCGCGTGGCCTGGCTGCGCGACACCAGGGACATCACCCAGATCCTGTTCCAGGTCGCGGTGACCACCGGCGTGGTCGTATTGCTCTTCTGAGCAAGTGTTGAGCAGGAGCCGGACGGGGCCGTCGGCACCCTCCCACCGCGGGGCTAGGCTCGCCCTGCTGGCGGTGATCTCCATCTTCCTTGCGGGCGAGGGCCGCGGCGACGTGGACGTGCCTCTGGACAGCTGGGTCTACCGGGCGCTTGACCGCCTGCAGGCCTCCGGCCTGGTGGAGAGCGGCAGCCTCAGCTCCCGTCCGATCAGCCGGCGGGAGGCCGCCCGGCTCACGGTCGAGGCCCGGCGGCGCACTGCCGAGCGCGGCGAAAAGCGGTACGACGGCGCCATCCGGAGGCTGGAGCAGGAGTTCTCCGCAGAGATCCGGGACATGGACAACCATACGCGCACCAGCTACCTGCGTCCGCTGGACGAGGTGCGCGCCGAGGGCCTCTTCCGGGACGACGCCTCCGACCCCTACAATGATCGCGGGCGGGAATCACGCGACGGGCTGAACACGCGCATGAGTGCCAGCTCGCGGGCCGAATGGGGCCCCTTTTCCGGCTACCTCAGATGGGAAGGGCAGCACCTGCCCCAGGACGGCGCCGAGCCTGAGGACGCCTCCGGCCGGGTGGACGAGGGCTACGGCAGGATCTCGCTGGGCAACTGGAACCTGACCGCGGGCCGGGAAGCCCTCTGGTGGGGACCGGGGCGCCACGGTTCGCTGCTGCTTTCCGACAACGCCAGGCCCTTCGACCTGCTCCGGTTCGGCAACGACCAGCCCGTGCTCCTGCCCTGGCTCATGGAACGCCTCGGGCCGATCCGCGTCGAAACCTTCCTGACCCGGCTTGAAGGGGACCGGGAAGGACCCGAGCATCCCTACCTCGCCGGCATGAGGATGACGATCATGCCCCTGCCCTACCTGGAGCTGGGCGCCAGCCGGGTGGCGATGTTCGGCGGCTCGGGGCGGCCGGTGGACTGGCAGACCGGCCGCGACATCATGACCGGCCGGGGCGAAAACGAACCTGCCGGGCCGGGCGATCAGTTGGCTTCGCTGGACTGCCGCCTGACCGTCCCCTGGTCCGCCCAGCCGTTCCAGCTCTACGGCGAACTGGGCGGCGAGGACATGGCCGGCTTCTTCTTCAGCAGGCAGGCCTATCTGGCGGGCGTTTACCTCCCGCGGCTGGGGCCGGCCAGTCTCCTGGACCTTCGCGTGGAGTTCGCCGACACCGACTACTCGCGCCGCGAGGGCTATCCGCGCACCTGGTATACGCATGGCACCTACACGGAGGGCTACACCTACGACGACCGGTTCATCGGTCATCACGCCGGCACCGACGCCCAGGACCTCTACGCGGAGGTGGGCGTTTATGTCCGCGACGACCTGCGCCTCTGGGTGGCGGCCGACCGCGAGCGCCGGGAACTTTCCCTGGAGCACCCGGAGATGGCCACGGAGTACTCTCTGGGTGCCGAGTGGACCCCCTGGGAACGACTGACCGTCAGCCTTGCCTTCACCCGGGAGGAAACCAACAACTTCGAGTTCGTCTCGGGCCAGGACCGGACCGGCAACCGCATCTTCGCGGGGGTAACGTGGAGATTCTGATCAGATCGGGGGCAGGAGAATGAGATACCTGCCGATGGCCATGAATCCTCCTCCAAGACGGCACTGGGCGGGCCGGGCGCGCGGCGCCTGGTAAGCGCCTCCGGCCGCCTCCGCTGGCACTGCGGGCAGATGTGCGTCGAGCGCCCGGCGATCTGGAGGCGGACGATCTTGGCCCCGCAGCGCTTGCAGGGCAAGCCCTCGCGGCCGTAGACCCGGAGACGCTTCTGGAAAGAGCCGGGCCGGCCGGAGCCGTCCACATAGTCGTCTACCGATGAGCCCCGGCACCGGACCGCCTCGGCGAGCACCCGCCGGATGTGGCGCGCGAGGTCCAGCGCCTCCGCCGCCGAGAGAGTGGATGCCACGCGCTCGGGGTGCAGCCGCGAGCGCCATAGCGCCTCGTCCGCGTAGATGTTGCCCAGCCCGGCCACCGCGGTCTGCTCAAGCAGCAGCGCCTTGAGGCGCTTGGCGCGCGCGCCCAGCGCCCGGGCGATCTCCGCGGCGGAGCCCTCCAGCGGCTCGAGGCCCAGGCTGCCCAGGCCGCAACAGCGGCTCAACTCCTCGCGCCGGCCCAGCGCCACGCGGCCGAAGCGCCGCGGGTCGTAGAAGCGCAGGACGCTGTTGAGCCCGGCCAGCCGCAGCTCCAGGTGCAGGTGCTTGGCGGCCCGCTGCGCGGCGCGCTCCAGCACCAGCCGCCCGGTCATGCCCAAGTGGACCAGGAGCTCGCGGCCGTCGTCGAGGCCCAGGAGCAGGTACTTGCCGCGCCGGCGCGCTCCGGCAATCCTCCGGCCCACCAGGCAGGCTGGGAAGGCTCCGCGGCCGGCCTCCGAGGGAAGGCAGCGCAGCAGGCGGCTTGAACGCGCCCCGGTCACGCGCCGGCCGGCGAGGCGCGGGCCGAGGTCGCGCAGGATGGTCTCGACTTCGGGGAGCTCGGGCATGGGCGGTTGCCTTCCGGTGGCCGGCGATTTTACCGCCGGAGGCGGCGGCCAGTCAAGCGCGGGACGGCCCGGGGCGGGGCCATGGGGGGTGCCTCACCGGGGGTTGACATTGGCGGCCACCGATTTATGATTGGCCGAGACTCAAGCCGGGAGGGCATGACCGCCGATGGGCTCCAGCATAACCGTTGAAGTATGGGACGCCACGGGCAACAAGAAGCAGCTCGTGGAGATGCCCGGCGACGCGCCCATCAACCGCGTCCTGGCGGTGCTGGTCGACCGCATGAGCCTGCCCCGCAACAGCCCCGACGGCCAGCTCATGTCCTACAAGTTCCATCACAAGGCCTCGGGCATGCAGCTCCTGGACAACCAGACGCTCGAGCAGGCCGGCGTCAAGGACGGGGACATCCTGCGCATCCAGCCGGAGATCACCGCCGGTGGCGGCCCCCCCGGCTGAGGGCCGCTCCCCCGGGGTGCTCCAGGTCGGCGCCGATGCCGATGATCGGTACGCGCGCCTGCGGCTGATCGGCTGGTGGGACCAGCCGCGCTTGGCCGCCGCCCGCGTCCTGGTGGTCGGGGCCGGCGCGCTCGGCAACGAGATCCTCAAGAACCTGGCCCTGGTCGGCGTCGGCCGGATCGTCGTCGTGGACATGGATCGGGTGGAGCTCTCCAACCTCTCGCGCTCGGTCCTCTTCCGGCCGGCCGACCGCGGCCAGCCCAAGGCCGAGGCCGCCGCCCGCGCGCTCGGCGAGCTCAACCCGGACTGCCGGGTGCGCGCCATCACCGCCAACGCCGTCTGCGACCTGGGCTTGGGGCTCTTACCGCTGGGCCGACCTGATCATGGCCGGGCTGGACAACCGCGAGGCGCGGCTGGCCATCAACCGCGCCGCCTGGCAGGCCGGCCGTCCCTGGATCGACGGGGCCATCGAACGCCTGCAGGGCACCGCCCGGGTCTTCGTCCCGCCGGACGGCCCCTGCTACGAGTGCACCATGGGCCCGGCCGACTGGGAGATGCTCGAACACCGGCGGAGCTGCGCGCTGTTGGCCCGCGCGGAGCTCGAGGCCGGCAAGGTGCCGACCACCCCGACGGCCAGCTCGGTGGTCGCCGGCGTCCAGTGCCAGGAGGCCTTGAAGCTGCTCCACGGCCTGCCGGCCATGGCCGGCCGCGGCTTCGTCTTCGACGGCCAGAACTACGACTCCTACATGGTCAGCTACCAGCGCAAGGAGGGTTGCCTGAGCCACGACGCCTTCGCGCCGCTGGAGGCCACCGGCTGGTCGGCGCGGCGCGCCACCGTGGGCCAGGTCCTGGCCGCCGCGCGCGAGCGCCTGGGGCCGGAGGCCGTGCTCGACCTGCGCGCCGACATCGTCGCCGCGCTGGAGTGCCCGGAGTGCGGCCGGCGCGAGGAGGTCTTCCGCTCCGCCGGGGCCGTGACCGAGGCCGAGGCGCGCTGCCCGGGCTGCGCCGGGCCCCGCCGGGCGACCTTGCTGCACAGCCTGGACGGCTCGGAGGGCGTCAACGCCCGGACCCTGGCCGAGGTCGGCGTGCCGCCCTTCGACGCGGTGGTCGGCCGCAACGGTCTCGAACGGGTCTTCTGGGAGCTCGATGCCGACGCGCCGGAAGTGCTCGGTGGGCTGTACGAGGGCTGACCCATGGCTGACCAGCCGGACACCTCCGCCATTGACCCGGGCAAGTGCGTCGCCAAGGAGTTCCCCGCGGACGGCGCGGCCGGGGCGCCCGGCGAGCTGCGCGTGGTCCTGGGCCGCCGGGCCTACGACGAGATCCGCAAGCACGCCGCCGAGGTGACCGACCGGGAGATCTGCGGGGTGCTCCTCGGCGACCTGGCCAAGGACGCCCAGGGCCCCTTCCTGCACATCACCGAGATCATCCGCGGCGAGCACACCGCCAGCCAGGGCGCCCAGGTGACCATCACCCACGAGACCTGGAACCACTTCCACCGCGAGAAGGACAACCGCTTCCCGGACAAGCAGTACCTGGGCTGGTACCACAGCCACCCGGACTTCGGGGTGTTCCTTTCGGCGATGGACCTCTTCATCCACGAGAACTTCTTCGCCGCGCCGCACCAGGTGGCCCTGGTGGTTGACCCGATTCGCGGCGAGGAGGGCCTGTTCTACTGGAAGGCGGGCAAGCCGGAGCGCGCCGGGCAGTTCTGGGTCGGCCGCGAGGCCCACCGGTACGAGCCGGCTCCCGAGCCCAGCGGCGAGCAGCGCTCGCTCCGCGAGGTCGAGAAGAAGCTCGACCGGCTCAAGGGCCAGCTCCAGGAACTCGACGCGGCGTTACGCGAGCGGCCGGAGGCCGGCTGGCTCCAGACCGTCCTGCTGATGGGCATCCTGCTGCTGCTCTTTTTCCAAGTGTTCATGGGCTACCTGAAAGACAAGTATCTCAGTGTCAGGCTGAGCGAGATGTCTAGGCGACCCGCGCTGGACCAAGTGCGCGCCGCAATGCTGGAAGTCCGTGAGGACCCCAGAAACGGATGCCTCTACCTTGAGTACCGGCTACTGCCGGAGCAGTTCCTGATCGAGGATCGCACGGATGGCCCCACCGGCATGAACGTGCGAAAGTACCGGTTGGACGAGGAGAACTCCCGGCGCTATCTTGAGTCCAAGTTAACGCCTGCTAGTGGCTCCCCGAGCGAAGGTAAGCACGGAGCGGGCCCGGGAACTCCGCCGGACAGAGCCGCAGACCGCCCGGCTGACAGCGGAGGCTCCAAGTGAGCGCGCCCGAGCGCATCCGCATCACCCACGACGAGGTCTTCAGCCCCAAGGTGGACGAGGTGCTGGCCCGGGAGGGCTCCTTCGGGATGCGCCCCGGCCAGATGGCTGCGCTGGCCGGCGCGAAGCAGACGACCAGCTTCTTCTATTCGAGCATCTTCTACACGGCGCTGGCCGGCGCTCTGGGCGCGTGCCTGGGATGGCTGCTGGCCGAGCCTTTCATGGATGACCGCCTCGCGGAGTCCAAGAGCGGCATCTTCGGCGGTTTCTGGGGCGGGGTGCTGATGCTGGCCGTGATCATTTCGCCCGGCGCCGTGTTCATCGGCGCCATCGAGGGGCTGGTCAGCCGCAACTGGAGCCGGGCGTTTGCCGGCGGCGCCATTGGTTTGGGCGTCGGCTTCGGGGGAATGCTGGTCATCGGCGCGGTTATCGAAGTACTGTACTTCCTGTTGTGTGTGCTGGTCGTGCAATCCACGGGGATGGATATCAAGAGGCCCCTAACCTACATCCTGCTGACGTTGAGCCGGGCGATAGCCTGGGCGCCGATGGGTCTGGCTGTCGGCCTGGCTCCGGCCATCGCCATGCGCTCCAAGAAGCTGGCCTTCAACGGGATCGTCGGCGGGTTGATGGGCGCTTTTGTCGGCGGGCTGCTCTTCAACCCGCTGGAGTCTGTCTTCAAGGCCCAGGACGGGGACTGTTGGCTGAGCCGCGGCATCGGCTTCACGCTGATCGGCCTGGGCGCCGGGGCCATGATCGGGCTGGTCGAGAACCTGTCCAAGACCGCCTGGCTGCACGTCCAGGCCGGGGCGCTGGCCGGCAAGCAGTTCATCCTCTACAAGAGCCCCACGGTGCTGGGCTCCAGCCCCAAGTGCGAGATCTACCTCTTCAAGGACGCGGCCATCGAGCCTAAACACGCCGCCATCCACGCCTACGGCAGCCGCCACGAGATCGAGGACCTGGACACCCCGGCGGGCACCTTCGTCAACGGCCAGCGGGTCACCCGGCAGCCCTTGAAGAACGGCGACCGCATCTACCTCGGCGAAACCGTGCTGGACTTCAGCGAGAAGGAAAACGACTGAACCCGGACCGGCGCCGGGGACGGAAGGAAGCGCAGCGTGCAAATCCAGTGCCCGAGTTGCAGCCGGGTGCTCGACTTCCCCGACGACCGCGCCGGGCAGGTGGTGACCTGCCCGGGCTGCGGCGGCCAGATGCAACTGCCCGCCGAGATCACCGTCGAGCCGGCCGCCCCGCGGGCCGACCCCGGCCCGGCCAGCCCCGGGGGGCCCACCAGGGACTGCCCCTACTGCGGCGAGCAGATCCTGGCCATCGCCCAGAAGTGCCGGCACTGCCTGACCATGCTCTCCGGCCCCCAGGCCGGCCAGCCCGGCGGCACCGGAGGAGCCGAGGCGGTCGCCAGCGGCGAGGGCAAGAAGGCCCTGGTCCTGGGGATCATCGGGGTGGTCATCTTCTGTATCCCGGTAGTGCCGATAGTCCTGGGCGCCTTGGCCATCAAGTACGGCAAGAGCGTCAAGGACAATCCGGCGGAGGCTGGCGCCGGCCAGGCCGCCGTGATCCTGGGCTACATCGCGGTGGTGCTGGGCAGCCTGGTCATCCTGGGGCACTTGGCCAAGTTGGCCGGCCACTTCTAGCGGCCGGAGAGGCGCGGAGGGAACATGCAAGTCCGGTGTCCGAGGTGCAGCGGGACGCTCACCGTTGCCGACGAGCTCGCCGGGCAGGTGGTCAACTGCCCGTCCTGCGGGGGCCATATGCAGTTGCCGCCGGCGGGAGCGCCCGCGCCGGCCGGGGCCCGGCGCTGCCAGTTCTGCGGCGAGTTCATCAGGCCGGAGGCGGTCAAGTGCCCGCACTGCCAGCAGTTCCTCGACGGCCGCCAGGAGCCGCTCCCGGCGGAGCGCGACGGGCCCGACTGGGAGCACCGCGACCGCCTGGGCTGGTGGGCCGCGGCGGTGGGGACCTTCAAGGGCGCGCTGTTCCAGCCGGCCGAAACTTTCCGGCGCATGGGGCTCACCGGCTACGGCCCGGCCATGGGCTACACCGCGCTCTGCGGCGGCCTCGGCTTCGCCTTCACGATGCTCTGGCAGGCGCTCCTCACGGTGGCGCAGATGAGCTTGGTGCCCGGGGGCAAGGAAAAGGCGGTGTTCGCGACCATCCTCACGGTCGTGTACCTGGGCCTGGCCGTGCTGGCGCCCCTGCTGGCCATCGTCGGCGTCTTCGTCAACTCCCTGATCGTGCACGTGGGCCTGATGATCGTGGGGGGCGCCCGGCAGCCGCTGGAGAGCACCTTCCGCACGCTGGCCTACGCCTCGAGCAGCGCCCAGTTGTTCGCCATCGTGCCGCTTTGCGGCGGGATGGTTGCCGGGGTCTGGTCGCTGGTGGTGAGCATCATCGGCTTGGCCAAGGTGCACGACATCTCCTACGGCAAGTCCGCGGTCGGAGTGCTGCTGATCCCCTTGATCCTGGGGCTGGTGATCGGCTGCGGCCTGGTAATCCTGATGTTCACGGTCTTCCACGGGATGCACCGGTAGTGAGGTAGCCGCCATGCAGGTCCAGTGTCCTTCCTGCTTGAAGGTGCTCACCGCGCCGGACGAGCGCGCCGGCCAAGTCATCGCCTGCCCTTCCTGCGGCGGCCAGATGCAACTGCCGCCGCTCCAGGCGGCCGCGGCATCCGAGCCGGCCCCCGCAGGTGTCGCGCCGGCCGGCGCCGGAACCAAGAACTGCCCCTACTGCGGCGAGCAGATCCTGACCATCGCCCAGAAGTGCCGGCACTGCAACAGCATGCTTTACGGGCCTGGCGCCGGCAGGAGCACGCCGGCCTCGGCAGCCCAGGGCCTTAACGACGGGGTCAAGTCGGTCATTTTCGGAGGGGTGGGCTTCGTGGTCTGCGGCCTGCTGGGTCCGGTGGCCATCTACTACGCCATGCGCGCCCGCCAGGTCGAGTCGGAGCGTACGCTCGGCAACGTCGGCCTAGCCCTGGGCATAATCAGCCTGGTCCTCGCCGTCGGGCAGGTGCTCGTGATTGTCGGGATGATCGCCTCCGGGGCCCGTTAGGCTGATGGGCTGATCGAGACATGCAGGTCCAGTGCCCGAGCTGCGGCAAGACGCTCAAGGCCCCCGACCATCTCGCCGGGCGGGTGGTCAAGTGCCCGGGTTGCGGCGGCCAAATGCAGTTGCCCGAGCTGGAGGCGGCGGCCCCGGCGCCGCCCGCCGGCAGAGGGGCCTCCGGCGGGCGCGCCCGCCCCGGGGGAATCAGCAGCAGGTCGGGGCTTGGGAAGCCGGGGGCGCGGACCGCTCCGGGCGGGGGCAAAACCAAGAAATGCCGCTTCTGCGGCGAGCAAATCCTGGCCGCGGCCACCAAGTGCAGGCACTGCAAGTCGAACCTGGCCGGCGGGGCCGCCAAGACCGTCCAGCGCTTCCACAAGCGGGAGGCCAGCGCGTCCGGCAACAAGGCGCTGATCCTCGGCCTGCTCAGCTTCGTCTGCGTGTTCGGCTTCATCATGGCGCCCCTGGCCATCGTCTACGGCAACAGCGCGCGCAAGGCCGGCGACGGCAAAGGCACCGCCGGCATGGTTCTGGGCATCGTGTCCTCGGTCTTGTGGTTCTTGGGGATCATCGGGGGCGTTCTCTCTGCACTGTGAGGAGGAGTCGGCGCCGTGCAGGTCCAATGCCCTTCCTGCTTGAAGGTGCTCGCCGCGCCGGACGAGCGCGCCGGCCAGGTCATCGCCTGCCCGTCCTGCGGGGGCCAGATGCAGTTGCCGCCGCTCCAGGCGGCCGCGGCATCGGAGCCGGCTCCCGGAGGCGTCGCGCCGGCCGGCGCCGGGACCAAGGCCTGCCCCTACTGCGGCGAGACCGTCCTCCAGGTCGCCAAGAAGTGCAAGCACTGCGGCTCGTTCCTGCTGGCCGGCGGGCCGCTGCGCCGGCCGGCGGGCGCGCCCACCGCCGCCCAACGCCTGCGCCGGAGGGGCTCGGGCGACGGGCGCACCGCGCTGATCTTCGGGCTGATCGGCCTGATCCCCTTCTGCACCGCGCCGGTCTTCGCCGCCCTGGCCATCGTCTACGGGCTGAGCGCCCGCAAGTACCAGGCCGAGCGGACGGTGGCCACCGTCGGGCTGGTCCTGGGGATCATCGGCCTGGTGGATCTCGTGCTCATCGGCCTGCTGGCCGCGGTACAGGGGAGATGACCGGTGATCTTCCACTGCTCCTGCGGCCAGGCCATCACCGTCCCGGAGGAGTTCGCCGGTCGGCAGGGCCTGTGTCCGGGGTGCAAGCGGGTGCTGACCGTGCCGCGGCCCAGGGCCGCCGGGGAGCCGGCCGCGGCCTCCGCCGCGCCCGGGGCCGCCGTCGGCTCGACCTGCACCATCTGCCAGACCACCATCGGCTCCAGCGAGCCCACGGTGACCTGCCCGGAATGCCGGCTGGGCTACCACGCGGGATGTTGGCAGGAGAACGGCGGCTGCGCCACCTACGGCTGCCCGGCCGCGCCCAAGACGGTCAAGGCCGCCGCCCAGACCGGCGCCGAGGCCGCCCGGCAGGGCTGGGGCGACGCCAAGAAATGCCCCTTCTGCGGGGAGACCATCCGGGCCGCCGCCCTCAAGTGCAAGTTCTGCAACGAGGTCTTCCCCTCGGCCGAGCCGCTGACCGCCGCGGACCTGCGCCGCGCGCAGACCCGCAAGCAGGCCCGCGGCCAGGACCGCACCAAGGCGATAGTCTACCTGGTGGCCGCCCTGCTGGCCTGCCCGGCACCGGTCACCGCGGTCATCGGCGGGCTCTGGATCTTCGGGAAACGCGAAAAGTTCCGGGCAATGGACCCGGAGAGCCGGATAATGGTCGCCTGCGGCTTCGGGATCAGTTGCCTGGTTTCGGGAGTGATGATGCTGGCCGCGGTCTGGTCCGCGGCGAGCTGAAAGGCACTCGAGCTTGGACGCCGACGGGATCGTCACCGCCTCGAAGTTCCACGAGAGCCAGGTCTGCCCGGCCTGCCAGGCGGCCATCCACCAGGGCGAGGCCATCCACCTCTGCCCGACTTGCGCCGCGGCCAGCCACGAGCGCTGCTGGCGCCAGTCGGCCGGCTGCCGGAGCTACTTCTGCCGCAAGTCGGCCCGCGCCGAGGAGCGCGGCCGGCCGACCATCAGCATCACCCGCCAGGACACCGACGGCCTCAAGCCCGAGCAGCTCCTGCCCCCCAGCACGGCCTACCCGGCCGACCGCGCCGGCCGAGGGCCCAGGCGCGTGAGCCGGCTGGCCGTCGCCGCGCTGATCGTCGCCATCCTCTCCTTCGGCCTGCTGGGCTGCGTCTCGCTGGTGCTCGCCGCGGTGGCCCTGGGGCTGATCGCCAACAACTCCACGCTGCGCGGCCGCTGGCTGGCGGTGGCCTCGATCCTGCTGAGCATCGCGCTGATGTTCGGGTGGGCCTGGGCCCTGTGGATGCTCCCCTGGAACGCCAGCCGCCTGCAGCACCTGGAGTTCCGCGACTCGCCGCAGACCCTCAAGGACGTCCCCGAGCCGATCCGCGGCTCGATGCGCGCCAACGTGGTGGTGCGCACCGCCGGCCGGGGCCTGGTGGGCAAGCTGATGCTCGGCAGCGGGGTGATCGTCGCGCTCGGGCCGGAGCGGACCCTGATCCTCACCAACCGCCACGTGATCGACCCCAGGTACCAGGAGGGCCGGAGCGGCCCGGTGGCCCCGGCCGAGATCGAGGTCTTCTTCTGCAGCCAGGAGCGCGTCGCCGCGGCCGTCAAGTGGGTCCACCCCGACGGCGCGGACCTGGCGCTGCTGGAGTGCCGGCCGGCGGACCTGGAGCTGCCCGCCGCCGCGCGGCTCAAGCTGCCAACCGTGGCGCCCATCGGCGCGGAGGTCTTCGCGGTGGGCAACCCCCTGGACCTGGGCTGGACCTACACCAAGGGGGTCATCTCCAACATCCGCGAGCGGGTGATCAACGGGCGGACCTTTAAGGTCTTCCAGACCCAGACGCCCATCAACCAGGGCAACTCCGGCGGCGGGCTCTACGACGCGGCCGGCTGCCTGGTGGGCATCAACACCTGGACCCAGGACAAGGGCCTGGCCGAGGGCCTGAGCTTCGCCATCGCCGCCGACCACGCCGAGGAGGTGCTCCGGCCGCTGCTGGCCGCGCCCGCGCCGCCGGAGCCGCCCAAGCCCCCGGAGCCGCCCGGGCCTGGCGCCAAGGGCCCAGGCCAGCCCAAATGAGCTCGCTGGTCCGGCTCAAGCGGCTGATGGCCGACTACCGGCGCTTCTCGGACGTCTTCAAGGACCACCCGCGCATCGCCATCCGCAAGGTCTACGGCAACCCGCCGGAGAAATACGAGCTGGAGTACAAGGTCAGGAGCCTGGTCAGCCGCGGCGGCCAGATCGAGCCCAAGGAGGCCCACGTGGTCGAGATCTTCCTGCCGCTGGGCTACCCGCGGCAGGCCCCGGTCTGCCGCATGCTCACCCCGGTATTCCACCCCAACATCGCCCCGCACGCGGTGTGCATCGGCGACCACTGGGCCGCCGGCGAGTCGCTGGTCCACCTGGTGGTCCGCATCGGCGAGATGCTCGCCTACCAGAGCTACAACGTCAAGAGCCCCCTGAACGGCGAGGCCGCCCGCTGGGCCGACACCCACCAGGCCGAATTGCCCACCGACCGCGCGGACCTGAGCCCGGCCAAGCGCCCCGAGGATATCGCCGTGGACGGCCAGGCCGCCGCCGAAACCCTGCCGGTGGCCAAGACCATCCCGGTCGCCAGGATCATCGCCCCGCCGGCCCCGGCGGCGCCGCCACCCGTCGCCGTGGCCGTGCCGGTGGCCCGGCCGGTGACGGCCCCCCCCGCGCCGGGCGCGGTCCGCCAGGCCCGGCCGGCCGCCGCGGCGCTGGTCCGGGTGAGCTGCGCGGCCTGCGGGCGCTCCCGGGTCGTCCCCGGCACCAGCCCCGCGGCCTCGCTGGGCCGCTGCGCCTACTGCGGCGGGCAGGTGCAGGTCACCCCCGCCGGCTGAGGCATCCAAGGAGGAACCCGCCATGCGCATCCAGTGCCCGAAGTGCTCGCAGCGGATGGAAGTCCCGGAGACCGCCGCCGGCCAGGTGGTGGCCTGCCCCGCTTGCGCTCAGCAGATGCAGGTGCCGGCGGAGCTGGCCGCCGCTGCGGAGGCCGCCGGGAGCGCGGCCGCCGGGGGCGCCGAGCCGATCAAGCGCTGCCCCTTCTGCGGCGAGACCATCCTCAAGGTCGCCCGCAAGTGCAAACACTGCCAGGAGACTCTCCCCGAGGGCGTGGACGCCGATTCGGTGCGCGCGCGGCTGGCCGCCAAGGAGAAGAAGATCGCCGGGCAGCTCGCTTCCGGCGGGATGCCGGCGGTCCGCCGGCCTTCCTTGAGAATCCTGACGCTGGTCACCGCCGGCGCGGCCCTAGTCGTCCTGGTCCTGACCGTACTGGCCTTCTCCGCCAAGGGGGATACCGCCGTTATGTTCGGGGTCCTGGGGGTGGTCGCCCTGATCATTCTGGGCATAGGTGTGTTGGTGGCCTTCGCCAACGACATGCAGATGCTCTTCTACTCCAAGCGGAACAGCCCGGAGAAGGGGCTGAAGGCGTTCCTGCACTCCATCCGGATGGGCAGATACGCCTGCGCCTATGCCTGTCTGCTGGACGGCGACAAGGACGAACTGGAACGCTATCGTCGGGCCATTCCCTCGGTCTCGGTGCCCGAAGGACGTTTTTCGCTGGCGACCCTCGAAGGCTTCCGGTCCTACTGGAAGGGCCTGACCCGGCCCGGCGGCGCCTACATGCGCCGGGCGGTTCTCTCGGACTTCGCGGTGGTTGGCACCGTCGGCGAGTACGCCCGAGTCAAGGTCTCGGTGAAGATCGAAGCCTATCCTTGGCCCCTGTTGCTGTGCCTGCCCCTGGCCTTGCTCCCCGTCGCCATCATCATCGCGGTGATCACCAAGCGGGAGACGCTCACCACCACCAAGCTGCTGCGTCGGGTCAACGGCCAGTGGTGGGTGGTCAACGGCGAACTGGACTCCGCGGAGGATCGGGCGCTGGAGGCGGCTCTGGGCGCGGCCACGGTCACCGCCCCGACGCGGGGCTGACCCGCCCGCCGGCGCGCCCCGCCCAGGTTTCCGGACGCATTCTTACTTGGACAGAGGACTTCGGCCGGGCCCGGAAGCAGATTCCGTCAGGATATTCGGGGATGGTGGTACCCGCCACGGCCGGCGGCTCAGAATGGGGCCTGTCGAATACTTGCAGATGGTCCTCTGATGACTACTATGCTCCCAAGTGGGGTCGCCGAAGCGGCTTGAGGCGGGCCATTGGGGAGTGTCGCATGAGAACGTTGACTGTCTCGCTTGCCGCGCTCGCCATCTTGCTGGTCACTCAATTGCCCCTGCGGGCCGGGGATGCGGCGTCGCAAGACGCGACGGCAGCCGACTTCAAGCCCGGTGCCCTCAGGCTGCCACTGGTGGTGCACGAACGCAGCGGCGTGGAACGCAAGGCGACGGTGGTCTCCTCCGGCGTGCCCTTCCCGCCCGGCTTCTTGCCGGACCTCAACAAGCTCGCGGTCGTGGACAAGGAGGGCCGGGCGGCGGTCAGCCAGGCCAGCCTGATGGTCAAGTGGCACAAGCCGGCCTACGACGACTCGGCCCAGTGGGCGCTGGTTAGCTTCGCCGCCGACGTCCCGGCCAACGGGACGGCCACCTACTACCTCACCGACGACGGCAAGGTGGCTCCGCCGCTCTCGCCGCTGAAGGTCGCCAAGTCCGACAAGGACATCACCATCGACACTGGCTCCGCCAAGTTCGTGGTGCCGACGGAGGGCGACGCCCTGCTGGCCTCGGCGAGCGTCGGCGGCAAGAACGTGCTCGGCCCCAAGGGGCTGCAGTGTGTGGTCACCACCGGAGACTGGCCGGACCGCGGCGTCAAGGCCGGTGACAAGCACGTCGCGACCCACGACGCCAAGGGCGTGACCGTCGAGGAGTCGGGGCCGGCCCGGATCGTCGTGGCGGTCAAGGGCCAGTTCAAGCCCGGCGACAAGGACGGCAAGCTCTACGGCTTCACCACCCGGCTCCACTTCGAGGCGGGCAGCGCCTCCATCCGGATGATCCACACCATCAGCAACGGCCGGCTCGACCCCAAGCTGGAGGGCGGCTGGCGCTACGTCTACACCTGGCCGATCAAGGACGCCTCGCTGGTGGCCGACCTGGCCCTGGGCGAGAAGGCCGTGGTCTCCACCCTGTGCGAGGACAAGGCCGTGGCCGCGGAAAAGGAGCTGCTGGTCTACCAGGACTCCTCCGGCGGCAACAACTGGCAGAAGTACTCCGGCGCGGCCTTCCGCGGCTACAAGGCCACCGAGGGCGAGAAGGAGCTGGCCGCCGGCAACAGCCACAACGGGGTCATGAGCGTGGCCGGCGACGGCGTCGGCGTCTCGGCCGCGCTCCGGAACTTCCGGGTCGAGTTCCCGCACGCCCTGGCCGGCTCGGCCAAGACGCTGCGGGTCGGGCTTTTCCCGGGGGAGTTCGCCGAGACCTTCCCGATCAACGCCGGCCAGCGCAAGAGTTGGGACCTGCGCCTGACCTTCTTCGCCGGCGCCGCGCCGGATCCGAAGAAGGAGTTCGCCGTCGGCGACGCCCTGCTGCTCTTCCGGCCGGACCCGGCCTGGATGGTGCGAACTGCGGCTGCCGGCTGCTGGCCCTACGGGATGGGCATGCTCCCCGCCAAGGGCGGCAAGCCGCCGCTGCGCCGCGACAGCGGCCGGCTCGACGTCGGCGAGGCCGGCTGGGACCGCTACGGGGCGGTGGACAAGTCCTGGAACTCCGGCGGGCACCACTGGAACGAGGAGTCCATGTACATCCCCTGGGCGCTCTGGGGCGATGGCGCCAACTTCGACCGGTATGAGGCCAGCTCGATCTGGGGCTCGGAGATGGTGGGCTTCCACTGGGACGACCCGGACCCGGCGGTCTTCTACCTGATGCTCATGGGCTGGAACGATCACGAGAACCGCGTCAAGCGCGTGTACTATCCAGGCTTCAAGAACCACGACGGCTGGGGCATGCCCGACTCCGGCCACATGGCCATGATCATCCTGCACGAGTACTACTTCCTCACCGGCGACCGGCGCGCCCGCGAGGCCGTCGAGCACCTCGGCAACACCGCCCTGACCATGCTCTGGAAACTCAACCACGACGACCGCAAGGACGGCACCGGCCCGATGGGCGGGCCGATCCAATGGTGCAAGCGGCAGGACGCCGATGCCGACCCCAACGTCAAGTTCGACACCCGCTACGTCGGCTGGCCGCTCTTCTGCCTGGCCAACGCCTACCGGCTGACCGGCGACCCCAAGGTGCTGGCCGACTGTCGCAACGTGGCCCGGGGCTTCCGCAACACCGCTCGCTGGTCGCCGACCGGCTTCATGTCCCTGACCGTCGAGCCCAAGGGCGGCACCCGGAACCTGTACGCCTTCCAGGGACCGTTCGAGAAGTACCGCGACCAGTCGGCCAGCCAGTGCTACGCCCACTTCCAGATGGCGCTGATGGGCCACGGCCTGTGGGAGTACTACCTGATGAGCCGGGACATCGAGGCCCTCGATCCGCTGATCGGTTTCGCGGACCTGATGACCCACCACTGCATGCTCAAGGACCCGCAGGGCAAGCGCGCCGGTTGGACTTACGCCTTCGGCGACTACTGGGGTCCCTACACCTGGGAGGACGCGGGCGGCAAGGGCGGCGGCTGGCACTACAACTGTGTCCAGGTCATGGGCTGGGCCGCGGTGCTCACCGGCCGGCCGGACTACGCCGAGGTCTGCCGGGACGCCGTCGCCCAGTACGGCCCGGGCTTCGACGTGGCCGCCGGGGTGATGGGCGCGCAGTACAAGGCCGAGCCGCCGGCTGCGGCGGTGACCGACCTCAAGGCCGAGGCGCTCGGCGGCGGCAAGGTGAAGCTCACCTGGAGCGCGCCCGCCGGGCCGGGCAAGGCCGCGCGCTACCAGGTGAAGTGCTCGACGTCCAAGATCGTCGAGCGCGTCTCCGGCTGGCCGGACCGCACCGAGCCGCTGCCCCAGACCACCAAGGAGTGGGAGGCCCGGGTCGCGGCCTTCCACGCCAAGCAACGGGCCTTCTGGGCGGCCGCGAACCTCCCCGGCGCCCCGGCGCCGGGCGCCGCCGGCAAGGCCGAGAGCATGGAGGTCTCGGGGCTGGCCGCCGGGACGATCCACTTCGCGATCAAGAGCTGGAGCGCCGCGGACAGCATGAGCGAACTCTCCACCGTCGTCTCGGTCGAAGTGAAGTAGCGGTGCGGCGCTGCCGGCGACGCAAGGGAGCTTACCTCGGCTCGCCCGCCACATCTGGAGCCGAAAACCGCATATTTCCGGAAACCGCCAGTGACCTCAGGCGTCTAAAGGTGTGTAATTGCTCCCGGCGCCCGGTTGGGGTGCCGATTCCGGGGAAGGGAAACCAAGATGCAGAAAGTCATCCGCGAACTCCGCGACTGGCGCGAGTACCTCCCGGCGGCCTTCTGGGCCATCCTGGTCTTGGCCGCCGCCCTTGCCGCGCCCATCTGCGCCCGGCTCATGTAACGCATCGGCAGCTTGTTGCCCGGCCCCGTACCAGTATCATACCGCGGCACCTGTGCAGAGCCATGTTTTCGTGCAGTCATCCGACCGAACGGTTTACCGTTGACCCGGTTGAGTAACCAGAACCCGGATTCGGCTCCTAACCTGCCTGTTTCCGAGACTTACAATCGGCCATTGCTCATGACACCATGCCGACTCACAGGTGAACACGCCAGCTTTTTGGGGAAGAGACCCTTGACATGGCCAGTTACCAGCCTATAATGTAAGCTTCGGTTGGGAAGGCTGGCTGTGAAAGGAGAAAGCCCATGGAGAAGGTAATCGGAGAGGCGGCAGGCAAGGTTTGGCAGGCTCTGAGCAAGGGTCCGGTAGCTCCCGGTGAGCTCCCCAGGGTCGCCAGGCTTCCGGTGGATCTCACCAATCAGGCCATTGGCTGGCTGGCCCGCGAGGGCAAGCTCACCACGGTGGCCTCTCCCAAGGGCACGGCCCTCAAGTTGAAGTAGAGCTGGCCTGCGCAACCGGGACCGGCAACCGAGGCACACGGCCGGCAGGGCAGTGAAGGAGGCGCAGACGTGGAGATGGAAACCGAAATCGGGTTCGCAGCCGGGAAGATCTGGCAGACGCTCAACTCCAAGGGACCGATGGCCAAGTCGGCGATCGCCAAGACCACCGGGCTCCCGGCCGATCTCCTGGACCAGGGCATTGGCTGGCTGACCCGTGAGGGCAAGCTCATCACCGTCAAGGCCGGCAAGATCGAGCAGCTCAAACTCAAAGGCTGAGCGCGGGCGCGTTTTCGAGAGCCGCAAGCGCCGGCCATACTGGCCCCCTCCGCGCCCGGGAGGGGGCCGTCTTTTTGCAGATGACTTGGCAGCCGGCCGGCGGTTAGAATACCGTTGTGCTGGGATCCTCGGCTGCTTTTGGGAGGTGTGCTGATGCGCAGCATTCTTGCCGCTTTGTTAATGGCGGGCTTCTCGGCCGCCGCGCTGGCTGGTGCCGCCGCGCCTGGCCTGACGGCCGGCTCCGAGCTCCCGCCGGCCGACCTGCGCGTGGAGCGGGCCGCTGACACGGTCATTCTCACCGACGGCACCAAGATCACCGGGACGATCATCGCCGCGGGCCTCCGCGCGGTGCTCATCATTGAGAAGGACCAGACCGCCGAGCGAACCATCAAGCGCTCGGAGATCGAGAGCTTCGCCTACGGCGTCGGCTCCGGCGAGGTCAAGGGCTACGCCACCGGCGTTCGCCCCGAGGAGGGCCTGCCGGTGATCGTCGGCGAGGGCTCCGGGGCGGTCAGCGCCGGCCCGGCGACCAAGCCCAGTCCGGCGCCGGCGGCGAAGCCCGCCCCCAAGAAGGACCTCGGCAAGCTCTGGGATCTGCTGGGCGGGAACAGCACCCCGGAGCAGATCCGGGACGCCATCGCCGCCAACCCACAGTGGCAGGACGAGATCCGCAAGATCCTGGGCGGCAACGTGCCCCCGGAGGGCGCCGAGGCCGTCAAGAAGTTCAGAGATCGGCTCAAGAGGGATCCCGGCCTGCGCAAGACGCCTCTTGACGGAGGCGGCCGGCAGGGTAAACTCTACGGCGGCAATGCGGACGACGCCCCCAAAGGCCGCTAGGAAGAGTCCCGCTTCATCCCCGGCCGGCCTGCGCACGCCGGCCGGTTCTTTTTTCTGAAGGGATGCCATGGCCTTGCCCCCGAGAACCATCCTGGACGATGCCCGCGCCGGGCGCGTCTCCGGCGCAATCGCCGCCGCCGCGCGGGCGGAGCGGTGCGATCCGCAGCGGCTCTGTCGCGCGGTGGCTGCCGGCCGCGCGGTGGTGGCCGCCAACCGGCGGCGGCGCTCGGGCCGGACGCTCCTGGCCATCGGCGAGGGCCTGCGCGTCAAGGTCAATGCCAACCTGGGGACCTCCGGCGACCGGGCGTCGCTGGCCGCCGAGCGCGCCAAGCTCCGCGCCGCGGAGGCCGCCGGCGCCGACTCGGTCATGGACCTGTCCACCGGCGGCGAGCTCGGCCGGATCCGCCGCGCGCTCCTGGCTGAGACGGCCCTGGCCTTCGGGACCGTCCCGATCTACGAGGCCGCGGTCGAGGCCCGGCGCGCCGGCCGCTCCGCCGCGGAATTCACCGCCGACGAGCTCTTTGCGGCCATCGGCCGGCACGGCAGCGACGGCGTGGACTTCGTCACCGTCCACGCGGGCGTGACCTGCCAGGCGCTGGCCGCGCTCGAGAAGCGGCCGCGCGTCGCCGGGATCGTCAGCCGCGGCGGGAGCCTCTTGGCCGAGTGGATGCGCCGCACCGGCCGGGAGAACCCGCTCTTCGAGGATTTCGACCGGCTGCTGGCCCTGGCCCGCGAGTCCGACATGGTCCTGTCGCTGGGCGACGGGCTCAGGCCCGGCTCGCTGGCCGACGCCGGCGACGCCGCCCAGTACCAGGAGCTGCGCACGCTGGCCCAACTCGCGCGCCGGGCGATCCGCTCGGGCGTCCAGGCCATGATCGAGGGCCCCGGGCACGTGCCCCTGCACGAGATCGCCGGGCAGGTGCGCTTGGAGAAGGAGCTTTCCGGCGGCGTGCCCTTCTACGTGCTGGGGCCCCTGGTCACCGACGTGGCCCCCGGCTACGACCACATCACCTCGGCGATCGGCGGGGCGCTGGCGGCCATCTCCGGCGCGGACTTCCTCTGCTACGTGACCCCCGCCGAGCACCTGCGGCTGCCCGGCGTTGAGGACGTCCGCCAGGGGGTGATCGCCGCGCGCATCGCCGCCCACGCCGCGGACGTGGCCCGGGGACTGGCCGGCGCGGCCGAGTGGGACCGCCGCTTCAGCGAGCTGCGCCGCCGGCGCGACTGGCCGGGGATGATCGCCGGGGCCATGGACCCCGAGGCGGTCCGCCGCGGCCACGCCCTCTCGCGCGCCGCCGGGGATGCCTCCTGCACGATGTGCGGGCCGCTCTGCGTCTTCCGGCTGGCTGACGACCGCGCCGGCCGGCCGCACCGCTCCGGGAAGCATGGACGCTGACCGGGACGAGCTCCGGCGCGCCGCGCGCGAGGCCCTCCGCGATGAGCTGGCCGGCGGGCGGTTCGCGATCCTCCCGCGCAGGCGCGGGAGCGGGAACGGCCGGCCCACCGCTTCCTCGGCTACCGGGAAGGCCGAGGCTCAGGCCCAACCAGATCCCGAACCACGAATCTCCAACCCCGAACCCGAGTCCGGGGACGTCTCCGAGCGCATCCGGCGCTTCCGGGAGGCCCGGGCCGCGCGCGCCGCGGCCGGGGCGTCCGCGGCCAAGACGTCCGCCGCCGAGCCGGGCATCATCCCGGCGCGGGGAATCACCTCCACGCGGGACCTGGGCGTATTCGGCACCCAACCGCTGACCGATCCGAAGAAGCCGCCCCAGGAACGCCTGGCGGAACTCGCCGGCCTGGCCGAACAGTGCGCCCAGTGCGCGCTGAAGGCGACCCGCAACAAGATGGTCTTCGGCGACGGGCCGCCGCAGGCCGACCTGGTCTTCGTCGGCGAGGCTCCCGGGGCGGACGAGGACGCCAGCGGCATCCCCTTCGTGGGCCGCGCCGGGCAACTCCTCAACAAGATCATCGCGGCCATGGGCCTGAAGCGCCAGGAGGTCTACATCGGCAACGTGCTCAAGTGCCGGCCGCCGGGCAACCGCACCCCGCTGCCCGGCGAGGCCGCCCAGTGCTGGCCCTTCCTCCGCGAGCAGATCGAGCTGCT
>Ga0315286_10000833_pt1 | contig 26948 bp, 23 predicted proteins | sample YL17G10_0_MG_FD_205038 | JGI IMG/M metagenome (GOLD analysis project Ga0315286, IMG submission 205038) | Sediment microbial communities from Yellowstone Lake, YNP, Wyoming, USA - YL17G10_0 | ecosystem: Environmental > Aquatic > Freshwater > Lake > Sediment | place: USA: Wyoming | collected... | reverse complement strand
CGCAATGCCAAAACTGGCATTGCGTAGACCCGGTACCTTCTTTATTTCAGCTCGACGGTCTCGGCGGGGCCGTAATAGATGCCGTTGAACAGAAGCTTGAAGGTGCCGTGCGACTGGCCTCTAAAAGCGATCTCAGGCCCGTACAGGAAAACCTTGCCCTTGCCCACCGCCGCTTCGACGACCTGGATGCTCCTGTGCAAGTACGATTCGCCCCAGGCCCAGCCGCTCCGCAGGAGCTTGCCGTCATCGAACCAGGCCACGGGCTTTACGCCTTTGAGCGCCGCGTCCGGGAGGAGCGTGAACGCCGGCGTGTTGTCGAAGAAGACGTCGACCGTGTCCGCCATGCCGTGGGCCAACGGATGCGTGGTGTCCACCCGGGCCTTCAGCACCGACCCGGGGACATAGAACTTCTCGGACCGCAGCGGCATGTCCTTTCCGTCCGCGGTTTTCTCGACCAGGGCGTTGGCCAGCGGCAGCTTGAAGTGCTCGGCAATGACCGTGGCCGAATCGAGGGCCAGCAACGTCCCCCCTGCTTCAACGAACCGCCGGAGGTTGGGGATCGTCTTCTCCCCCGTGACCCGCCCGACCCTGTTTATATACGCGTCGGGGACGTTCGCCGGGGCGGCAGCTTGGAAGTCCCCGCGCATTCCCGCTCCTTCCTGGCCCGGGGCCGGAGGCCGCGGGATCGAGCCGCCGACGAAGATGAGGACGTCGAACCTGGCGTTGAGATCTCCGGCGTCGAGGGCCGGGGCGAAGACGAGCTCGAAAGGAAACTCGAACTGCTCGAGCAGCCAGCGGATCCAGCCCGAGGCCATCGAGCCGCCGTAGCTGTCCCACAGCCCGACGCGGAGAGGCCTCAATTTGAAGGCCTCGGCCTTCGGCGCGCTGCCGACGCTTTCCACGCTCAAACCGATATCCCGGGCTGTTCTTTGAAGCAGGGCCGCCGCGCCGGCCTTCGCCGGAACGTAGATCGTCCCCGCCAGGTAGGTTTTCCCGCCGGCCTCGAAATCCGCCTTCAGCCAGTAGACTTCCTCCCCCGCCTTGAGCAACCTGTTGATGGCGACGAAAGCATCGTTGACGCGGTGGTCGAGAAGGAACCCGGCCGCTCCGGCCTTCGCGTCGAACGCTCCCGCCGGCGGCTTGATGACGCCCTGGATCGCCTGGAACGGCCCGTTGAAGCCGTCGAGAATTCGGTCAAAAGCGATCCCCATCTGGTAGGCCAGAGTCCACCCGGCGGCGTCGTAAGGCGGCCTGGGCGCGCCGCCCGGATAGGGGATATCGTTCGGGTGGTCCTGGGGCTCGAACATGGTCAGCACGTGGGGCCGGAAGGCCTGGGCCGTCAGGATGACATAAGACCCCTTGGGGTACGTCTTCCCCGCCGCCTCAAAATCGGCCGTCGCCCGGTGGACGGCGACGCCGCTTTCGATCAGGGCGTTGACGAACTTCGTCGCGGTCGGGAAGTCGGCCTGGTCGGCCGGGATGATGTAGCCGCGCGGGTCGCGCTTGGCCTTGTCGAAAATGCCCTCGTAATACTTGATCGCGGCGCCCCCTCCCCTGCCGAAACCGCCCCAGCTGGCGGAAGCATGAGCCTGGTCCTGAGCCCCGGCCGCGGCCGCTCCCCTGTCCTTGTCGATCGCCGCCCGGACATCGGCGATCGTTCCCGGCACGATGGTCCAGGAGTCCTTGCCGCCGAGCTCGATGGCGTGCTTGCCCATCAGGTAGCGCCGGTAAAGAAAATCCTCCCTATGCTTGGAAGCCACGTCGAGGATGGCCATGTCGGCCGTGATCGAATACTCGATGGACTGGCGGAAGTGCCACTTCTGCGGCGCGATCGGGTAGGGGTAATCTTGTTTGGGAAGCAGCCGCTCGGGGATGAACGGGATCTCGACGGGGGTCGGGTTGCCGATGGCCTCGGTCAGGATGCCGATGATGTTGTGGAAGTAGCCCGCGCTCCTGAGGCCGCCGTTCCACCAGGTCGAATAGCCCGCCCCCGAGCGCATCGTCGCCCCGGGCTTGCCCTCGGTGACGAAGCGGTTGTGCATCGAGGCCGAGACGAGGTCGAGCCCGACCGGGATAAGCGGGTCGAAGACGTAGTTGAAGGGGTCGCGGAAGGGCGGCGCGAAGAGTACGGTCCCGGCCGGCCCGGTCTGGTGATGGTTGTAGAGGATCTGCGGATGCCATTCGATGTAGAGCTGGCGGCTTATCGCCTTCGTCTCGACCTGGGTGTTCATGTAGAAATCGCGGTTGTTGTCGTGGCCGATGTATTTCTGGTAGAGGACCGGGACGCCGCTCATCGAGCGCTTGGCCGGTTCCTTCTCGCGCATGTACCAGTCGGCGACGAGATCGAGCCCGTCGGGGTTGGCCGGCACGGCGAGCAGGATGACGTCGTCGAGGATGCGCCGGGTCTCGGCGTCGCTCCCGCTGACCATCCGCCAGACGAGCTCGACGAGCTGCTGGGAGCCGAGGATCTCCGTCGCGTGAAGGCCGCCGTCGATCCAGACGACGGCCTTGCCCTCGGCGGCGAGGCGGCGCGCGTCGGACTCGCTCAAGCCCTTGGCTAGAGCCAATCGTGTCGCGATGTCCTTGTAGCGGGCCAGCCGTCCGTGGTTCGCCGGCGAGGTGACGATGGCCATGACCATCGTCCGGCCCTCGGCCGTTTTCCCGATCTCGACGAGCTTCATGCGGTTGGATTCGGCGTCGAGCTTCTTCCAGTAGGCGACGAGCTGCTTGTAGTTGACGAGCTGATAATCGTCGCCGATCGAGAACCCGAATTGCTCTTTCGGGCTCGTGACCTTGGCCGCGGCGGCGAGCGGGAGCGAGGCGATCGCGACGATGAGGACAACCCCCGTCAGGACGGCATCGAGGGTGAGACGACGGCGTATTTTCGGGGACATATCCAGGCCCTCCTCCAAGAATTCAGAGAACGCTATATATCAGATGATCGACGAAACTGTCAAAAAGCCGCCGGCCGTACGGCTTCACCACAGGCCGGGGACGATCCGGAACGGCACGGCCTTCACGTATTCCGTATACCATAGCAGTTCCTTCTTGAGCATGTGGTCCTCGAGCCCGGTCCGGATGACGAGAAGGACGGAAGCGAAAACGAGGGGTGTCGAGACGCCCCGAGGAGACGAAGATGAGGCCGGCCATAACGGCGACCCCCACGATGCCGCGAACCCAGATCTTGGTTTGCTGGTTCAAGATAACGGCATTATTAACTCAAACAGTGATATATTCAATATCTGGGCCGAAAATTCCGTTATTAGGCCTGGAAATTCGGGCCGCAATCGATTAAACTCAACTTCGGACGGGTCCCATGAGCGAAGAGACGACATGAAAAAAAGACCCGGCCGGTTCATCGTCGCTTTGCTTTTTTCGGCATCGCTTTCATTCCCCGCTGGAGGACCCGTGGATGATTTTGGACGGTCGATCCCCAAAAAGATCGGTTCCTGGCAGGCGTCCGGAAAGGACCGGCTCTTCGACCGGCAAACCCTCTACGATTACATGGATGGAGGCGCGGAGGTCTATCTGGCCTTCGATCTCCGTCAGGTCTGGGTCCGAAAATACGCCGGCCCGGGCGGAGGCGAGCTGACCCTGGACATCTACGACATGGGCTCGCCGGAGGAAGCTTTCGGCGTCTTCTCCTGCGACCGAGAGGACCCCGGCGCCGGGATCGGGCAAGGTTCCGAATACGGCTTCGGCTTGCTCCGCTTCCATCAAGGCCGCTTTTTCGTCTCGGTCATGACGGCCGACGAGGACGAAGCCTCGGGCCGGGCGGTCCTCGACGTCGGCCGGGCCGTCGTCGCGGCGCTCGGACCTCCCGGCCCCGGCCCGGACATGGTCGGCTTTCTGCCGCGGGAATCCCTCCGGCCGGAGCGGACGAGCTATTTCCACGCCAACGTCAACCTCAACAACCGCTATTTCATCGCCAGCGAAAACATCCTCGGTCTCGACCGGTCCACGGACTGCGTTTTCGCGGAATACGGAACGGGGGCCGGCAAGCCCGGCTGCCTGCTTCTCGTTCGCTACCCCGGCGCCGAGCGGGCCGTCGCCGCCAGGAGATCGTTCCTCGCCTCCTACGCTCCGGAAGCCGGGTCCGAAGGCCTGGCCCAAACGGAGAATAAAAAGTGGGTCTCGGCCGTCGTTCGCGACCGATACCTGATCATCGTCTTCGAGTCCCCGGACCCGGATTGGGCCCGCAGGCTCGGCTCTTCCATCGACATCCCCAAAAAATGAGGTTCCCATGACCCAGATGCTCACCCGGCGCGATTTTCTCAAAGGCACGACCGCGGCCCTTCTCGGCGCCTCCCTCGGATTCGGGCAGGATGCCCCCTTGGCAAAAAAAGCCCGGGTTGTCCTCGTCCGTCACCGCGACGTCCTCGACGAGAATTCGGCCGTCGCTCCTGACATCCTCCAGGGGATGCTCGACGAGGCCGTCATGAAGCTCTTCGACGAGAGCGATCCCGTCAAGGCCTTCGCGAAACTGGTCAAGCCCGGGGAGACCGTGGGGATAAAGACCAACGTCTGGTCCTACCTCCCCACGCCGCCCGAGCTCGAATCGGCCATCAAGCGGCGTCTCGTAGACGCGGGGATCGCGGAGGACAAGATAGGCCTCGACGATCACACCGTCCGGACCAATCCCCTATTCGTCAACGCCACCTCCCTGATCAACGCCAGGCCGCTCCGGACGCACTACCTGTCCGGGATGTCGGGCTGCATCAAGAACTACATCATGTTCGCCCAATCCCAAGAGGCCCTGCACCCCGACAGCTGCGCCGACCTGGGTTCCGTCTTCAACCTGCCCATGGTCAAGGGCAAGACGCGGCTCAATATCCTCTGTGTCCTGACGCCGCAGTTTCATGGCCGGGGCCCCCACCACTTCAGCCGGCGGTACGTCTGGAGCTATAAGGGCCTCATCGTCGGCCAGGACCCGGTGGCCGTGGATACGATCGGGCTCCGGCTGCTCATGGCCAAGCGGCGCGAAGTCCTGGGCAAGGACCAGGAGCTGCCGCCTGTCCCCAAGCATATCCAGCTCGCCGACACCCGGCACGGGATCGGCGTGAGCGACATCAACGCCATCGAACTCGTCAAGCTCGGCTGGGACGAGGATATTCTGGTTTAAACCGGCCCCGCGGCCTTCTGGGGGGAGACCCGATGAACCACAAGAATAAGACCCGCCTGATCCTGATCATCGCCGCGGCTTTCATCGCCGCCGGCCTGTCCGCCGCCACGGGCGAAATGCCTCCGGCCCGGCCTGACGTTCCGGACCCGGAGGGGGGCCTGGGATACATCAGCTCCATCCTCTGGTCGAAAGCCTACGACCTGGTCGTCGACGGGAACTACGCCTACTGCTCTTTCCTCAACGGCCTGGTCGTTCTCGACCTCGCCGGCGGGCGTTCCCCCGCCTTCGTCTCGCAACTTTACCTGGGCGGCGGCTTCGACATCGACAAGGCCGGACCGCTCGTCTATATCGCCGCTGGAAAAGAAGGGCTGAAGATCGTGGACGTTTCGAACCCCAGGTCCCCCGTACTAAGGGGCGAAGCGGCGACCGGGGGGATAGCCAAGGCCGTGGCCGTCGCGGGCCCCTACGTCTTCGTCGCCGACGGTCCGGCCGGCATCCGGGTCTTCGATGTCAGCGAACCGGGCTCTCCGAAGCTCGTCGCCACGCTGGACACTCCGGGCGAGGCCGAGGGGGTCACCCTCTCGGGCCCGACGGCGTTCGTCGCCGACGGGACCGGCGGGCTCCAGGTCATCGACGTCCGGAACCCGGCCGACCCCAGGAAAACGGGCTCCTGCGACACGCACGGCACGGCCCGGCAAACGGCCCTGTCAGGGAAACACCTGTTCGTCGCCAACGGCGCGGCCGGCCTGGCCGTCCTCGACGTCGGCGACCCCGCCGCTCCCAACCCCCTCGCCTCGCTGATGACGTCGAGCTACGCCAACAGCATCGCCGTCGCCGACGGTATCGCCTGCGTCGGGACCCTGTACGACGGCGGTTTCCAGGTCCTGGATATCCGCGACCCGGCCGCCCCGGTCTCGCTCGCCATCCGGAAATACACGATGTACAACGAGGCCTGGGGCGTGGCCATCGCAGGGAAGACGGCCTATGTCGTCGACTACTTCGCCGGGATCCACGTGATGGACATCACCAACCCCGCCAAGCCCGCCATCCGGGGCCTCTATCAAACGCCGAGCTCCATCGTCACCGCCAAGGTCCAGGGCAGGAGCCTGTTCGCTATCGGCGAGCTCTCGGGCCTCCAGGTCTTCGACATCACCGACCCCGCCGCGCCCAAAAAAACGGGTGCATCGATGATCTCGAGGGGGATCCAGGCCCTCGACGTCCAGGGGCCCTACGCCTATGTCACGGAAAGGCGGGTGCTCAACATCCTCGACGTTTCGGCGCTCCCCGCGGTTAAAACTGTCATCTCGTTCCCCCTTCCCGGCGTGCCGCGGGCCGTCGTCGTCAGGGATCGCTACGCCTACCTGACGTCCGACCATTACGGCTTTCTCGTCGTCGACATCGGCGATCCCAAGGCACCTCGAATCGCCGGTTCCCTGGAGATGCCGGGCTTCGCCTACGGTCTGGCCCTGGACGGGCCGAGGGCCTACGTCTGCAGCAGCGACACGGGGTTTCATGTCCTCGACGTTTCCGACCCAGCCCGGCCGAAGCTCCTAGGGTCTTTCCGGACCCGCGGCGAAGCGCGCGCCGTCTCCCTTAAAGGGAATGCCGCTTACATCGCCGATGGACCCGAAGGGCTCGTCGTTTTGGACGTCGCGGATCCGCTCAAGATTAAGATGATCGGGAGCGCCCCCTTCGACGGTTTCGCCAACGGCGTGGCCATCCGGGGGAATTTCGCCTACGTCTCGGACGAAACGTGCGGCGTCAGGAAATTCGACATCGGCCGGCCCGCCCCCCCCAAGCCGGCCGGCGGTTTCAAAACGCCGGGCGAGCCGTACGGAGTCAGGCTCGAAGGCGACCTCGTGATCGTCCCCGACTCCTTCTCTTTGTTCATCCTGAAATAAAGCAGGTCCATTCCGCCCACCCCGCTCAGGCCGGCGGCCGAGCCCGGAACCCAATCCCGCCTTTTTTCATCTAACATTTCTCAGGTCGTGGAGGCGCGCGATGATCCGCAACTACTTCGTCACGGCGATGCGCAACATCGCCAGGCACAAGGTCTTCTCGCTGTTCAACATCGCCGGGCTGGCCATCGGACTGGCTATTTTCATCCTGGCCGCCGGCGGGCCAAGGAGATCGGCATACGTAAGACGCTCGGAGCCACGGACAACGCCGTCTTCCGGATGCTCCTCTCGGAGTTGCTGAGGCTCATCGCCCTCTCCAATGTCATCGCCCTGCCCGTCGCCTTCTTCCTCATCCGGGGCTTTTTGGGCTGGGCTTGGAGCTACCGGGTCGAGACCGGACCGGAGGTCTTCGCGTCCGTTTCCGCCCTGACCCTGGCAATATCTCTCGGATCCATCGCCTATCATACGCTGAAGGCGGCGCGGGCGAACCCCGTGGAAGCCCTCCGGCACGAGTAATGACGGGACCGGGGACCGGCCTCGGGAGGCGGGACGAAGCGATTTCCGAAATCCCAGGTTTTCAGATCAAAAGGTGACTCCCAACGTCAGACCGGGCCAGACGAAAAAGAAGTCACCATTGAATAAGAGGTTCACCGATCCACGGAACAGGAATCCCCCCGACGCGCGGTATTCGAAACCAGGTCCGGCATAGAAGTACACGAACGAATCCGATTCTTCAAACAGGCCTGCCCCCGTCCCTGATGTGACGTAAGCGATGCCCGCCGAGAAACATGGCGCGGCGTCCTTTTTCGTCAGATAAAGCCGGAGTCCGCCACTGATGCAAAGCGCACTTGCGGCTTCTCCCCCCCCACCAGCTCCAAGATAAGAGATCCCAGCCTCGAGCCCGGCCGTCTCGCCGATCATTCTTTGATAAGACAAAGAATAGAGAAGGCACTTTCCGCCTAACTCGAGGGTGAAATCGTTCAGTTTCACGGCCCGGCTTTGTGCCAGCAGGCTGACGGCTGGAAGCAGAAGAACCGCCAGGATAATAACTGTTACACGCTTCATGTTTGTCTCCTTTTTCGAGAGATGCTGACTACACGAATTAATGTAATTCTGACCTTCCTGAGCTGTCAAGCACTATCTGCGACATGTCAAGGTCATGCAGACCTTCCATGCCAGCGCGCTGGGCTTCCGGGTTAACCAGAAGACCGGCTTCTTCGGCGAACTCGGACTCGGCTATAAGGGTGTCGTCAGCGCCGGGTTGAACGCCCATTTCTGGGCGGTTTCTCTTCCACCCCTCAGCCTCAACTCCGCGGGGAGGAGCCCGTACGATCGCGAAATTGAGCCCGGCCTCCATTTGTACTATAATGAGTTCTATCAATCGTCGGAGGAGATGTTATCATGAGAAAAGCCATTTTTTTGGGGTTGCTGGTCGTTCTTGCCGCTTCCGTGGGCACGGGCCTGGCGGCCGCTCGCCAAGAACAGGCGCAAGCCGTTTCCTGGGACAACTGGCGGGCCGCCAAGCTGAAAGCTGAAGAGTATGACAACGGCGGAAAATTCATGGAAGCCCTCCAGTATTACCTCGAATACGCCCGGCAGGCGGAAGGGCTGGGGCAGCCGGAGCTCGTGGCCTGGGGGAAAAACAACGCGGCCTACATGACCATCAAGATGCACAAGCAGGACCCGACCGTCGACCTGGCCCCGGCCAAAAAAATGCTCGATGAAGCCATGGCCATCGTCGAGGCGACGGAAGACTGCAAGCGGGTCCTGGCGACGAACATGGAGTACGTCAAGCTCTATCTCAAGCAGTTGGATTAAAGGGAGTCCGGCCCTCCTCAGCCCCCCGTCAGGTCTTTGAGAGAAGTCCCCGGCGCCCGGTACTGACCCAGGAAAAAACTCGGACACGTCCGCGACAGGAGCGCGTTCAGAGGCTTCCACCGGGTCAGGTTGTAGAACAGGAAGTAGGCGGCGATAAAAACCGGATAGTAGACGACGGAATTCGCGAGTTCGACCGTCCAATAGTTGCGGACGGATTCGAGCCCCGGGATGAACGTCACCATCTTGGCGAAGGCGGCCCCGGCCGCGGCCGCGACCAGGCCAAGCCACCAGAGAAAAGCAGCCCAAGGCAGCGATACACCGACGGCCCGGTGGGGACAGTAATTCAGGCATCTCAGACAGTGCTCACAGGTGTAGCGCCAGAAAGGGCGCGGCCGCTTTTTCCCCTTCATGACCAGGGCCCCGGCGGGACAGGAGACGGAGCAGCCGCCGCAGCCCGTGCATCGAACGGTGGCAAACATGATCTTGCCCATGAAAAAACGGCCGACCACCAAATAGAGCAGCGGGAACAGGGGGATGAAATACAGGATGAGGAACGACCAGGCGGCCTCATAGAGGTTGTTCCGCGTCAGCCAGAGGGAACCAGAACGGAAGAACCGTTCACCGTATCTATCGAATTTGCGTTTGGCCCGGGCGGTGACGCGGGCGGCGTGGCGGAAGGTCAGCGTCGGATGCACCGAAGTCATATTGATCGGCATGTCGAAACTCGCCGCGCCGACTGGACGGAACCCTTTGAGAAGCAGGATGATCGAGGGAAGGAACGAGGCCAGGATCGCCGCGCCGGGGACGAGCACGGGGCCGATAAAGAAACTGCCTCGCGTCGGCAGGCAAAGAAATGACGTCCCCCGGCATCGGGGCATCCGGAGGAGGAACTTGATGACCGACCAGGGCGGCAAGCCCCCATGCGTCGGAAAGGCCAGGGCGACGAGCTCCCCTGAGGAAGGAGTGATGTCTCGCGACGGGTCGGCGCGGGTCACGGGAATGAGGACCGCCGGGATCCCTTTTGTCCCGCAGGCGTCCCGGAACCAGGCGGCGAGAACGTAGGAATTCCCCGTGCCGCTGGCGAAGTAGACTGTCGACCGGTTGAATCCGCGCACTGAAGGCTAGCCTTCCGCACCGATTATACTCCGGCTCACGGAAACGAAAAACAAGGGATCCCTTGACTTTAATTAGATAATGTGCTAATTATCTAATTGTAATGAACACCGTCTTCAAAGCACTGGCCGACCCGACGCGCCGCCGCATCCTCGAACTCCTCAAGGAGGGACCCAGGAGCTCGGGGGAGATCGCGGAGGTTTTCTCGTCGAGTTGGCCGACGATCTCACGCCATCTCGCCGTCCTGCGCGACGCCGGGCTTATCTTAGCCTCGCGCGAAGGACAGCATATTCGCTACGAACTCAATACTTCGGTCGTGCAGGACCTTGTCCAGCATCTCCTCGGATGGGTAGGAAAAGGAGGTGGACGTCGTGTCCCATGATAGGTTCCGCTACGGCGTGCTCGCCGCGGCCTTCTGCGTTTCCGCCCTCGTTTTCATCCGGTTGCCAGCCATCGGACTCAGTGGAAGAGACTTTCCGGTCTGGTCGTTCCCGTTGTTCGCCACCTCGTTTTTCCTCCCCTCGGCGGCGCTGGTCATCGTCATCATCTTTAAATCCATGGCCAAAATCGACCCGCTTCGCGGCAACTATGGCCGGTTCCGCCGAACCTACGAGATTTTCCTTGACCTCGCCGTCCTTCTGACCATTGGTACACATTTCCTCCTGATCACTCAATTGATTATCCTCCAGGGACTCATCGGCCGCTGGATCACCTACGTCCCCACTTCCCTCGTCGGCATCGTTCTGGTCATTCCGGGCAACCATTTACCGCGGCTACGTCCCAACAGCGCCATGGGCATCCGGACGCGATGGACGCTACGGGACGAGACCGTCTGGATGAAAACGCACCGCGCCGGCGGATACTTCCTGTTTGCGTTCGGGCTGACGCTCATCGCCTGGACGTTCATCGACTTCATGGGGATCTGGTGGGTCCTCGGTCCGGGAGCGGTCCTCACCGCGGCGGGGCTTCCCCTCCTGTCCTACGTCATCTGGAAATGCGAACGGAAATCTTCATCCCTTTTTTGGATAATCATAAGGAGAATTAGCTATGACAAAACTTCCCATCTCTTTATTTATTCTCATGGCGCTCGTCATCGAGGCGGGCGGAGCCGCGGCACTTGCCTCGGAGAAACCCAATTTCTCCGGGAGCTGGGTTGTTAACGCCGAGAAAAGCAAGCTCGAGATCAAGTTCGAGCTCCAAAGCGCGACATTCGCCATCGACCACAATGAGCCGGACTTCCGGTTCAGCCGCGTCTTCGTCATCAGCGGCAAGGACAACGCCCTGGCCTGGGCTTTGACCACGGACGGCAAGGAGGTGGTCACAGTGGAGGACGGCCGCACCGACTACAGCCGCCTCTACTGGGACGGGGACGTCCTCGTCTTCGACGTCCGCATCGTGCTTAAGGACGGGAGAGAAGCGACCAACGTCGTCCGCTACAGCCTACGGGACGGCGGCCGGACGTTCGTGGCCGAAGAGAAGTTCCGCGGCCCCGTCCTCAAATACGACAACCTCTGGGTCGCCGACAGGAAGATCTGAGCCGCATCAAAAAAAGCCCGAGACCATGTCCTGAGACACCCGGGCCTTGTCCAATCGCCCCTCCTGGCGTAGGATATTAGCTCCGGCCGGGATCATGATCAACAACCAATTGGGGAGGATAACCATGAAGCGCAGAACCCGCATGCTGCTCGGCGCGTTCCTCATCTCCGTAGCCTTGGGCGCGCTCGTTCCCGCCCGGGCGGCCGAGGCCGCTCCTTCCGGCGCCGACACGGCCAAACGCGTCCCGACGGTCGAGGACCTGCTGGCCATGAAGTCCGCGGGCGGCGCCCGCATCTCGCCCGACGGGACGCGGGTCGCCTACACCGTCACCGTGACCGACATGGAACAGGACGCCTACGTTACCCAGATCTGGTTGGCCGACGCCGCCTCCGGGAAGACGGTCCAGCTCACCCGCGGCAAGAAGTCTTCCTCCAGCCCGGCCTGGTCGCCCGACGGCCGTTCGCTCGCCTTCACCTCTAGCCGCGCCGACGACAAGTCCCAGCTCTTCGTCATCAGCCCCGACGGCGGCGAAGCGGTCCAGCTGACCAAGTCCGAGACCGGGGTCGGGGGATTCGCCTGGTCCCCCGACGGCAAAACGATCGCCTTAACCACGGCCGACCCTGTTTCCAAGGAATCCAAGGACCGCAAGGAATACTACGGCGACTTCGACGTCGTCCGGCGCGAATACACCCACTCCCACCTCTGGACCGTCGACGTGGCCGAGGCCCTGCGCGCGCCCCAGCCGGGCCGCCGACGGACGAGCGGAAAGACGTTCACCGTGGGCGGGTTCGACTGGTCGCCCGACGGGACGAAGATCGCCTTCGGCGCCACGGTCAACCCCGACCTCATCAACGGCGGGACATCGGACATCTACGTCCTCGACCTGGCCGGAGACGCCGTCAAGAGAATCGTCGCCCAACCGGGCCCGGACTCCTCCCCTCTCTGGTCGCCTGACGGCCGCTTGATCCTCTTCTCGAGCGCCGGCGGCAAGTTCGATTACTTCGCCCGGAACATCGGCCTGGCCCTCGTCCCGGCCGAGGGAGGAGGCATCAATCCGCTGACCGGAGCGTTCGACGAGAATCCCAACGCCGTCGAATGGAACGCAGATGGCGTCTACTTCTCCGCCATGCAGAAGACGGCCGCCCACCTTTACCGCCTCGATCCAGCATCGCTTCAGATCATCCGCATGAGCGCGCCGGACGGGGCGATCGTCTCGGGCTTCAGCTTCTCTAAAGACGGAAAGAGGATGGCCTTTACGGCCGCCTCGCCGACATCCCTTCCCGAGATCTGCGTCTCGGAATTCCCCTTCAAGCCACGCGCCCTGACCCGGATGACCGATCAAGTCGAGCCGTTCGTCCTCGGGACGCGGGAGGTCATCTCCTGGAAAAGCAAGGACGGGGCGGAGATCGAGGGCGTCCTCATCAAGCCGGCCAATTTCGACCCGGCCAGGAAATACGCCCTGTTCTGCGTCATCCACGGCGGCCCGACGGGCGTCGACCGGCCGGCGCTCCTCAGCGGCGATTCGCGCTACTACCCCTCGGACATCTGGGCCGCCCGCGGCGCCCTCGTCCTCAAGGTCAACTACCGGGGCAGCGCGGGCTACGGGGCGAAGTTCCGCATCCTTAACTACCGCAACCTCGGCGTCGGCGACGCCTGGGACGTCCTCTCGGGCGTCGACCACCTGGTCAAGAAAGGCTGGGTCGACGCGAGTCGGGTCGGCTGCATGGGCTGGAGCCAGGGCGGCTACATCTCGGCGTTCCTGACGGCCTCGACGCGGACGTTCAGGGCGATCTCGGTGGGGGCGGGAATCTCGAATTGGGCCACTTACTACTACAACACCGACATCACCCCGTTCACCATCAATTACCTCGGCGACGACCCGGCCGACGACCCGGCGATCTACGCCAAGACTTCGCCCATGACCTACATCAAAAAGGCGGCGACGCCGACCCTCATCCAGCACGGCGAGCTCGACAGGCGGGTCCCCATCCCCAACGCCTACGAGCTGCGTCAGGGGCTCGAAGACAGGGGGGTGCCGGTCGAGATGGTCGTCTACAAGGGCTACGGGCACGGCATCACCAAGCCGAAGTCGATGCGGGCCGTGATGGAGCACAACCTGGCCTGGTTCAACCACTACATCTTCGGCGACCCCAAGCCCGACCTCGCCGCGCCGCCGGTCCCGGCGAAAGAGGAGAATAAGGACGACGAGGGCCGGGTCAAGGCCGCCCTGCCGGCCAGTCCGGCCCGTTGACAAGCGCATTCCACTGTTTTATATTGGCCTTGACGATGGGAATTCATTTTGGTTCCGCTTGCGGGTTCGTCCCGATTTATCCTAATATCACCTAAGAGGAGGCATCCATGATCTGGTGGGTTTTCTTCCTGGCCGTCCTGACCATCCTTTCCTACCTCGCCGACGCCGGCGTCTGGACCCTGCTCCAAGATATCCGGGTTCCTCTGCTCGACGCGTCGCTCCTGAGCGTCCTTCTGCTCCTCTGCACGCTGGGGATCTTGATCCGCATGCTTTACATGAGAAGAAGGGGCGAAAAAGAGAAGCTCCGCTCCATGGTTCACAAGCTCGAGAAGAAGCCCTAAGCGCAGGTTGACTAGATCTTGACGACGATCAGCCGGCGATAAGATCAATCGTCAGGCCGCGGGATAAGATCCCTATTTCCTGACGTTTCGGACGACTTCTAAATCGACGTCGTAATAGAGGGCGGACATCGGTCTTCCCGAGATCGGTTCGACGTTGTCGGCCCGGACGAGGGAGTGGTAATAGCCCTTCTTCAGGCCCGCCGTCGTAACCGTGTTGACGAACGTTTGGGTCTTGCCGCTTCCCGTGACCTCGACCGAGAGCCAGGGCGGGAGCGACTTCGGATCGACCCTCCAGGGCGGTAACTCAGAACTCCCCTTGTTCGCGACCGTGACCGTCCCGGTAAGCTTCTCCGGACGGGAACCGGCCGCCCGGAGGGAGACGAGATAGGTGTCGGCGACGAGGATGGGCGGGATGGGAAACTCGTTCTTTTTCGAGATCCGGAGGAAGGCCGCATCACTGCCGCCGACGGTGACGTCCACGCCGCCGGCATGAGGTCCGGTCGTCTCGTGCGTCCAGAGGTTGCGGACGTAGAGCTCGTCGGCCGCGGCGAAGCCCACTTCGTCCCAGGCGATCCTCAGCCGGGCTTTGTTCTTTCCATGGAAAAACAAGAGCGCGGCGCGGCTGCCGTCGAAAAGGGGCTTTCCCGCCCAAAGGCTGACGTCCCCGTCGTTCCAGACGACGTGTCCCTGGGCGCCCAGAGGGTCCTGGTCGACGGCGATGGCCTCGAGGTTGGTCAGGATGTCGATCGTCGGTCTGGTCATGTCGCGGAGGTCGTTGCCGGCGATGAGCGGCGAGGCCATCATGCACCAAAAGCTGAAGATGCTCCTGCCCTGGGCATCGCTCAACCCGGGCATGCCGACGACCAACATGTCCGGGTCGTTCCAACGGCCCGGCCCGGCGAAGGACGCGAGCTTCTCGTTGGCGAAGGCGATCCGGACGGCCCTGGCCCAGTCCGCTTGGCCCGGGGCGCAGACGTCGGTGGTCGTCCGCCACATGTGCCCGATGGCCCCCGCCCACTTCCATGGATATCCCTCGCCCCACGAGCAGAGGCTGTGGACGACGGGACGTCCGGCGGCGCGCTGGGCCTCCCCGAGCAGCGAGTAGGTCTTGACGATGTCCTGGCCTTCGCTGTTGCACCAGTCGATCTTGATGTAGTCGGCCCGCCAGTCGGCGAAAGCGCGCATGTCCTCGAATTCGCGGCCCTTGGTCCCGGGCATGGCCGTGCTGCAGGTCTTCGACCCGGCGTCGGTGTAGAGGGCGTACTTGAGCCCTTTGCCGTGGATATGGTCGCCGAGGCCGCGGAGGCCCGACGGGTAGCGCGCGAGGTTCGAAGTGAGCTTCCCGTCCGGTCCGCGGGAAAAGCAGATGCCTTCGTCCGGGCCGACGTAAGCGTAGCCGGCGTCCTTCAAGCCGCTCGTGATGAGCGCGTCGACGATCTCCTTGATGAGCGTCTCCGTCTGGGGCTCCTCGCCGAAGGCATTCCACGGGTACCAGCCCATGGGCGGCGTCAGGGCCAGGCCGTCGGCGTCGGCGTGGGCTCTCAGCTGGAGGTTCTGCGGGGAGGCCGGTCCCAGGGCAACGGTTAGTGAAAGCGTTACCCCAGTCACGAGGATAATAAGCAGCGCGGAAGTCGAACAGGGAGTATTTTTTTTCGTGGCCATCGCCTTACCTCCTTCTTCTACTAGTCATGCAGGGCGAGCGACGTGCCGGGGGCCGGGCTCAGCTCGGCAGAATCATAACATACGAGTAAGCCGACAAACAACGGATCATGAGGGGGTGTGCGTTCTTGGAGCCTCATCATATGTCCGAACATGCGCAAGGACTTCGATTGTCTTGGGTTCCATCCTATCGTATAATCAACCAAGGCGCCCAAGGTTGACATGAAACACCGGCGTGCAGCCGGCTCATCGCAGCAGAAAACGAGCCCAGGTGGCGGAATAGGCATACGCACGACACTTAAAATGTCGCGGCTGTAAGGCCATGCGGGTTCAAATCCCGCCCTGGGCATTTTTTTCTGTCCCGCAAGCGGCGAGACCGAGTTCTTATTTCTTTTCCAGAAAGAGCAGGGCCCGTTCCATGACCGGATCCCGGCCCGCGAGAAGATCTTCGATCGTCGGCGTCACCGGGAAATCGGGGACGATGCCGCGGTCCTTGGGATAGCCGTCCACGGCCATCGTGTAGAGGACGAGCGGGATCCGGACCTGGATGCCGGTGTTGGGGAGCGTCGCCATGACCATGAACCCCGACGTGTTGCCGTAATAGCCGGAGCCGCACTCCTCCCCGAAAAACACGGCTTTTTTATGAAAATGGAAGAGGGACGTGGTTTCCCCGGTCGCCGAAAAGCTCAGCCCGTCGATGAGGATGGCGACCCGACCGGTGAACCGGGGTTTCTGGGGGTTCTGGAGCCCGGAGTTGGGATGGCCGACAACGTCGAACCAGCCACGCGCGTTCTTTTTGAGCGGTTTGGCCAGCTCTTCGGCGTCTTTCGCTGTTTCATTCGTGAACCGGAAGAGGTCGTAATGGTCCTTCTTCGTTTCGAGGGTCCAATAATAAAGGAACGGACGGTCCATGACATGGGCGAAAAGGAGTTTTCCATAATGGTCCATCCCCCCGCCATTGCCCCGCAGGTCGATGATCAGGTTCGGCGTCTTTTTCTCTTCGAGTGTGCGGAACGCGTCATTGAGGAATGCAGGATAGGGTGGGGTCCCTTTTTCCGGATCATCGCCGAAACTTCGGATCGTGAGGACGGCCGTCGTTCCCCTGAAGGACAGTTCGTAGACGGGACGGCGCTCGGCCGCCTCGGGATAGCGGTCGTACAGGATCCGGACAACCTCTTTCTCCTTGATCCCCGGCACCGTGACCTCCAGGACTTCTCTGCTACGATGGGGCCGGAGCCGGAGCTTGTACGCATCGGGCCGGCCGAACCGGAGGGCGAAGAGCCGGCCGAAGTTGGCCGGGAATTCCAGTTGACGGAGCTTGCGCGTCGGGATCCCGGCGTCGCTCGGAACAAGCGGAATGAGCTTCGAAACGATCTCCATCACGGGCGTCCCGTTGATCGCTAGGAGCTCCGCCCCCTCTTTGATGCTTGCGTCCGAACTCATATTCCGGAAGATATGGGCCTTGCTCCCCAGGAAGCGGAGCCCGAAGGGGAAAAAAATGGGCTGGGCATCGAGGAAGGCGCCGGCGGACGGTGAGAGCTGCGCTCTGGTGTGTCCGTCCTTGATCTCGGCGATGAGCGGCAGGAGCCGGAGGTAGAAATCGAATTCCGTCATCGGGCCCGCGAGCCCGCTCATGGCCTCATCGAAGCTCTTCTTGAGCACGCTTACCGGCGTGTACCGGTCCAGCCCGCCGTGCCCCTCTTCCAGCATGTCCCAAAGGACCTTGAGGTCCTCTTGGAGCGCTTCGACCGGATAGGTCCTTTGCGGATCGAACGCGACGGGCGCGGGACCTGCCTCTTTTTGCGGGTCCGAAGCCTTGTTAACGCATAACGGCTGTTCCTTCTGCCCAACCGGCGCAGACGCGACGAGGACGGCCACGACAGAAAAAACGATGGCAACGGCCATTCCCGTCCTGGTCATCGCTCTCCTCTCCGCTTGATTCATGTTGTTCCTCTGTCCCGGCATCCGGAGCTCCATGGACCTTCTCCGTAAAACTGGAGCAATAACTATGCCAAGAAGCCGCATATTTCCCCCTGGATAATCTGAATAATGCTTAAGAAAGCCGGGGACTGTAAAATTCCCTTACTTGGAATCGGTTTGCGGCTTCCTTACCGGAGCGTCGGTGTCATGGCTTCGGCCGTCGGTCCAGACGATATCGCCGCGCTCGAAGCTCTAGTCGTCGCCGAACCAGCCGATCTCCCGCACGCCGTCGGTGCCGGAGCGCCGCGAGGAAAAGAGCGCGGGCTCAGGCGCCTTCCTTGATCCTATAAATCCGGTCGCCTTCCCGGACGTGCTCCTTGACCTTCATGCCGGCCGATACGCCCTTTTTGACCTCCGGGACCGGCAGATTCTCCTGCTGCAACGACTCCACCGCCTGCGAGAAATCGCTGGTGTGCCCTTTGATGTGGATGGTCTCCCCGACCTTCAGGCTTCCGGCCGTGACTTCGATCACGGCGACGCCGATCTTGGAAAAATAGTGCGTGATGTGTCCGATCTCTTCTTCCATTATCCCTCCTAATATTATTATTAAAAATATCAGGAAGCCGGGAGATTGACAAGGCTTTTCTCGGCTGGATGAGATCCGCAGGAGGCTTGCGAATCCCCGCCCCAGCCAACAAGGCCGCTCGGTGCGTCTCGACCGTCTTGCGTCCTGTCCCATCCTTCTTATAGGAACGCATAGGCCTTGCCGTACCTCAACATCTGCTCGATGTAGCCCTCGGTGCAGGAGATCTTAACGTCGACGATCTTGCCGTTTTCAATGACGGGCGTGTAGACCGGGTTGACGAAGCCGCTGAAGGGGGCCAAGTTCAGCTTGGCATACCGACCGAGCACTTCCTTGTGCAGTTCCTGGTCCACCTGGACGCCGTAGGTCTCGATGAGGTTCCGAGCGGCCGCGTAATCCCCTTCGCTCGTGACGCGCTGGACTTCGGCCAGGAGCTGGCCAAAGAGCCGGCGTAGCTTCTGGTAGTCGTTGATGACGAAGTAGGTCTTACCGTCCTTCATCTCACGCGAGATGACGTTCTCCGCCTTGCCCTTCTCGTAGACCCAGTGGGAGACCATGGCCCGGCCGCGCATGTGGGCCTGCTCGATCGTTTTCCCCGGTGCAATACGGGTGAGCTGGGTCATCAGCCCGTTGCGGATGTTGGCGTCGTATTCCGCCTTGGCCGCGTCCATGTGGGGCAGGAGGCCGAGCTCGACCATCTTCTCGTCCATCATATAATAGAGGGCGAAGAGGTCGGCCCGCGACTCCTCGATCGGCGAGTGGTAGTTCTTGAGCAATTCCGGCCCGACGCCGGGCAGGAGCTGGCCCGAGCCGTGCCCGAGGACCTCGTGCATGTCGGTGTGGATGTTTCCGGCCAGGGGCCCGTATGTCTTGGCCCGCTCGAGGACCTCGTCCGACCAGGAAAATTCCTTGCCGAATCCCGACTTGAGCGAGGACTGGTCGTAGGCGTAGGTGATGTTCTCGATGGTCACGGATTTGGAGCCGTGGTCCTTGCGGATCCAGTTGGCGTTGGGCAGGTTGATGCCGATGGGCGTCGCCGGGTAACAGGCGCCGCCGAGCATGGCCGCCGTGATGACCTTGGCCGAAACGCCCTTGACCTCTTTCTTCTTGAAGCGGGGGTCGATCGGCGAGTTGTCCTCGAACCACTGGGCATTGGCCGAGAGCGCGTCGGCCCGCTTCGTGGCGGCCAGGTCCTTGAAGTTGACGAGCGATTCCCAGCTGGCTTTCGTCCCCAGCGGATCGTCGTAAACTTCGATGAAACCGTTGACGAAATCGACGAGCGGAGTCAGGTCCTTGACCCAGAGGACGTTGTATGCGTCAAACTTCTCCAGGTCGCCCGTTTTGTAGTAGGCGACGAGGGCCTCGATGACTTTCCTCTGCTGGTCGTTCTCGGCGACGCCGGCCGCTTTCTCCAGCCAATAGACGATCTTGGCGATGGCCGGCCCGTAAAGGCCGTCGATGGAGGCGACCTCCTCGACGACCTTGCCGTCCTTCTTCACGACGCGCGTATTCAGACCGTAGGAGATCGGCGTCGCGTCCTTCTCGTCGACGATGCCCTTGTAGTAGGCCTCGACTTCGGCCTGGGTGACGCCCTCGTAGAAATTGACGGCCGAATTCACGACCAGGTCCTTCGTCGAGTCCTGGGAGACTTTCTTGGCGTCGACGGCCGGGTCGAAGAGGATGGGCCGCAGGAAGGCCAGGAAATCGTCGACCGACTGCCCCTGGGCGAGAGGGAAGATCACGCCCTCCGACCCCTTGACCAGGGCCGCGAAATAGTCGGCGTCGAATCCCGGCAGGAACTTGTCCGTGGAATAGTGGTGGTGGATGCCGTTGGAGAACCAGACCCTTTTGACGAAGGTCATGAACTCGGTCCAGCGGGGATCGTTCTTATCGCCCTTGTAGCCCTCGACGATCGCGTCGAGGGTCCGCAGGATCTTGATGTTGTGCCGGTAATTCTGGTCGAAGAAGATGTCGCGGCCGCAGAGGGCGGCCTCGCTCAGGTCATAGATCAGCTCTTTCTGGGGCGGCGTGAGCGCCTCGAACCCGGGGACCTGGTAGCGCAGGATCTTCAGGTCGGCGAACTGGTCGATCTGCCAGTCGAACTCCGGGGCGGCCGCGGCCGGCTCGGGTTCCGTCTTTTTGCATCCGGCGGTCAGAAAGGCCAGTCCGAAGCAAAGGGCGAGAAGGAGTGTGCTCTTGACGTTCATGTGAATCGACCTCTCAAGTGGTTTATCCGGCGCATCCGACGCCTCTCGCATATAATACCCAAATGCCCGTCCCGAGTCCATTTCCCCTTGCTCCGCGGTCGGCCCGGTGATAATATCTGAGTTTCTATGAAAGAAAATCAGCCGTCCCGCGTCAAAAGGCCAGCCATGAATTTCAGGTGGAGGTCGAAATGAGAAAGAACGCACTGGCCGTAATCCTCGTCTTCGCCGCGCTTATCGGCCTGCGGGCCCAAGCCCCGCCGCAGCCGCAGATGAAGCTCGAGGACGTCCAGAAGGCATTGAGCCTGGTCGACAAGCCCCAGCCCGCCCCCGACAAGTACAAGGCGGGCCTCGAGGCCATCACCGCCAAGGATTCCCTGGCGATGCTGACCTACATCGCGTCCGACCTCATGGAGGGCCGGGAGACCGCGACCCGCGGCTTCGCCCTGGCCGCCGAGTATGCCGCTTCCCTGTTCAAGATGTGGGGCGTCAAGCCCGCCGGCGACACGCCGATGAGGGACGGCTTCCGCATGGGCGGCGGCAGGAACGCTGCTCCGTCCGCTCCCCCGGAGCGGACTTATTTTCAGGAATTCGCGCTGAAGGAAGTCACGGACTCCCAGACTTCGGTCACGATCGAGGTCAACAAAGGCGGCGCTTTGAAGAGCCGCACGTTCCATGGCGGCATCGACTTCCAGGTCGGCAGGGACGGCGCCGAGGGGACGCTCACCGCTCCCGTCGTCTTCGTCGGCTACGGGATCAGCGAACCGTCGGTCGGTTTCGACGAACTCAAGGGGATGAACCTCAAGGGCAAGATCGTCCTCTTGCTCAGCGAAGCCCCGGGAAAGGACGATCCCCAGTCGCCCCTCCAGACCAAGAAAGAGCTCAAGGACAAATACTTCCCGGCGGCTCCCCAGGGCGACAGGATGGCCATGATGATGCGGGGTGGACCCAACCGGTTCGACAAAGTCGCCGAGATCACCAAGCTCGGGCCGGCGGCCGTCGTCCAGGTTCAGAACACGGGCAAGGACAGCGACGTCTTCAAGGCCCTGTCCATGGTCCGCAAGCCCAGCGATGAACGCCCCATCGTCAACAAGCCCGACCGGAGGCTCAGCCTCGCCTCCGATACGGGCTCGCCCCTGATGGGCGGGCGCGGCGGGTCGGCGACGATGATCACGCGCGAGATGGCCAACCTCCTCCTCGAGGGGACGGGCCAGACGATCGACGACCTGAAGAAGAAGATCGAAACGACCAATAAGCCCGCTTCGATGGACGTCCCGGGCGCGAAGTTGACCATCGCCACGACGTCCAAGACGGCACTCGTCCGCGGCACCAACGTCATCGGCGTCATCGAGGGCTCCGACCCGAAGCTCAAGGACGAATATTTCGTCGTCGGCGCCCACTACGACCACAACGGCAGGTGGGAGGACTACATCTATAACGGCGCAGACGACAACGGCTCCGGCTCGGTCGGCGTCCTGAATATCGCCATGGCCATGGCCGCGAGCCCGGTCAAGCCGAAACGCTCCATCGTCTTCGCCCTGTGGACGGGAGAAGAAGAAGGTCTCCTCGGGTCGCGCTACTACGCCCAGAATCCCACTTACCCGATCGAAAAGACGGCGGGCTACCTGAACTACGACATGATCAGCCGGCCCTACGACGCCGAAATGCTGGCCCGTTCGATTCGGGCCTACGGCGTCCCCGGCGCCGAGGAACTCGTCAAGAAGGTCCGCGCGCCGTGGTTCGTCTCGGTCAACCTGACCGAGGGCACGCCCTTCGCCGACATCGCCCGCGAGATGAACCAGTACGTCGGGCTCGACCTGGCCTTCCGCTTCAACGCCCTGGGCGCCGGCGGCGGCGGCTCCGACCATTCCTCGTTCGCCGCGGTCAAGGTCCCCTACGTCTATTACATGGCGGCCATGACGGCCGACTATCATCAGACGAGCGACAGCGTGGAGAAAGTCAGCGGCGAGCTCATCGCCAAGATCAGCCAGCACGGCTTCCTGACGGTCTTCGCCTTCGCCGACAGATAAGATTTTAAAAAGGAGGTCCCCATGACCGAATCCGCGTCCCAAGCCCTGGCCATCCTGCGCGACGGCAGCCAGTTCCAATGGTACGTCGTCGCCCTGCTGGCGTTTGTCTTCTACGTCTACACCGTGGAGGTCGAAAAGCGCAACTGGAGCCTCGTCCTGGCCGGCCTCGCTTTCTGGGGCATGGACTGGTTCAACGAGATCTGGAACGGCCTGGTCATGCATTTCACGGGCTACGCACCGGTCTGGGGCGCCCCCGGGAAAACCGCCTATCTCATCCTCATCGGCTTGAACATCGAGATCATGTTCATGTTCGCCGTTTCGGGCATCATCTGGACCAAGATGCTCCTGCCGGACAAGAAGGCGAAGATCCTCGGCCTGCCCAACCGCTGGGTCGTGGCCATCGCCGGGTCGGCTTTCTGCGTTTTCGTCGAATACCTGCTCAACGGCGTCGGCGCCCTGACTTGGGACTATCCCTGGTGGAGCCGCAGCGCGCCGTGGCTCATCTTCCTCTTCGGATACCTGACCTTCTTCGTCGCCGCCTTCTGGGTTTACGACATGAAGACGCTCAAGGCCAAGCTCATCGCGGTCGGGACGATCTGGGCCGTTGTTATCGCTTCGTTGATCCTGTTCATCCCCATCCTGCACTGGATCTAGAGATCAGGGAAAACCAGGCCGAAAGCACTCCCCTTCCCCGGCTCGCTTTCGACCGTGACCCGCCCCTCGTGGGCGTCCATGATGTGCTTGACGATTTTCAGGCCCAGGCCGACGCCGGCCGGATCGCGTTCGACGGCCTGGGACGAGCGGAATAAGGGCTCGAAGATCTTATCCCTGTCCTCGGGGGCGATGCCCATCCCGTTGTCCCTCACGGTGATGACGACGGCGTCCGCCCCGGCCGCCAGACTGACGGTCACCTCTTTCCGGCCCGGGCTGTACTTGAGGGCGTTGTCGACCAGGTTCAGGAGCGCCTGACGGACGGCGTCCGCGTCCGCCCGGACCACGACGGGGCTCTCGGGCACGTCGACCTCGAGTTCGATGCCGCCGTCGGGATGGCTTTCCCTGACGAACTCGGCGACGTCCCGGACGAGGGGCCCGAGCGCGATCTCTTTCAATTCGTAAATCCTGGCGTTCTGCTCGATCTTTCCGAAGTCGAGGACGTTCGTGAGGAAACGCGTCAGGCGCCCGCATTCGCCGGCCATGAGGCCGAGGAGCCTCTCGCGACGGGTCTCCTCGCTGATCTTGCCCGACCGGAGGAGCTCGGCGAGCCCGAGGAGGGAGGTCATCGGCGTCCGGAGCTCGTGGGAAACGGAAGAGATGAACTCCGTTTTCAGCCGGACGAGTTCCTCGGACTTCTCGCGGGAGGCCCTTTCATAGATGACCTCCTCCTGGAGCCTGATCCTCCCCAAATTCACGCCCAAACCTCCGGACAGAGTTTCGAGAAAGTCGATATCTTCCCTGGTGAACCGATGTCCCGAGACCTTCGGACCTATAGCCAGGAGGCCCGCCGGCGTTCCGGCCCCCCGGGGCAGGGCCAGGACGATCTCCAAGCCCGCCGACTCGAGGATGTCCTCCCGGGAGAAGTCCATGTCGCCGACACCGCGGATCCTGTCGGCCCGGGCCCAGGGCCGGGCGGATTCGAGAGGGAGAGCCAGGAGCTTCCCGGCCGCGGCCTCGTCCATCCCGGCGAACAGGCGAATGCCGGCGGCCTCCCCTTGCCTTTCACGGAGCAGGACGCCGACCCTGACCGCCGGGAGGACCGCGGCCAGGGTTTCAGAGAACAGCGCGACGAGCCGCCGTTCGTCGATGGCGGACGGCGCGCTCGCCTTGAATTCCCGGATGGCCTTCCGGTAGTCGTAGGCCTGCCGAAAGAAGAGCTTGTCCACGAAATCCTGGACTTTCCTCCGGCCCGGACTCAGGAGGAAGGCGATGACGACGGCCGCGCCGACGGAGATCAGGGCGTTCCCCATTGCGGTCGCCCGGGGGAACAAGCGCCGCAGGGCCTCGACGGAAAAGAGGTAAGCACAGAGTGTGAACACCGTGAAAAGCGAATAGACGAGACCGCGATGGAAGACGACGTTGACGCGCAACAGCCGGAACTGGAGGATGGCCATGGCCATGAAGATCGGAAGCAGGAAAAAGAAGGCGCTGGCGAAATCTTCGGAGAGGAAAGGCCTATCGGCGAAGACAAGAGGCGCCTGGTAGAAGAGGAGAAACGGCCCGAGCCCGGCGGCGAGGCCGATGAAATACCACTTGATCTGAGTTCGGTCCTCCTCCGAGGCCGCGTGACGGAACGCTCGGACGAGCTCGACGAGCGAGGCGACTCCCATGACGATGATATACAGCCTGAAGACGTGGAACGTCTGCTGCCTGACCCGAAAAGCTCCGATCGATGCCCCGAGCTGCGAGACGAGGAAGGCGGCGCAGAGGAAAGCGCTCCAGGCCAGGGGGATGACCCAAAACCGTCCAAGCTTCGCCCGCGGACGGGGCGGCGAGTAGCTCCGGGCGAACCACAAGAGGGCGGCGAGGGTCATCGGGAAGGCGATATTGAAGAGGATGCCGGGCAGAATATTGACCATCCGGCCCTGGATGCCGTAGCTCGACCCGCCGATGACGACCACCGCGCCAAAGCTCAGGCTGAGCCAGTAGAAGATCCGGGCCCGGCGGTCGCGCGGCTTGAACAGGACGACCCCGAATCCGGCCAGGAAACTGAAGCCGCCCATCAGGACGTAGACCAAGGGGAAGGCGGTTTGGGAATAGTAGGGGACGATCAGCGCGCGGACGACCTCCGGACCGCCGTCCGCCCCGAACCGGATCTCGACGGGGTCGCCGACCTTTTTCCGGGTGAGGACGAACCGGATGTCGGTCGCGCGCCGGATGTCGTAGGTGTCGATACGGACGATCGGACGGGACAGGTGCTCCCGGGGAATCCCGGGCCGCCCGGTCAGGTTATAAAGGCCGAAAACCGTGATGGCGACGACGGCGGCGCCGGCCAGGAGGGACAGGAGAAAGGACGGCTTTTTCATCCCCGTTTTCTTTTTGAGCTTTTCGATTATATCACCGCGAATCCGGGACTCCAAGCCCGCCCTTCGGCGGCTCCCGTCTTCAGGCATGTTTTACAGAACGATGGCTGCGGCGCTCACGCGGAATTGACAAAGTCATTCTTCGCGCTTGAATAGGCCTTCCGAATTATTCTAGAATAAGGGGAAGGGTTATCGGAAGGCGCATGAAGAAACTCCGTATCGCGCTCATCTACAACTCCTACGAGGACTCGCAGCCCGCCGAAAAAGCCGACCAGGGCAGCCTCTGGCACCTCCGCCAAATGATCCGGGGGATCGCCCGCGGCCTCCGCCGCTCCGGCCACGAGGTCGTCGTCATTCCTATCGCCGGCGACCTCTCCCGCCTCCAGCGCAAGCTCATCCGCCTCCGGCCCGACATCGTCTTCAACCAGTACGACGACGTCGTCCACGGGGCTCTCTATGAAATGCGCATCGCCGCGTTCATCCGCATGCTCGGCTACCGGATGACCGGCTCTCCCGCGCTCGGCCTCGGCTTGAACCGCTACAAGTACATGGCCCTGAGCCTGCTCAAGGGCGCGGGCATCCCGATCCCACCCTCGACGGTGATCGTCGAGCGAGTCTCGGATATCAACGGGCACAAGTGGGTCTTCCCCCTCATCGTCCACGCCGCCCAGGAGCACGCCGGCATCGGCCTCGACCGGGGCTCCGTCGTCCACACGAAAAAGGCCCTCAAGGAGAAAGCGAGGGACGTTCTGGCCACCTACAAGCAGCCCGCGCTCGTCCAGCATTTCCTGCCCGGCCGCGAGTTCAACGTCGGCCTCCTCGGAGGCCGGAAGATCCAGGTCATGCCGCTGGCCGAGGTGGACTATTCGCGGCTTCCCCCAGCCATCCCGCCTATCATGTCCTACGCGGCGAAGTGGGTCGAGACATCCGTCGAATACAAGCGGACGCGCATTATCTGCCCGGCCAAGGTCGACGCCGGGCTGACCGCTCTCATCGGCAAGACGGCGGTCAAGGCCTTCCGGGCCGTGGGCGGGTGGGGCTATGGGCGGGTGGATGTCCGGCTCGACGAAGACGGCCAGCCCCGCGTTCTCGAGGTCAACTGCAACCCCTGCCTCGACAGCGGCCTGGGCCTGGCGCGTTCGGCGGAGCAGGCCGGGATCGACTATCCCCACCTTCTTCAGACCATCCTCAAGGCGGCTTTCGAAGGCCCCCCCTTCGACATGCAGTTGCCGATCTTCAACATGAAGAGCGGGGGGAGAAGGGTCGGGCGTTAGGCTTCAGCCCGTCAATCGACCGGTGTAGGCGTAATCGAGGGCCAGCGCTATCACTAGGGAAACGACGTCCATCAGCCTCTCCCCTTCCGCGCCCGGCCTGTAGCTCAGCCCGAGGGCGGCGGACCTGGCTTCGAGCTTGCGGACGAGGGTGGCCGCCTCCGGGGGAGTCAGCACGGACCAAT